>Ga0123356_10000534_pt1 | contig 42234 bp, 33 predicted proteins | sample TergutEmb28metaG_2_FD_92546 | JGI IMG/M metagenome (GOLD analysis project Ga0123356, IMG submission 92546) | Embiratermes neotenicus P3 segment gut microbial communities from Petit-Saut dam, French Guiana - Emb289 P3 | ecosystem: Host-associated > Arthropoda: Insects > Digestive system > Gut ...
GTCGCGGCGATGCCAGACAGCGGGATGTCTGGCTGCATGCCCTTGGCCGCCGGAACAGCGGCTTGTCTGTTCCGTTCGTCGAGGAGTTCGCCGAGCTTCTGACAGCGCTTGCAATTTGACTTCAGGTTCTTCGTGATTCTCGTCATTGACGTTGGGAAAATGCCCGAGGACTGCACAGCTTTCCGCCTGGCCTCATACTTGTCGGCCGCTTTGGCGGCATCCTGAGGCTTGACTGTGTCGGGGTTTCGGCCTCTGTATTTGTCACCGACAGAATCGGACAGCCCCGCGTTGTCAAGCGAATTGTAGGCACCACAGGCAACAACTTCTAATCGGTCGATCATGGTCGAGGTCAACTCGGCATCGACGCTAAGGCCGGATATGGTTGAGTCGTATGCGGCCTGATAGTCGCCCATGTTGAGCTGGGCCCAACCCTTGCGCCAATAGATCTCAGCTTTTTCGCCCTCGGAAGCCTTCGGCAAGGCGCGATCAAAACACTGCAGGGCGCGCTCGTAGTCCTTGAGAAGGGCGTAAACAGTCCCCCTCACCATTTGGACATCAACAGAGTCGGTAGTCGCTTCATCCAACACGAAGGCTTCGTCCGCGTCTTGCTTTGCCTGCTTCAGTTCGTCGTTTCTGAGGTTGAGCCAGGCGGACACCACAAATGGCATGGGGCTATTGGGTGATTGTTCCTTGGCCTTTCGTGCTGCCACCATTCCCGCCCCGTCGTCACCGGTGAAGTAATACGTCCAGGCTCGATTGGTCCAGTCAACCTTTTCAGTTTCGTCTTGCGCCACACCGCCGGCCCGACGCAACTCGACGTCGTAGCGTTCCCGGCTGTCCTCGTTGAGGAATGCCAGTTCGGCCTCGGGAAGCAAGTCGAGCTGCTGCTGCCATTTGGACTGCTGGCTGGACGGACGAGAGACCTTGGCACTGAGCTGTAGCCTGAGGTTCTTGAGGGCTTCATTTATTTGGGGGACGGTCGCGTCACGGTCGAGACCGAGCGCGTCGTAGTAGTTGATGATTTCCGCCATCGCGGAGGTCTCCTTTCGCGGTCAGGTTGGGGCTTGACCGTCGTCGCGATTTGCCGAGGGGGGCATCCCCGGAAATGAGCAGTGGGATATATCCCACTCCCAACGACAGATCAGCATACTGGACTTGAGCGGTGAAGTCGGACCAATCCCACCAGACCCTCGGCGTTGCCGCGGAAGGCGGGCCGCCGGGACTGCATCCACCACCCAAACTCGACTGGGAGGTTTGGCGCTCCCACGTGAAGGGCCTCAAGGCGGCAAAAGGTTTGTCCATCAATGAGTTGGCCGGGCGTTCGGGATTGGACCGGTCCACGATCATCGAACTGCTGGGAGGGAGACGAGGCGTGGCAGATGTCCGCATCGGTACTCTCTGGGCACTGGCCTGGGCATTGGATGTTGACGACTTCGCTGAATTCCTAGCGCCGCTATTTGAGAACGAGGGCCTGAAATCGACGTGCAAGCCAGGCAAGCGCCACTAGACAGTGGCGACTTGGCCTGTGGATAACTCTGACGGCCTGTCTGTGGTGGGTCATAGGCTGTAGCACAATGGGAATCGAGCCAGCGCCAGCCGAACAACCGGTCACAAACCAGGCCGGTGACCAGTCCGGCGGCTCCGCCGGCGCTGGCCTCGGCCAGCATACGACCAGCCAGGTCAGCCCCCACCCAGCCTGCGCAGACAGGCCCGCCCAAGTCGGTGATTTGCCCAGTGCCAGCTTGGCTGGTCCCATCCCAGTGGGCGAGGCCGACCTGGGTCAGGCCAGTGCCGAACACGCTGTTGGAATGCCCAGCGATGGGCGGGAAAGCTCGGAGGATTTGGCTCTGAGGCTACTGGCCCGGGCAGTTGGTCTTTTAGGTGGCCAACGCCGCCAGGGTCAGGACCAGATGGCCCGGGCCACTGCCCTGGCCTTGGAGTCCGGTCAGCATCTGCTTGTGCAGGCCGGTACCGGGGTGGGCAAGTCACTGGCCTACCTGGTTCCGGCGTTGGTCCACGCCGTCAAGACCAACCAGCCGGTGCTGGTGGCCACCGCCACCTTGGCCCTGCAGCGCCAGATCATGGAGAAGGATCTGCCGCTGGCGCTAGACGCCGTCAAGGATCAGCTCGAGCGGCCGCCCAAGGCGGCTCTGCTGATGGGTCGAGCCAACTACCTTTGCCGCTCAAAGGTCGCCGGCGACTACCCCAGTGACCAGGAATCGCTGTTTGACCTTGACCAAGACGGCCCAGCCAGCACCGCTTCACCACTGGCCAAGGAGTTGCGCTGGGTCAATCAGTGGGCCAAGCAGACCGTTACTGGCCAGCGTGATTCGATCGAAGGTGGCGTCACCCAGCGGGCCTGGCGCCGGGCGTCAGTCAGTGGGCTGGAATGCACCGGCAGCAAATGCCCATATCTTGATGAGTGTTTTGCCGAACTAGCTCGTGACGAAGCCGGTCAGGCAGACCTGGTGGTGACCAATCACGCCATGTTGGCCCTGCACCTGGAGGGGCAGCAGGTCCTACCGGAGTTTGGCGCCGTCGTCATCGATGAAGCCCACCAGCTAACCGCCTCGATCACCCGCGCCCAAACGTCAGATCTTGACCACCACACCGTGGCTCGTGCCACCAGGGCCTGTGATCACCTGGGGGTCAGCACCGCTGATCTGGAGAAGGCCGGTCAAGCCCTGGCCGCTGCGCTGGAGACGACCCCAGAGGGCTGGCTGCGCGGCGAGCTGCCTGAGCCACTCGACTTGGCCACCGCCGCCTTACAGGCCGCCGCCCGCAGCGCCATCACCGCTGCCAACAAAGCTGAGGCGACAGATGCCGCCCGCCAGCAGGCGCTGGCCGCGCTGGACCAGTTGCGCGAGGTCTGCCGGCGCTTGGCTCCGCGCGGGACTGGTGGGGCAGCCGGGTCCAGCGTTAGGAGCCAGGTTGTTTGGTGCTCTACGGGCAGGCGAGACCGCGAGCAGGACCCGTCACTGCATGTGGCGCCGTTGTCGGTGGCGGCAGCCATCCGGGACAAGCTGTTGGCCCAGGCCACCGCGATCATGACCTCGGCCACACTTACGGTTGGCGACTCGTTCCATAGTCCGGCCTTGGCAGCTGGGCTGCTGGACACCGAAGAGGGCGAGATTTGGCGAGGGCTTCAAGCCGCCTCGCCGTTCGACTACCAGGCTCAGGCCATTTTCTACGTCGCCAAGCACCTGCCGGCACCTAGTCGGGAAGGCAGGGCTGGCATGGGGCAATACCAGCTGATGGCCCAGCTGATCGATGCTGCCAACGGTGGGGCGTTGGGACTCTTTACCGCCCAGGCGGCGGCGGAGGCGGCAGCTGCGGCCGTGCGGCCTAAGGTCGACTACGAGGTGTTGTGCCAAGGCGAGACCTCACTGGCGGCACTGGTTGACCAGTTCTTGGCCGAGGAAGACACCTGCCTGTTTGGCACCATGTCGCTGTGGCAGGGGTTGGATGCGCCCGGCTCGACCTGCCGCCTGGTCATGATCGACCGCCTGCCGTTTCCAAGGCCGGATGACCCGCTAGTTCAGGCTCGTCAGCAGGCGGCGGCGCGGGCCGGGCGCAACGCTTTTATGGAGGTGGCGGCCTCCCAGGCGGCAACTCTGCTAGCCCAGGGTGTTGGTCGGTTGATCAGGAACAGCGCCGACCAGGGCCTGGTGGCGGTGCTGGACTCACGTCTGGCCACGGCCCGCTATGGACCGTTCCTGCGGGCTGGCCTGCCGCCAATGTGGCAAACCACCGAGCTCGACCAAGCGATTGCGTCGTTGGGACGGCTGGGCGAGCGGTGATAGGTTGGCTTGGGGTGGCGGCGGTGCCGCCCGGATAGGGGTATTTCTAATGGCTGTAGACAATCGAACCTCCGCCCAGGGCAAAGCCGCGGCGCCGGTCAGTGATCCAGGCAAGCTTCGCAATGTCGTGTTCGTTGGCTCATCGGGTTCTGGCAAGACCACCGTGGTTGAGGGCCTGCTGGTGGCCACCGGTGCGATTGGCCGCGCCGGGTCTGTGGCGGAGGGCACAACCGTTACCGACTACGAAGAGATTGAACACCGCGCCAATCGGTCAATTGGCTTGGCGCTGGCTCCCATCGAATTCGAAGGCGTCAAGATCAATCTGATTGACTCCCCAGGCTATGCCGACTATCTAGGTGATCTTAGGGCCGCCATTCGCGGCGCCGATGCCGCGGTTTTTGTCATCTCTGCGGTTGACGGAATTAGCGGGGCCACCCGGTTGTTGTGGGACGAGTTGGCTGGCGCTCGCATGCCCCGGGCCATTTTGGTGACCAAGCTGGACAACCCCCGGGCGGACTACGACGGCGTGGTCAAGGACTGCCGGGCGGCTTTTGGCGAATCCGTCCTGCCCATGATGCTGCCCCTCTACGCTTCTGAGGCAGAGGTTGGCGCACTGATGGACATCCTGACCGGCAAGGTGATTGATTTTGCTGGTGGCGGGCGCAAAGTGCGCGAGGCCGAAGGCGATGAGGTGGGCAAGCTCGAACGCAACCGCGACGCCTTCATTGAGGCTTTGGTGACCGAATCTGAAGACGAAGAGCTGATGGACGCCTACCTTGAAGGCGGCGAACTCGACGGCGCGGCCCTTCGCGGTGACCTGCAAAAGGCCATGGCCGGGGCGACCTTCTTCCCCATTGTGCCGATGGCTGCGGCCGGCGGGATTGGCACCGAGGAATTGCTTTACCTGATCCGGGACGGTTTCCCCTCACCAGTGGTGGCGGAAATGCCGGATGTAGTGGACGGGGATGGTAAGTCAGTCGAGCTGCACTGCGACCCGAAGGGCCCGCTGGCGGCCGTGGTTATCAAGACCACCCAAGACTCCTACGTGGGCCGCATTTCGATTGTGCGGATCTTTAGTGGCACGCTCCGGGCCGAATCAACTGTCCATGTCGAGGGCCACGGCCTGGCTGGCGATGACAACCCAAGCCACCCCGAAAACGAACGGGCCGGTACCGTCACCAGCCCAATGGGTGCCAAACAACGGCCGGTTCCCTACGCCGTGGCTGGCGACCTGGCGGCCGTGGCGCGACTGTCTTCGGCCGAGACCGGCGACACCCTGTCAGACCCGTCCAGCCCAATGGTGGCCAAACCTTGGGTACCCCCAGAGCCAATGCTGCCTGTCGCCATCAAAGCGGCCAAATCGGCTGACGAGGACAAACTTGGTACCGGCTTGAACCGTCTGGTCAGTGAGGATCCAACGCTCCGGATCGAACAGAACCAGGAAACTCGCCAAACCGTCATGTGGGCTATGGGTGATTCGCATGTTGAGGTCACCTTGCAGCGCTTGCGTGACAAGTTTGGCGTCGAAGTTGAGAAGCTGCCCTACCGGGTGCCGCTGCGCGAGACCTTCAAGCAGAAGGTCACGGCCGAAGGCCGCCACGTCAAGCAGTCCGGTGGCCACGGCCAATTCGCCAAATGCCAAATCGAGGTGGAGCCCTTGCCGCCGGGTAGTGGTTTCGAATTTGCCGACAAGGTTGTGGGCGGTTCGGTGCCGCGCCAATTCATCCCGTCTGTGGAGAAGGGCGTCAAGGCCCAGATGGCCAAGGGTGTGCTGGCAGGCTACCCGGTCGTTGACATCCGCGTGACGCTGTTTGACGGCAAGGCCCATTCGGTCGACTCCTCGGACGCTGCCTTCCAAACGGCCGGTTCGATTGGTCTGCGTGAGGCCGCCAACGACAAATCCAACCCGGTTGCCCTGCTCGAACCGGTAGTCGAAATGTCGATTCTGGTCGACGACGAGAACGTTGGCGCCATCATGTCTGATCTGTCATCCAGGCGTGGGCGGCTGACCGGCACCGAATCGGTACCTGGCGGTCGCACCATGGTCAAGGCCGAGGTACCTCAGTTTGAGGTCACCAGCTACGCCATCGACCTGCGCTCCATGTCACGTGGTACGGGTTCGTTTACCTCCGACTACCTGGGCCACGAACCGATGCCACCGCATCGGATCGAGGCCGTCATAGCCGAGGCCAAGGCGGAAAAGGAAAAGAACTAGCCTCAGCCAAGCCGCAAAGGCGGGGGTCGCCCAGTGGCGGCCCCCGCCTCTGGCCTGCCGCGAGCCCGGAACATTTTTGAAGTTGGCGGACACGGAATTGGGGTGCCGTCTGGTATCAAAGCCGTGTCACAATAGTGGTATCATGGGCGTATGGCAACGTTTACTGTCCGAACAGACGAGGCTGTGGATCAGACGCTCGGGTACCTGATGGAGTTGACTGGAGAGTCGAGGTCACAGGTAGTCCGAAATGCTGTACTAGAGGCCGGACGCATCGCCCGTCGAGAGGCTCAACGAGCCGAATGCCTGGCGGCCCGTGATGATCCGGTGGATCGGGCCGAGATCCAGGCCGCGATGGCCGATATGGGGGCCGGCGATGCGTGGTGACATCTTCCGGTTGCGAGGCTCAAAGGCGGCAAAAGGACACGAACAAAAGGGACGCCGCCTGGCGGTGGTTGTTCAGGCAGACCATTTCCCGCTGTCTACGGTCCTGGCCGCGCCAACATCGACCAGCTGCCTGCCCTTATCATTTCGCCCTGTCATCGACGTCAATGGCACGCCAACCAGGGTAATGGTCGACCAGCTTGCGGTCGTAGACCCCGAAGTCCGGTTTGCTGATAAGGCCGGCCGGGTAACTCTGGCTGAGATGCAAGCCATCGAGACGGCCATGAGAGACATCCTTGATCTGGGCTAATGGAAGAAACGGTGGCAGGCGCCTGGCAGCGGGGGACCGATTCCGCTGCGCCGTTTTGACAAGAAAAAGGGCTAGTTCGGAGGTGCTTTTCGACCGCAGCCGGGGCTGAGTACTGACGCTGGCGACCAATTCCTGCCGGCTGCTCCTCGCTGCGCTCGTCAACAACTTCGTTGGCCTCTATCCTCGCTATCGACGCGCAGCATCCGCCAACCCCTTAGGGTGGTGCCATGCGTGGCATTGTTCTCGATGGATTTGGTGGAATCGAAGTCATCCAGGTGGGCGAGGTGGCCAAACCGGTTCCGGCCCCCGGTGAACTACTGGTCCAGGTGGCGGCGGCCGGGGTCAACCGGGCTGACCTGCTACAACGCAAAGGCTTCTACCCGCCGCCCAAGGGCTGCAGCGACATTCTTGGACTGGAAGTGTCCGGGCAGGTGGCCCAAGTTGGCGCCGGCGTAGACAAATGGCAGGTGGGCGACGCTGTGGTAGCCCTGCTGGCCGGTGGTGGCTATGCCGAATACGTCGCTGTGCCGCAGGAGCAGTGCGCCCCGCCACCAGGCGGAATCAACTTGATCGACGCAGCTGGTCTGATCGAGGTCGCCGCCACGGTGGTGTCGAATTTCAACCACGTTGGTCTCAGAACCGGTGAATGGGTGTTGGTTCACGGAGGAGCTGGCGGCATTGGCTCATGTGCCATTCCCTACGCCAAGGCCATCGGGGCCAAGGTTATGACCACGGTCGGTTCGGCCGAAAAGGCCACCTACGCCAAGTCGATCGGGGCGGACGCCGCTTTTGACTACCACGACGACTGGCCGGCTGAAGTCGAGGCCACCACGGGCGGCAAGGGCGCCGGCGTCATTTTGGACATCATTGGCGCCAAGTATCTCGAGGCCAATGTCAAAGCCCTGGCCAGGGGTGGGCGCTTGGTAGTGATAGGCCTGCAAGGCGGCGTCAAAGGCACGCTTGACCTGAACCGGCTGCTGTCAAAAGGGGCCACGGTCACCGCCACTTCGCTGCGCTTTAGGCCAAAGGAAAACAAGGGTGAGATTGTCGCGGAGGTGGCCAACCGGCTTTGGCCCATGTTTGAGGACGGCACCGTTCCACTGCCACCGATCCGGCGCTTTACCCTCGATCAAGCCGCCGGGGCGCATGAGCACCTCGAATCAGGCTCGAATATCGGCAAGATAGTACTGACGCTGTAGTGCCCCTCTCCTGCGACTTCTAGGCTCGCTCGCGCGGCCTATGCGCCCCGCCTCACGAGGCCTGATGGCGCGACTATCAGCCCAGGTCCCGGTCTTGCGGCTGGGCCTGTTGACAAGACACGCCGCTCGGCAGTTGCGGCTTTGCAGACCAGTTTCCTTCAGCTAGACCTTTTGGTCGTGGCCAGGCCGCGCTAGACTTATCTAGCAGAGCTGGTGATAGGAAAGGCGACTAGGTTGGACAGTCAGGGGCCCTTGGGCTTTGACGGCGGGACCGGATCAAGTTCCGAACAACGTCTGATCGCCGCCGTGCGCGAACGCGGCCCGCTGTCCCGGCAAGACTTGGCGGCCGCCACTGGATTGTCGATGGCGACCATCAACCGGGCCGGCGCCGGGCTGCTCAAGCGCCGGCTGCTGGTGACAAAGGGTCGGAAAGACTCAACCGGCGGCCGGCCAGCCGAGCTGTTGGCCTACAACGGCGGCGCCCTGACGGTGGCGGGCATATCAGTCACCGAGACCAAAGCCAGTGGCGTCATCATGGGCCTTGACGGCCACGAGGTCAGCCGGTCGGAAGTCGAATTCCAACCAAGCACTGCCGGCGCCGAGCCGACCCCAGAAGACCGGCTCGACCAGACTCTGCGGCTGTTTGACGAAATGGTAAGCGCCGGGCATGGGGCCTTGGCCGTGGGCGTGGCCGTGCCCGGGGTGGTTGCCGGGCCAGACGGCACCATCGGCGCCATCCACGAAATGGGCTGGGATCGACTCAGACTGGGCTCAATTCTGGCCGGACGCAGCCCGGCCAAGGTGGTGCTAGAAAACGACGCCAACTGCCTGGCCGTGGGTGAAAAGGCCCGCGGCGCCGGTCGCCAAGTTGAAGACTTGGTGGCAATTGTGCTGCGTAGTGGCCTGGGAGCCGGTCTGATGCTGCAGGGGCGGCTGTACCGCGGCCATCGCCAAGAGGCAGGCGAGATTGGCTACCTACTAACCTCCACCGACTCGTTGTCTCGCCTGTTTCCCGGGCGCGGCGACTTCGAGTCACGGATCGGCTCCGAATCGGTTGGCCGCCAAGCTGCCGCCCTCGGTCTGGTTCAAGCCGGACGGGAGGTCTCGCTGCCAACAGTCTGGGCGCTTGGCGCCAGGGCCGGCGGCCGGGGCCAGCGTCTGGCCCAAGAACTGCTTGACTACATCGCACTTGGGGTGGCCGCGCTCTGCGTGGCGCTCGACCCGGAGATGGTCATCATGGGGGGCTGTGATGACCTCGAGTCGATGGAGGCGATCATTCCGGCTCTGAGGGAGCGACTATTGGGCCGCATTTTGAGGGTGCCCCGGATCGTTACTGCTGCGCTGGGCTCAGACGCCATCATGATTGGGGCCGCCCAATTGGCCATGGAAGAACTGGTAACGATCTAGTCCTGGCTTGCCACCTCCCAACTGGCAATGGAGCCATAGTCAACGATCTGATCGAAGATCGCCAACACCCAAATGGCCAAGGAGCAATTGGTAACGATCTGATCTCAGTTCACCACTGGCCTTTGCGACCGGCCTAGACGGTGCTACTTTGCTATCAGCGCGACAGTGAAGTAAAAGCGCAAAAGCGGGCAAGCGCTAGGAGAGCCAGCCATGCTCATAGGTATCGACGTTGGGGGCACCCACACCCGAATCGCCGTTGCCTACCCCTCGCAAGACAGCCCCGCCGGGCCCAGCCGCGCGGTCGCCATCGCCACAACCGATTGGCGCCGCGGGCAGCTCTTTTCTGACCAAGCCAACGCTGACAGGCTGATCAGCCACATTCCGGACTACAAAGATCAAGGCCAAGATGCGCCGCTGGTTGCCGGGGTCCACGGCTGCGACTCCGACGAACAATGTGGTCTTTTAGCCACCTGGTTGGCCGCCGCCCACAGCGGGCCGGTCATGGTGGTCAACGACTCCGAATTGTTTGGCCCGGCCATGGGCCTGCCGCAGGCCATCAACGTGGTGGCCGGCACCGGGTCGATTGTCCTGGGACGTGACGCGGGCGGGCATTTGGTCAAAGTAGGCGGTCACGGCTGGCTTTTGGGGGATCCCGGCAGCGCTCCTGGTCTGGTCCGTGAGGCCGTCAAGGCCGTCGCCCAGGCGGCCGATGCCGGCCAGTCGCCCGGCGCTTTGGGCCTGGCGCTGATGTCTCACTTTGGCTCGGCTGATCCAATCAGCCTGGTTTATGACTTCACCGCCGCGGCCGAGATCACCACTTGGGGCGGTCTGTGTCCGCTGGTCTTCGAGGCGGCTGAGTCCGGCGACCAGCTGGCCCTGGGAGTAATCACCCAGGCCGCCGAGGATCTAGCCCGGGACATTTGTCAACTCAAAACCAAGGGCGCTGTGGGCCAGGACGTGGTCCTGGGTGGGGGAGTGGTCAGATCCCAACCCCGCCTTGGGCAACAGATTGCTGACCGGCTGGGCGCCTTGGCCCCCAGCCTGCGCGTCACAACGCTGCGGCGCGAACCGATAGACGGCGCCTTGGCACTGGCCGGCCGCCTAACTTCACTCCAACCCAATGTTTCACCCAATTCCAACCGCGAACCAGCAACCCCGCAACCGCCTAAGGAGGCAAACGCATGACATCGCTGCGCCAAAGATCAAAAACCGGTTTGGCCATTTTGGCAACCGTGGCTCTGGCCGGAACGGCCGGCCTGGCCGCCTGTGGTTCTGATAACGGCGGGGGCTCGGGTAAGACCGAGATCAACGCCCTGTTCATGAAACAAGCCGGCTACTCCGAAGAGCAAATCGGTTCGATGATCGATCAGTTTGAGAAAGAAAACCCCGATATCACGGTCAAGCCGACCTTCGTGGCCTACGAAGCACTGCATGACAAGATCGTCACCTCGGCTCCAGCCGGCACCTTTGACGTGGTTCTGATCGACGTGATTTGGCCGGCCGAATTCGCTACCAACGGCACTGTGCTTGACGTAACCGACCGCTACCCGGCCAACTGGGAGAACGACATGCTGGGTGGCGCCTTCACCACGGCCAAGTTCGACGACAAGTTCTGGGGTGTGCCTTGGGGGCCCTCGACCAAATACTTCTATTACAACCAGGAAATGGTTGAGGCCGTCGGTGCCACTGAAGCTGACCTCGACACCTGGGACGGTGTGCTAGCCACGGCCAAGAAGATCAAAGACAAGGGTCTAGCTCAGTATCCGCTGGCCTGGTCCTGGGCTCAAGCCGAGGCTGCAGTTTGTGACTATGGCCAAATGCTGGGTGCCTTTGGTGGTCAGTTCACCGATGCCAGCGGCGAGTTGGCGGTGAACCAGGGTGCTGGTGTCGAGGCCTTGCAGTGGATGAAGCAGACACTCGACGATGGCTTGTCCAACCCGGGGTCGATGACCTTCCTGGAAGATGACGTCCAAAAGACCATGGCCCAAGGTGAAACCGCCTTCTCGCTCAACTGGGAATCCACCTTTGCCGATCTGCAGGATCCTGATCAGTCCACGGTGGCCGGCAAGATCGGGCTGTTGCCCACACCTAAGGGCCCAGGCGGTGACCGGCCCGGGATAAACGGCGCCATGGCCTTGTCGATCACGGCCAAGTCCAAGCATGTTGACGAGGCCTGGACCTTCATCGAGTTCGTCACCAGCCAGCAAATCCAGGACCAGTATCCAACCGGTTGGATGCCAAACTGGAAATCCAGCTACGACGACCCGGCCATCACTTCGCAGGCACCAGAGCTGTTCCAGGCCGCGCCGGAGGCCCTGGCCGCGCTGATACTGCGGCCTACTGTGCCCAACTACAACTCGGCATCGGCCGCTTTGCAGGTCGAACTGCAAAACGCCCTGACCGGGGCCAAGGACCCGCAAAAGGCGATGGATGACGCGGTGGCAGCGGCCAAGTAGTTTGATGTTATGACCAAGGCAGCCGGTAGCAGCAAGGCACTCGCTGGCCTAGGGCAGGTCAAGCGTAGCGCCGCTAGCCGGGCCCAAGGCCGGATGGCGACCTGGCTGTTGCTACCGGCTGCCGCGGTGGTCTTTGGTGTGGTGGTCTACCCGATCTTCCGCACCGGCCAAATGTCGGTCACCAACGTCACCTCGGCCATGCAAACCGAGGCCGATTTCGTTGGCCTGGCCAACTTCTCAAAGGCAATCAAGGATCCCAGCTTTTGGTCTGCCTTGGGCCGCACGCTCTATTTCACCGTCGTCTCCACCGGCATTGAGCTGGTTCTGGGCTTGGCGTTGGCCGGGCTCCTAAACGCCAAAATCAGGGGACGGTGGCTGCTTCGCACCATCGTGGTAATCCCTTGGGCCATCCCCACGGTCGTGGCCGGCGCCTTGTGGAAAGGCATCTTCAACGCCCAATACGGCTCGTTCAACGCCTTGCTCAGTCAGATCGGCCTGATCGACGACTACAAGGTCTGGCTCGGTTCGCCGTTTCTGGCGCTCAACATGGTCATGGCGGCCGACATCTGGAAAACCGTGCCAGTGGTGGCATTCATGCTCTTGGCCGGGTTGACTTCGATTCCAACTGAGGTTTACGAGGCTGGCCGGATCGACGGGGCAGGGTCATTTAGGACACTCTGGTCCATCACCCTGCCGTTGCTGGTGCCATCCATTTCGATTGTGATGGTCTACCGAATAATCGAAGCCTTCAAGGTGTTCGACATCATCTACGCCATGACCCGGGGTGGCCCGGCCGACGGCACCAAGACAATTGCCTATTTCACTTACACCACGGCCTTTTCCGACCAGCAGTATGGTGTCGGTTCGGCTTTGTCCTACCTGATTGTTGGGGCCATTGCCATCCTCTCGGCGTTGTACCTCAGGGCGCTGCGACGCAGCGAGATGAGCCTGTTATGAACCGGCGCACCAAGTCGATCCTGCTGCATCTGGCCGCTCTTTTCACGGCGCTGGCCATATTGGCGCCTTTCGCCTGGATGGTGCTGGCTTCGTTCCAAACCCAGGTCGACTTAGTGACTCGGCCCTTGCCGTGGTGGCCATCGAGGTTCTACCCGGATCGATATGTCAACATATTCACCCAAGCCAGTGGCGAGGATTTCCGGGCCGCCTTGCGCAACTCGATGGTGGTCGCTAGTGCCGTGGTGGCGATCTCGATGGTGGTGGGAACTCTGGGAGGCTACGCCTTTGCTAGGCTGCGCTTCCGCTTCCGCAGAACCGTCTTGATGACATTCCTATTCACCTACATGCTGCCGCAAATCGCCTTGTTGGTGCCGCTCTACATGATCCTGGCCAACCTCGGCCTGCTCGACACCCTGCCGGGCTTGATTCTGGTCGACTGCTCTTTGGTGGTGCCGTTTGTGTTGTGGATCTTGTCGAACTACTTCTTGACGGTACCGCTGGAAATCGAAGAGTCAGCCTGGATCGATGGTACGTCTCGGCTTGGGGCGCTGTGGCGGGTGGTGCTGCCTTCGGCCCGGCCCGGCCTGCTGGCCGCCGCCATGTTTGCCTTTCTGCTGGCTTGGGATGAGTTCATGTATGCGCTCATCTTCACCTCATCCAACGCCTCGAAAACCGTGCCGGTGGCCATCGCTGAGTTTTCCGGCCGCTATTCCACTGACTTTGGTCTAGTAGCGGCCGGCGGTGTCCTGGCCGCCTTGCCACCGGTCATCCTGGCCGCCATCTTCCAACGCTACGTCGCCTCTGGTCTGGTGGCCGGCGCGGTCAAAACTTGACGGGCCAAGCTGTGGCAACGTCATCGGACAGGTCAAAACCCAGGCTGGCCCAAGCCGCCTTCGGTAGCCGACGCGGTCAAAACTTGACGGGCCAAGCTGTGGCAACGTCATCGGACGGGTCAAAACCGACGCTGGCCCAAGCCGCAGCTGGCCAATTCGACCTGATGGACCAAACCGCCGCGCTGTTGGAACCACAGCCGGCGAGGGCCGGACTCAAGCCGTGGCGAGCCGGCCAAAGCCTTTGGGTGATCGCCATGGGCGCGGCCTCCGCTCTGGGCCAAGTGTTGGTCGAATTGCTGCGCAACCGCGGCCTGTTGGCCATCAACCTGGAAGCTCAAGCGGCCGGCCGCCATGCTGCCGCCGGCTTAGTGGCCGACCATTACCTGCTGATTTCCCAGTCTGGACAAAGCCGCGAGACCGTCGAAGCCGCCGGACGGTTGGGGTCTGGTCATCGCATTGTGGTGACCGGCCAGCCCCGTTCAGCCCTGGCTGCTTTTGGTGACGTGGTAGTGCCGCTGGCGCTGGTGGTTGACGCCCCGGTCTATATGGCGGGCAACACCTGCACCATGGTGGCGCTGGCGGCCCTGGCCCGGGCCTGTGGCCATGACCTGGGTGACCCTGGTGGCCTGGCCGGAATTGCTCGAGGTTGTTTTGACCAATTCACCGGACAAGCCAGCAATGCAGCCGGTCAGTTGGCACCTCTTTCCTCGATGGACGTAGTTGGCGCGGCCGAGTCGTTCGGGGCGGCCCAAGCCGCCGCCTTGCTTTGGCGCGAAGCCGGCGCCATGGTGACAGCGGCCTTCTCCACCCGCCAATACCTGCACGGGCCAATGGAGGCTCTCGGCCCCAACGCTGGGGTGGTGCTCTTTGGCCAGGAGCGTGAACGGGGCATTGCCCAACAGCTTCGGGCCGCAGGCGTCACGGCGCTGGTCTTTTCAGCCGCTGGCTCGGCGGTGCCGAGCGACCCGACCGACCCGACCGACCCGGGCCGCAGCCCTAAGCCGATTGCCGCGGGCGGCACGGCCGACCCGGGCCGCAGCCCTAAACCGATTGCCGCAGGCAACACTGCCGACCCGGACGCCAGCCTTTCGTTACCAACCGCCAGTCACGCCGCCAGCCTGGACTTCCACTTTGGCCCTGCGGCCTCCGGTTTGGAGACCGCCGTGGCCCAAATAGTCTTTTCGCAGCTGATCGCGATCGAATTGGCCACCTTGAGGCGGGTTAGCCCCGGCCAGTGGCGGTTCCCTCAGTCCGATACCAAACTGCTCTGAGCTGGCGGGTTCGGTCAAGCGCACGGCCCTGGACCGGCCGCCAATAGACCAGCCAACTCAGGCCCGTCTATGTGGCCCCTGAGCTGGCGGGTTCGGTCAAGCGCACGGCCCTGGACCGGCCGCCAATAGACCAGCCAACTCAGGCCCGTCTATGTGGCCCCATGTGGCATAGAATCTGGTGGGAAGGCGCGCAATTCGGTGCGCCGTCAGGCGGTCTGTGGCGTCTCCACGGCGCCCCAATTTAGAGAGGACAATGATGTCGCGCATTCAGAGTGAAGCCTTCAGGAAGAAGGTCGTCAGCGCCGAACAAGCAGCTGCCATGATCAAAGACGGTGACAACATCGGCTTTTCCGGTTTTACCGGTTCTGGCTACCCCAAGGTAGTGCCCGGCGCGTTGGCCGAGCAGATCAAAGCGGCCAAAGCAGCCGGCCAGGAATTCCGCGTTGGCGTCTACACCGGAGCGTCAACAGCCACGGAGCTGGACGGTGCCCTGGCTGAAGTTGGCGGCGTCAGCTATCGCACGCCCTATCAGTCTGATCCGGCGTTGCGCAACGCCATCAACAAAGGCACAACAGACTACGTTGACGAGCATCTGTCCCACCTAGCGCCCAAGGTCCGCCAGGGCTTCTTGGGCACGATGGACGTGGCGGTAGTTGAAGTCAGCGCCATCAATGCCGACGGCACGCTGACACCAGCTAGCTCGATTGGCAACAACTGCGCCTTTATGGGCAGTGCCAAGAAGATCATCCTCGAGGTCAACGAGTGGATGTCACACGACCTGGAGGGCATGCACGATGTCTACACCGGCACCCAGTTGCCGCCCAACAATGTGCCCATCCCCATTACCGCTTCCGGTGACCGGATTGGCCAAATCCACATGCCGGTTGACCCGGACAAGGTTGTCGCCGTGGTCGAAACCGAGGCGCCGGACCGCAACACACCGTTCAAGCCGCTGGATGATGACTCCAAGGCCATTGCTGACCATCTGATTGACTTCCTCAAGAACGAGGTCAAGCAGGGCCGGTTGCCGGCGAGTTTGCTGCCGCTACAGTCCGGCGTGGGCAACATTGCCAATGCCGTGCTGGCCGGGCTGCTGCACTCCGACTTTGAGAACATGACCAGCTACACCGAGGTGATTCAGGACGGCATGCTGGACTTGCTCGACTCGGGCAAGCTGACCGTGGCCAGTGCCACCGCCTTCTCGCTTTCGCCTGATGCCGCCGTTCGCATGAACGAAAAGGCCAAGTTCTACCGCGAGCGCATTGTGCTGCGCCCGCAAGAGATCTCCAATTCACCCGAGGTCATCCGGCGGCTGGGCGTCATTTCCTGCAACTCGCTAATCGAGGCCGATATCTACGGCAACGTCAATTCGACCCACATCATGGGTTCGCGCATGCAGAATGGCATTGGCGGCTCGGGCGACTTTACCCGCAACGCCTACATTTCGACCTTCGTCACCCCGTCGGTGGCCAAGGGCGGGGATATTTCCTGCATTGTGCCGATGGTCTCACACCACGACCACACCGAGCATGATGTCCAGGTTGTCATCACTGAGCAGGGCCTGGCCGATCTGCGCCGCCTGGCGCCGGTCAAGCGGGCCCGGGCCATTATCGCCAACTGCGCCCATCCGGATTACCGCGATGAGCTGCAGGACTACCTTGACCGAGCCATGTCCACGGCCAAAGCCGTGCACACCCCACACATCATGAGCGAGGCCTCCAGTTGGCATGTCCGCTTCCTTGAGACCGGTTCGATGAAGGCCTAGTTGTGGCCTGATTCCACCAGCGGCTTTGGGGCCGGTGTTGGGCTATTGCCCGATGCCGGCCCTAGCCGTTTGTTTGGACCCTCGCCTGGGCCAGTGGCTGGCAGTGAGAGTGAGCCTGGGTCAGTGCCTGGCCGTGAGAGTGAGCCTGGGCCAGTGGCGGCCGCGAGGCTGAGGTTTGGCACATTCAGCAGGCTCGACTGGCAATTGCTCAGTGCCGGAGCCTGCCGGGCCGGGGCGCTGGCCACTGAAAGCGCCGCCAACCGCGCGGCATCCAACCGCCCGGCCGCTGATGCGCCACCATGGTGGCAGTTATGAATGCGTCTTCCCAAACCATGCCCGCCGCCCGGGCCACTTACGGGGTTTTGCCTTGGGTCTCCGGCCTGTTGGCCGGGGTTCAGGCCGCCCTGCTGAGCTGGATTTGTGTGGCGGTGCCGGCCGTGGCCGTGTTCGTCTCGACCGCCGAGGCCCGCATCAACGACGGCGTTTCCTGGCTTGACGCCAGCCGGCTTGGTTCGTCGTTGTGGCTAGTTGGCCACGGCGGTTGGGCCCACATTTCTTCTGGCCCAAGGGCTGGGGTGGTGTCACTGGCGCCCCTGGGGATGGCCTTGATTTCCGTGCTTGCCTGCAAAGCCCTGTCAAAGGTCGCCACTTCCAATGGATGGTGGCTGGTTGGGTTTGGCACGCTTGGCTTTGTGCTGGTGACCGCCGTAGTTGGCTATGTCATGGCCAGCCAAGCCCGCGCTTCTGTCGGGGTCGCCCTGCCGACTGCTGCAGTCACCGCGCTGGTCGGTTTCATCTGGGGCAACGCACCCGCCGGCAACGGCAGGCTGCTTGGGCCCCTGCGGGCACCGATGGCCAGGCTGCCGGAAATCGCTACCGCCTTTCGCGCTGCCGGTCTGGCTTTCGCGGTGATGCTGGCTGGCGCCGCCGTTGTCACACTGGCCTGGTCCATTGGCGGCGGCAACTCGTTCAGGACCATTTTTGCCTCCCTCGAGCCGGGCGGCTTGGGTGGCCTTGTGCTGGCCCTGCTGGCCGCCGCGCTGGCCCCGAACCTGCTGACCTACGCCCTGGCCTATCTGGCTGGCCCCGGATTCATGGTCGGGGAAGGCACTGCCTTTACCGTCATCCAGACGTCGGGGGGCCCCATGCCGGCTATTCCGATTCTTGGCCTGCTACCACAAACCGACCCACCTTGGGCGGCCAGAGGGTTGGTGTTGGTCCCAGTTGCGGCCGGACTCTTGGCCGGATGGCTGATCAGCCGCCGTTTGGCAGACGGAGCCTGGTGGCGGCGGGGGTTGACCGCACTGGTCACGGCAGGCGTGACTGCCGGTTGGGCCTCGGCGCTGGTTGTTTTGACTAGCGGTTCGATTGGCCCGGGCCGAATGGCATCGGTTGGGGCGGCGGCCGGTCCGGTGGCGGCAGCAGTAGCGGCCGAGGTCGCGGCCGGGGCCCTTCTAGGCGCACTCTTGCTGCCCCAGGCCAAGCGGATTTGGCGCTTTGCCACCAAGCGCCTCGGCCTGCGCCAGTAGCCCCTTTGTTACGACACCGAGTCTGGTCGTTCGCTGAACCCACGTGGCGGACGATCCGGCGTTTACCATCGACTGACTCGGCGATCTGAACTGCTGTCGCACCAGGCGCGGTCCGCACCCTCCGCAGCCATGCCATTGTCACATCTTAGTGCCTTTTTCGGGCACTAAGACCAAGCATCACTCCAGGTCACAGCGTTACAAGTGTTTGAAATGGCCCAAGTCAACCTAAACATGACACAACTCGGGTGCGACAACGAGGCCTGGCATGACAAGCCGGCCCTCGCTCGCTGAAATGGCGCTCGGGCTAGCGGCCAGGTCGGAGTAGGTCGGTGATCCGGCTCTGGGTGTCGTTGTTTAGTTGCTCAGTACAGGCGTCGCGATCGCTTACCGTTTGAGCCTGGCTTTGGCACTGCTCGTAGGCCCAGCGTTCGGGCCAGGTCGCTATCACGCCGGCTCCGACCAGCGCGAACAGAATCGTCATGGCCAAGGACATGGAGAAAAACAGAATCGTGCCTTGCGCCAGTGGGGTCCGGGTGGCCTTGACCAGCCCACGAATGGCCAGGATGGCGGTGACGACGAGTAGTCCGATTCCCAGGACCGGCCAGGGTAGGGACATCGACATGGCCAAAGCCGCGCCGGCCAGGGCACCCATGCAGTAGAAGACCAAACGGTTTACCCGCATCAGCTGTTCGCGGTCCTGTTTGGGTAGGGCTTGGATTTCTTTGGCTAGGCGGGCTCGGCGGGCGGCGCGGCTTTCCCTGGCCGGTTTCTTTGGGCTGCCAGCCCGGGCATTGGGATCGTACTGAGGTGGCTGGCCGCCGGCACCAGGCTGCTGGCCGGCGTGACCCGGCGGGGGGTAGCCGTAGGGGTACGGCGGATGGGGTGGGTTTTGGCCAGTGCCATCGGGCGGGGGCCATTGATAGGGCACTTGGCCGGGCGGAGGCTGCCAACGGCCGGCTGGCTGGACGGCAGATGGCGGCTGGTCGCCCGGGTTTGTGTGGCTCGGTGGATTGGGCTCCTGGCCGGGCGGAGGTTGCCAATGGCCGGCTGGCTGGACGGCAGATGGCGGCTGGTCGCCCGGGTTTGTGTGGCTCGGTGGATTGGGCACCTGGCCGGGCGGGGCGGAAATGAACGCGTCATCGGCTGGCTCGGCCGGCACTGAATCCGAAGCGGGTCCTGTTGGCTCGGCCGGCACTGAATCCGAAGCGGGTCCTGTTGGCTCGGCCGGCTGCGGGGCAACCGGGGGCTCGGCGGGGTCAGCCGGCCCACCTGGGGGCGTTGGCACCGACCGATCCGACACCCCTCTATTGTGGCCGTTCGCCGGCTGGCTTGCGAATCCCTGGCCCGTGGGGTTGCGCCGGAAGCACCAACCCACAGGCGCCCAGTGGCGCGGGGACCAATTGCCGGTAATGTTGGGCGGCGTGAGCTTCACGGCAGTAGTGCTGGCCTCTGGCACAGGAACCTTGGCGCAAGCCCTGATAGACGCGCAGATTGACGGCCGGCTCGAAGCCCGGGTTGTGGCCGTGGGGGCCGACCGAATTGCCCCGGTCCTGGATATCGCCCGGGCGGCGGGCCTGGCCACCTTCACCGTTTTGCCCAAGGACTTTGAGGATCGTTCCACCTGGAATAGGGCCATGACCTCAGCCGTGGCGGCCTTCGAGCCGGACCTTGTGGTTAGCGCCGGTTTCATGCGGATATTGGGCCCGGAGTTCTTAGAGCGATTCGGCGACAGAACGATTAATACCCACCCGTCACTGTTGCCGATGTTCCCCGGCGCGCACGCAGTGGTGGACGCCATGGCGGCCGGAGCCAAGGTGACAGGTTGCACAGTCCACAAGATCGATGCGGGGGTCGATACGGGCCCGGTTTTGGCCCAGCGCATGGTGCCGGTGGAAAAGGCGGACACTGTCGAGACACTTCATGAACGCATCAAGATTCAAGAACGATCCATGCTGGTCGAAGTGGTCAACCGCCTGGCCAGCGGCCGCCTAGTCCTGCCTCAGTGAGACGGGCTAACATCTCCGGGAGACGTTCTTCGCCTCGCCCCGCATCTCGTTCGTACCCTTGGTAAGACCAAACGAAAGGCAAAACCTACCTATGTCGACTGACTCGCGCCGCCCAATCCGCCGGGCTCTGGTCTCGGTTTACGACAAGACCGGGCTTGAAGACCTGGCCAAGGCCTTACACGGCTGCGGAGTCGAGATCGTTTCGACCGGTTCGACCGCCGCGGTGATTGCCGGCGCCGGCCTGCCTGTGGTAGAGGTCAGCCAATTGACTGGCTTCCCCGAGTGCCTCGATGGTCGCGTCAAAACCCTGCACCCAAAGGTTCACGCCGGGATTCTGGCGGATTTGCGCCAAGCCGACCACGCCAGTCAGTTGGAGGAACTGGGAGTGCAGCCATTCGACTTGGTCGTGGTCAATCTCTACCCCTTCACCGCCACTGTCGCCGCTGGTGCGGCGACAGATGAGTGCGTAGAACAAATCGATATTGGCGGGCCATCAATGGTCCGGGCCGCCGCCAAGAATCATCCGTCGGTGGCTGTAGTGACCAGCCCAGAGCGCTATGACCAGGTCATTCGCGCCGCAAAAGAGGGTGGTTTCAACCTGTCCGAGCGTCAGGAGCTGGCCCGCGATGCCTTCATCCACACGGCTGACTACGACGTCGCCGTGGCCACATGGATGAGCCAGGAGTTGGCGCCCGATGACGGCCCTGCGGTTTGGCGCGGTGCCACCTATCGGCGTTTACGCCAGTTGCGATATGGCGAAAACCCGCATCAAGCGGCCGCCGTCTACGCCGAGGTGTCACCGGGCTTTGCCCTGTCGCAGGTTTCTGGCGGGCAAGGCCCGCCAGAAACCAAGCCGGGTCTCAAGCCAACTCGCGCGCCGGCGGACGGGCCGCTTGATGCTTCGTCCGGTACTGGGCTGGCCGGAGCGGTTCAGCTAGGCGGCAAGGCAATGAGCTACAACAACTACCAGGACGCCGAGGCCGCCTGGCGGGCTGCGCTTGATTTCGACGCCCCAGCCGTGGCAGTGGTCAAACACGCCAACCCCTGCGGCATTGCCGAAGGGGCCTGTATTGCCGAAGCCCACGCCAAGGCCCACGCCTGCGACTCAAAGAGTGCCTATGGCGGTGTTATCGCGGCCAACCGGCCGGTCAGCTTGGCCATGGCCGAGCAGGTGGCCCCGGTTTTCACCGAGGTGATCGTGGCACCGGACTTTGAAGCCGGCGCCCTGGAGAAGCTCCAAACCAAGAAGAACCTGCGGATCTTGAAACTGGCGCCGACCCAACCGCCTACTTGGGAAACCAGAGCCGTCAGTGGCGGTTTGCTGGTCCAGGCCCGGGACGTTTTCCAAGCCCCGGGCGACGATCCGGCCAACTGGCGTCTGGTCGCGGGCCAGGCTGCCAGCGATCAGACCTTGGCTGATTTGGTTTTCGCCTGGAAAGCCTGCCGGGCGGTGAAGTCCAACGCCATCTTGCTGGCAGCAGATGGCGCCTCGGTTGGGATTGGCATGGGCCAGGTCAACCGGGTCGATTCGGTCGAATTGGCCGTCAGGCGGGCTGGTGCGGAAAGGGCCAGAGGCGCTGTGGCGGCATCGGACGCTTTCTTCCCCTTTGCCGACGGCCTAGAACTGCTGGTCGAGGCCGGGGTCACAGCGGTGGTCGAGCCGGGCGGCTCGATTCGCGACGCCGAGGTGATCGAGGCGGCCCAGGCCGCTGGGCTAAGCCTGTACTTCACCGGTTCGCGCCACTTTTTCCACTAGGAGCCTGGCCGGGCCTGGCGGGCCAAGTCCACCGCCAAAAAGCGGCTCTGATTCTGCTCGATGGCATCAAAGTGACAGAATCAAAAGTGGTCGAAGACTGATAGCGTGAGAGGTGAGATCAATCTTCGCTGCGAAGGAGCAAGCACTATGACCAAAGCCCCTGTCAAAGTCGCCGTTACCGGTGCCGCTGGCCAGATCTGTTACAACATGTTGTTCCGAATTGGTTCGGGTCAGTTGTTGGGGCCGGATCAACCAGTTGAACTGCGCCTACTCGAAATCACCCCGGCTCTAAAGGCCCTCGAAGGCGTGGCCATGGAGTTGGACGATTGTGCATTCCCGCTATTGAGCAACATCGTTATGGGCGACGACCCGACCAAGGTGTTTGACGGTGCCAACATCGCCTTGTTGGTCGGTGCGCGTCCGCGCGGTCCTGGCATGGAGCGCGGCGACCTGCTGAGCGCCAACGGCGCCATTTTCACCGCCCAGGGCAAGGCCCTGAACGACGTGGCCGCCAGCGACATTCGCGTTTGCGTGACCGGCAACCCGGCCAACACCAACGCCTTGATCGCGATGTCCAACGCCCCGGACATCCCCGATGCCCGCTTTACCGCTCTGACCAGGTTGGATCACGACCGCGCCATCAACCAGCTGGCCGCCAAACTGGACGTTCCGGTCACCGCCATCAAGAAGATGACGATTTGGGGCAACCATTCCTCGACCCAGTACCCCGACCTGTTCCACTGCGAGGTCAACGGCAAGCAGGCCGCGGCCGAGATTGGCGACCAAGCCTGGTTGGCCGACACCTACATCCCGACTGTAGCCAAGCGTGGCGCCGCCATTATTGACGCGCGCGGCTTGAGCTCGGCCGCCTCGGCCGGCAACGCCACTATCTCTCACACCCGCGATTGGCTGCAGGGCAGCCCCGCTGGTGACTGGGTATCAATGGCGGTTCCTTCGGATGGCTCCTATGGCGTAGCCAAAGGCATCATCAGCTCCTTCCCCATCACCACCAAGGCCGGCGAATGGTCTGTCGTTCAAGGCCTCGAGATCGACGCCTTCTCGCAGTCCAAGATCGACGCCTCAGTGGCAGAGCTGGTCGAAGAGCGCGACGCAGTCAAGGAGCTGGGCCTGATCTAGACATCGCCCAGACAAGGCGAGGGCCGGCATCGGGCACTAGACACGCAAGGCCAGGTGCCAACCCCCCGGGAAGAGTCCCGGAAGGCGGGTTAGGCGATGACCGGAAGGTCCGCCGATGCCGTCCCTCACCTGGGCGGTCGCTCGAAACTGGAGTAATCTTGAGTTCGGACAAGCTGACCGTCACACCAACAAGAACGTGTAGAAAAAAACAAGGCGAAAGGCAACTTCATGGCGAAGATCAAGGTACTCGGCCCCGTCGTTGAGCTCGACGGAGACGAGATGACCCGCATCATGTGGCGTTTCATTAAGGACAGGTTGATCCTGCCTTATCTGGACATCGACTTGCGCTACTTCGATTTGTCAATGGAAAACCGCGACGCCACCGACGACCAAGTCACCATCGACTCAGCCAACGCCATCAAGGAATTCGGCGTCGGCATCAAATGCGCCACCATCACAGCTGATGAGGCGCGGGTGCAGGAGTTCGGCCTGAAGAAGATGTGGAAGTCGCCCAACGGCACCATCCGCAACATCTTGGGCGGCGTGGTCTTCCGTGAGCCCATCATCGTGTCGAATGTGCCCCGTTTGGTGCCAAGCTGGAACAAGCCGATCGTGATTGGCCGCCACGCCTTTGGCGACCAATACAAGGCCACCGACTACCGGACGGACAAGCCCGGCCAGGTGATGTTGAGCTTCATACCAGACGACGGCTCCGCGCCGGCCGAGTTCGAGGTGGTTCGCCTGCCCGAGGGCGGCGGCGTGATTCAGGGCCAGTACAACTTCATCGAGTCGATCAAGGACTTTGCCCGGGCCAGTTTTAGCTACGGTCTCAAGCGCAACTATCCGGTCTTCTTGTCGACCAAGAACACCATTCTGAAGAAGTATGACGGCGCGTTCAAAGACATTTTTGCCGCCATCTACCAAGACGAGTTCAAGGCCAGGTTCGAAGAAGCTGGTTTGACCTATGAGCACCGGCTGATCGACGACATGGTGGCTTGCTGTCTGCGCTGGGAAGGCGGCTACCTGTGGGCCTGCAAGAACTACGACGGCGATGTCCAATCAGACACCGTGGCCCAGGGCTACGGCTCGCTTGGCCTGATGACCTCGGTTCTGATGACCCCGGACGGCAAGACGGTTGAGGCCGAGGCTGCTCACGGCACTGTTACCCGTCACTACAGGATGCATCAGCGCGGCCAGAAGACCTCGACCAACCCGATCGCGTCAATCTTCGCCTGGACGCGCGGGATAATGCACCGGGGCGAGTTGGACGGTACCCCCGAGGTTGTTGGCTTCTGCAACAATCTCGAGCAAGTCATCATCAACACCGTCGAAGGCGGCCAGATGACCAAGGATCTTTCCCGCTTGATCAGCCCGGATACACCTTGGTTGACCACCGAAGAGTTCCTTGAGGTGCTCGACGAGGGCGTCAAGGCTCACTTGGCCTGATAAGTCCATATCTGAAGGGTCGGCACCGGGCTGACAGCGACTCGCCCGGGCCGGCCCTCAGCTTTGCCTAAGGCCGGCACCAGCTCTAGCTAAAGACGACTGTCCGGGAGCCGTTCAAGACCACCCGGTGTTCGGCGTGCCAACCCACGGCTTTGGCCAGGGCGCGGCGTTCGACATCTTGGCCAAGGGCCATAAGGTCGGCGATTGAGGCGGAGTGGCTGACGCGTTCAACGTCCTGCTCAATGATTGGGCCCTCGTCGAGGTCAGCTGTGACGTAGTGGGCGGTGGCACCAATTAGCTTGACGCCGCGGGCGTGGGCCTGGGCGTAGGGCCGGGCACCTTTGAAGCTAGGCAGGAAAGAGTGGTGGATATTGATGGCCCGCCCGGCCAGCTTTTGGCACAGCTGGGGCGAGAGAATCTGCATGTAGCGGGCCAGTACCACCAGTTCGACGTCGGATTGCCGGACCAAATCCAATAGGGCGGCCTCGGCCTGGGGTTTGGTCTCTTTGCTGACGGCAATGTGGTGGTAGTCGATGCCGTAGAAGCGGGCCACCGGTTCGAGATCCTGATGGTTTGAGACCACGGCTCTGATATCGATTGGCAAGTGCTGCCTGGTTGAGCGATAGAGCAGATCGTGCAGGCAGTGTGCCTCTTTCGAAACCATCACGATGGTGCGCATGGGCCGGCCCACTAGGTCAAGTTGCCAGGTCATGTCGAACCGGCGGGCCACAGGGGCCAGGGACTCGGCCATGATTTCCTTGGCGGCCGGGCCACGAACCTCCACCCGCATGAAAAACAAATCGGATATGGGATCGCCGTACTGCTGCGATTCGGTGATGTTGCCCCCCAGCGCGACCAGCGCGCCAGTAACGGCGTGGACAATGCCGGGTTGGTCTGGGCAGGACAAGGTCAGCACCCAGTGGGCGGAAAGCTGATCGGTCTCAGGCACGGGGCCTAATCTACCGGAGCCACTAGTCACTCCCGATCTGCCTTGGGTGTGCTTTTGGCCCAGTGTCTCGCAAACCCGCTTAGGCAGGCGTAAGTGCGTGATTTCTCGCCGTCCGCCTTGTCAGGACGCTTTCGTGATAGACATGAGGCACAGTTTGCTGGATCGACGAAGGGGTGCCAATGGTTGGGTTTTACCAGCGCAGGCCCGAATACCTGATGACCTTGCAGGACGGCACGGTCAAGCAGCTCAACCCGTTTTCCGGCACTGAAGTCTGGACGGTGGCCGGCCGGGCAGACCGACCAGTGGCCGTGCCGCGGGTTGATGCCAACCCGATCGAAACGGACCAGGACGGCCGCCACTGTGCCTTTTGCGAGGACCGCTATCTGGACACTCCACCGGAGAAGGCTCGCCTGGTTCACGATGCCGGTTGGCAAACCCGGCATTTCACGCCGGCCGGCCAGCTTGGGTCCACGGTGGCCCAGTTCAGGCGGGTGCCAAACCTATTCGAGATCCTCTCCTATGACTACTGGCGGGCCAACTACGGCTACGAGATGCCCGAGTCGGTCCGGGCCCAGGCCCAGGCCTACCTAGCGACGCCAACCGGCCACGAGCACATCCTGGGACTAATCCGGGCCAAATTCAGGGCACAGGGCCAACCGGAGGCGGCCGTTGACTCCCTCGCCCCGACCGAGATCCAGGCCTTTTGCGACGGCTTTTTTGGCGGCTGTCACGATGTCATCATTGCCCGGCGTCATTTCGTTGACGGGGCTAAGGACACCACTCAGCTGGCCTCTTCCGGCACGCTCAGCCCGGACGAACACGCCCAGTTCATTGCCTTCACTGTCGAATCGACCAGGTCGTTGATCGAGGCTAACCGCTACATTCGCTACGTTGTAGTCTTCCAAAACTGGCTCAAAGAAGCCGGCGCCTCGTTTGACCACTTGCACAAGCAGTTGGTTGGCATCGATGAACGAGGCGGCCAGCACGAGGTGGCACATCAGCGTTTGCGGCAGAACCCCAACACTTTCAACGACGACGCCGCCAATTACGCCGCCTACAACAACCTGATCCTGGCCGAGAACGACCACGCCCTGGCCTTCGCTGGTTTTGGCCACCGCTATCCAACGATCGAAATCTTCTCCAAATCTGGCACCTGCGACCCCTGGGAACAGCAGCCCGAGGAACTTAGGGGCATGTCAGACGTGATCCACGCTATGCACGCAGCCACCGGGACGGCGGTGCCATGCAACGAGGAATGGCATTACCGCCCGGTCGACTTTGGCCTGGCCATGCCCTGGCGGGTGGTGTTGAAGTGGCGGGTTTCGACCCTGGCCGGCTTCGAGGGTGCCACCAAGATCTACCTCAACACGATCAGTCCATATGTGCTGCGCGACCGCGTAGTACCGGCGCTGTATGACCTGAGACATCAAGGCCAGATCGGCGACCTGCGCATAGCCACCGAGTGCGCCTGCCGGCCTAATCCACTGCGCTACCAGGACTAGGCCTTGGGCCAGGCCACGCCGCCCGGCATTACCAGGAGTAGGCCTCGGGTGAGGCTCCGCCTGGCCCGGGGAACAACTCGTCCACCCGGGTCAGGAAATCAGCCTCGAGCTGGATCTTCGGCACCACCAGGTTGTCGAGCAGTTGGTCAACTGTTCGTGGCCCAATGATCGGCGCCGTTACAGCCGGGTGGACCAGCGTCCAGGCCAGTGCCACATTGGCCGGGCTTTGCCCCAATTCGGCTGAAAGGGCTTCGAAGCCTTGTATGGCGGCACGCTCCGACTGCGACAGAGCCTCCGCCGCGCGCCGCGACCGCTCACCGCCTTTGCCGTCCAGGGCGTGACCACCCAGCAGCCCGCCGTCCAACGGTGACCAAGGGATCACGCCCAAACCGAGCTCCTCGCAAGCCGGCAGCACCTCTAACTCCGGCAGCCGGCATCGGACAGAATACTTGTGCTGCTCACAGACCAGGCCAAGGAAGTTGCGCCGCTCGGCCGCGGCCGCCGCGTAGGCCAAATGGCGGGCGCCAAAGTTCGACGCGCCCACATAGACAACCTTGCCCTGGGCAATCAAATCCTCAAATGCGCCAAAGATCTCCTCCCAGGTGGGCTGCCGCGAGATGTGGTGCATTTGGTAGAGCTCGATGTGGTCGGTTTGCAGACGGCGCAGTGAATCTTCGACTTGCCGTTTGATCTTGTAAGCGCTCAGCCCGCCGGCGTCGTTGGGTCCCAGCGTGCTTTCGCCCATTGGGCCGTAAACTTTCGTCGCCAGGATGACCGATTCGCGCCGCCCGCCGCCCTGGGCGAACCAGCGGCCAATGATCTCTTCGGTCCAACCTGAGTGGTCCCCGCCTAGGATGCGGCCGTAGACGTTGGCCGTGTCGAAGAAGTTGATACCGGCCTCGACGGCCTGGTCCATGATGGCGAAGGCTTCGTTTTCCTTAGTCACCGGCCCAAAGTTCATGGTGCCTAGGCACAGGCGCGAGACCTTCAGCCCGGTGCGGCCAAGATAGCTGTATTCCACGGTTCCTCCTTTGACTTGGAGTTTGGCCGATGCCGGCCCGTGGGACGGTCTATTGCCTCGCCTTGTGGTTGGAGCGAGTCAGCCTTTGACCAAACCGGACATCAAGCCACCTATAAAGTACTTGCCCTCCAGCCCATAGACCAGAAGTGTCGGGACCAACGCCATGATGGCGGCGGCCATTGAGACGCCGTAGTCCCACAGAGTCCCGCCGCCCGGCTGGGCCAGTGTTTCGAGTGTCGCGTGTCACCGGGGAGTGTTCACAATGCCACGGCAAAGCCGGCTAGGCCAGTGTTTCGAGTGTCGCGTGTCGGATGTCACCGTGACGTGGGCGCATTCGGGGCTGGGCGAAAAATCCAACGCGAAGAGGAAGTCTTTCCAGGCCTGGGGGCTGTTTGGGCCGGTTGTTTGACGCGGCTAACCGTTGATGGCCTCAGCGAAGGCTTGCTGGAACTGCTCCAAATTGGTTGCCCCCGCGGTGAAGAAGGCGACAGTCTCGGCGACTGAAGTGCGCTGGGCGACAGTGGCAACAGCGCCGTGCTGCAGGGAGCCAACAATCTTCGAGTTGGCATAGTCCTCGGCAGCCTGCACCTGATACTCACTGAAGCCATCCATTGGCACGTCGACGCGAGCCGGAATTGACCCCTTGATCTTGTTGAGGGCGGCTTGCCCGTCAACGGATGAAATAGCATCCAGCCAGGCCTTGACACCCTCCGGATCCGGTGCGCCGGTGCACAGGGTGAACGAGTCAGCCATGAAGTCAAAGACGTGATTGGTGCCTGGTGCGGGCGCCCAGACCCAGTCGGTGCCCATTTTGAGGTTCTGCTGGCCAAATGGCTCTGGTACCCAATCACCCATGATCATGAAGGCGGCGGTGCCGTCTATCAGCATCTGGGTGGTGGGCTCCCAGTCGATCGAATCGCGGTCAGCGTTGGCGTAGGAAATCAGCTTTTCGAAGCTGGTCAGTGCCTTGGTGACCTCGGGGCCGTTCGGGTCGGTGCTGCCGTCCCAAAGCCCGTTGTAGGTGTCTGGACCTAGCTCGGCGATCAAGACACATTCGAGCAGGTGAACTTGGGTCCAGGTTGTGCCCAGCGCCAGCGGCGTGACGTTTGGGCTAGCGGCCTTGATCTTGTCCAGGTCCTTGATGAAATCGCTAATTGTGGCGTAATTGACGCCGTTTGGGTCTATCCCGGCGTCCTGCAGAACCGGCACCGAAGCCCACAGTACGTTGGCGCGGTGCACGCCAGTCGGAATCGAGTACTTTTTGCCGTCCTTGGTCACCAGGTCGAGCAAATCAGCCGGAACGGCTTCGGTCAGGCCGAACTCGTCGTAGAGATTGGAGACGTCCTGGACCAGGCCAGCTTCGATGTAGACGCTTATCTCCGCGCCGGCGTAGGCCTGGAATGAATCTGGCGGGACGTTTTCCGTCAACCGTCCGTAGAGCGGGTCGTCGCCCCAGTCAGGCCAAGCGCTGAGAAAGCCGTTGACGAAGCTGACACCCGGGTGCTTGGCGGCCAACACGTCAACCAAGGCGTCCAAGCCTTGGGCCTCTGACCCCGTGGTCCACCAGCTGAAAACCTCGACCTGACTACCGCTGGGACCATGGTCTGGATCCAGGCCAGGTGTCGGATTTGGGGTGAAGGGTCCGCCAACCTCCGCCGCCAGCGCTATCTTCAATTCAGCCGCACCACAGCTGCAAAGCGCCAGGCCAGCCGCCGCCAGTAGCGTAATTAGTGCCAAGTTTCGTCGCATAGTCTCCACGCGTCTTAGTCGTGTCTCATAGTTTGGGGGCGTTTGTGTCTCGCGGTCTGGTGGACAGTTTCCGCACCTTTCGCCTCGGGTTTGCTGGTGTTGACGGCCAGCTTTTTCCCAGCTTCAGCCTTTGACCGAACCGGACATCAAGCCACCTATGAAGTACTTGCCCAACAGCACGTAAACCAGGAGCGTCGGAAGAGACGCCATGATGGCGGCGGCCATTGAAACGCCGTAGTCCGACAAAGTCCCGCCCCCCGGCGAGGCCAGAGTGTTAAGTGTCACCGTGACCGGGGCGTATTCGGGGCTGGGCGAGAAATACAGCGCGAAGAGGAAGTCATTCCAGGCGCTGGTGAACTGCCAGATCAGAACCACCACAAAACTGGGCATTGAGATGGGCAGGACAACCCGGATATAGGTACGGATCATGCCGGCGCCGTCAACCCTGGCGGCTTCAATCAATTCGGTTGGCACCGACTGGTAATAGTTTCTGAAAATCAGGGTTGTGATGGGGATGCCGTAGACCACGTGCAACATGATCAAGGTCAAAATGGTCTGGGTCAGCATGGGCAGGTCGCCCACCATGCCGCGCAGGTTGATGACCATGCCGTATAGCGGGATGATGACTGCCTGGTAGGGGATAAACATGCCGAATAGCAGCAGCGCGAAGACAATGTTGGCGCCGGGGAAACGCCAGCGTGAGAGCACAAAACCGTTCATCGAACCCAGGAACGAGCTGATAATGGCGGCTGGCACCACCATCATGACCGTGCGCAGCATTGGCGCGGCCACTCCGGGGCGGGCGACAGTGCCGGTGAAAGCGGTTTTCCAGCTTTCCAATGTCCAAGCGTCGACTGGATTCCAGGCGTGTGCCGGGTTGGGGTTCGACTTGAACGAAGTAATGACCATGACATAGGCCGGCATCAAAACCAGGCAGCAAAAGCCAATCAGCAGGGCGTAGCGAACCAGGCGGCCCCAATCGAAACCCTTGCCGACCAGTTTGTCTTGCTGTTGTCTGGTCTCCAAACCTGTGGTGATGGCCATTACTTGTCCTCCTTTGCCACGTGGACTAGGTAGGGCACAATCAGGCATAAGACCAATAACAACAAGATCACACCAATGGCCGAGGCAGTGGAGTATTGGCCCTTGTAAAAGGCCTGGTACATGGCCGTGGCCGGCACCCTCGGGGCATAAGTGTCCTTACCAGCGATCGTCATGATGATGTCGAAGACCTTCAGTGACATGTGGCCACAGATAATCAAGGCGGACAAGACCACGGGGGAGAGTTGGGGGAACAGCACATGGCGGTAGAGCTGCCATTCATTGGCGCCGTCGACCCGGGCGGCTTCGCGCAATTCGTCTGGGATACCCCTGAAGCCAGCCAGGAACAGGGCCATGACGTAGCCGCTGAGTTGCCAGATCGAGGGAATGGCGATGGCGGCAATGCCCCAGTTGAGCTTCGACCACCACTCGTTTTCCAAAAAGCCTAGGCCCACCATGCCGAATAGGCGGTTCAAACCGGAGGCCTTGGCGCCGGTGTTTTGGTTCAGCAGCCAGCGCCAAACTACGCCGGCTGCCACTGGCGAGATGGCCATTGGGAACAGCAGAATTGTCCGGAAAACGCCTTCTGCCTTGGCCCTCTTCTCCAGGATCCAGGCCCACAAGAAGCCGAAAAACATGGTGCCGGCCACGAAGACCAGGGTGTAGAGGGCCAGGTTGCGCAGCGCGTACTGGAAGGCTGAATCCCCCAGCAAGTTGATGTAGTTCTCTAGACCAACGGTTTTCGACGGCTGGGTGCCCATGAACTGGGGAATGGTGTTGGTGTCCTTCATCGACAAGGCCACCGACGAGCCGATCAGGTAGTAGACAAATACCCCGATCAGAAGTACAGAGGGCAGGATCAGCAAGATTGGCGGAACGAGCCGCCGGTAGAAAGTCTTCGTGTGGCGGCGGCGGACGGTTTTGGTTCTGGTGGACTTGGGCCGGTTTGGACCGGCGGTTGGAGGGCGGCCAGGTGGGTTGGCTGGCCTTGGCTGCTCAGCCAGGCTGCTGGTCGGGGACTTGGTCATGGCGCCCTTGCGATGGTTTATAGGCCTCGCGCCCCGTCCCAAACGGTTCGGGGCGAGGCGCGAGGCGCGAACGAATTCAATAATGGTTGGTATTTGGTTGTGGTAGCCAGTCCTTAAGGCTGGTTTTTCAACCTCTAGCCGTTGATGGCTTTGGCGAAGTCGTCCTGGAACTGCTTCAGGTCGGTTGCACCAGAGGTGAAGGCGGTAACGGCCTCACCAACCGAGGCGCCCTGGGCGATAGTGGCGGCGGCGCCGTGCTGCAACGAGCCGACAATCTTGTCGCTGGCATAAGCTTCGGCAGCCTGTTGCTGGTACTCGCTGAAGTCAGTCATTGGAACGTCGACGCGAGCCGGGATTGAACCCTTGATCTGGTTGAAAGCGGCTTGGCCGTCAACCGAGGAAATGACGTCGAGCCAGGCCTTGGCGCCTTCAGGATCCGGCGCGCCGGCACATAGGGTGAACGAGTCAGCCAGGAAGTCAAACACGCCATCGGTGCCAGGCGAGGCCGCCCAAACCCAATCGGTGCCCATGGCAACGTCCTTTTCCATAAACAGAGCGGGCACCCAGTCGCCCATGATGTTGAAGGCGGCGCCGCCGTCGAGCAGCATCTGAGTGGCCGGCTCCCAGTCGATCGAGTCACGGTCGGCATTGGTATATGACATCAGCTTTTCGAAGGTGGCCAGTGCTTTTGCTACCTCGGGTCCGGCTGGGTCGGTGCTGCCGTCCCAGAGCCCGTTGTAGGCGTCTGGGCCGAGCTCGGCGATCAGCACGCATTCCAGTAGGTGCACCTGGGTCCAGGTGGTGCCCACTGACAGCGGCGTGATGTCTGGAGTGGCGGCCTTGATCTTGTCGAGATCCTTGATGAAATCGTCAATAGAGGCGTAGGTGATTTGGGTCGGGTCGATCCCGGCTCCCTCAAGGACCGGCACGGAAGCCCACAGAATGTTGGCGCGGTGCACATTTGACGGGATCGAGTACTTGTTGCCGTCCTTTGTCACCAGGTCGAGCAGATCGGCCGGGAAGGCCTCGGTTAGGCCAAACTCTTCGTAGAGGTTGGAAACGTCTTGAACCTGGCCGGCTTCGATATAGTCCATCATCTCGGCGCCAGCGTGGGCCTGGAACGAATCCGGTGGTTGGTTGTTGGCCAGGCGGGTTTGGAGCTTGTCCTTGCCCGAACCGCCGCCACCTGTGACACCACCGTTGACGAACTTGACATCCGGGTATTTGTCGGCCAGAACCTTGACCAAGGCGTCCAGGCCTTGGGCCTCTGAACCAGTGGTCCACCAGGTGAAGACCTCAACTTGGTTGGCGCCGGACTTGCCGCCGCCACCGCTGCCTTTGTCGTCGCCGTTTGAGCCGCAACCGGCCAAGGCCAGGCCGGCGGCCGCAAGGACCGCAATTACTGAAATGCTCCGTCGCATTATCCCTCCGCATTGTCTAGTCATAATGACTGATTTGGCTTGATTCGATTGTGCTGGCGGCGCGTGGGGAGTGGCGTGATTGCCATCACCCGTTGGGCACACCGCTCAGATGTGTCATCACAACCATCACAGCCGGGTCGCTATGGTGCAAGGGATAAAGCCAATGTGTAACTAAACCGTTATCTTGGTTTTGGCCGCGTAACCGATTCTCTTGGCGCCAAAGGGTGTCGCAAATAGGGTGGTGACGTGGGGAAACATTGGCGCCGTGGCTGGCCATGAACCAACCCTCCTGGGTCAAATACTTGTTCCCAAGCTTTCAAGAAGTGAAGCCAATGGGGTCGCCGCCAGGAGGGCCTCACGGGCCAAAACGACCGCCCCGTACATCTCGCTGCGTGAGCCGTGATGCGAGGCTTCGATTTTGACCGCCCTCCAAGTAGCCGGCACGGCCCGGCGTTGGACCTCGTCACGCACCTGGTTGAGTAGCCGGTCGCCGGCCTGTGTCACCGGACCGCCCAAGACCACATGATCCGGCGAAAGCAGGTTGCACAGATTCGACACAGCGGTGCCAACACAGCGGCCAACTTCCTCGATCAGGCGGACCGAGGCGGTGTGGCCTTGGTTCACCAGGCCCATCCAGGTGTCAATATCGACCGGTCGGTCTAGAGCGCTGGCCAGGACTTCTAGCATCACCGGGGTGGAAGCCTTGGTCTCCAGACAGCCCCGGTTACCGCAGCGACAAAGCCGGCCGTCGGCATCAATCGTCATGTGGCCAATCTCGCCGGCAGTGCCAGCGGCGCCGCGGTGCAGCCGGCCGTCGACCATCATGCCGCCACCAATGCCGGTGGCCAATCTGAGATAGATCATTGTCCCGTCTGGCCGGTTTGGCCTTTGCCAGGAAAACTCACCCAAGGCGCCCAAGTTGGCGTCGTTATCCACCACCATCGGCAGGTCAAGGGCCTGCTCAAAGGCGGTTTTTAGATTCATGCCGGTCCATTGTGGCAGCAGGGTGCCGGCACCAATATGGCCGGTGGCGACCTCAAGTGGGCCCGGCACCCCGACGCCACCGTAGAGCACCCGGCCAGCCGACAGACCTGCCTTCTGCATCAATTCAGCCTGCAGCTCTTGGCAAAGGGCCAGGCCAGCCTTGGCCTCGGTTTCCGGCCGCATGGTTCTTTGCCCCTCGACCACGATGTTCCAGGAGAGGTCTGCGATGCACATCAGCAGGTGGGAACGGCCCAGGTCAATCCCCAGAACATAGCCCGCGGTTTGGCCCAGCTTGACGCGGCGGCAGCGGCGACCGGCATCGGTCGAATCCTCAACTTGAACCGCCCCGGCCTGGGAGAGCTTGCGCACAAGGTTGGTTACTGACGCGGCCGAGAGCCCCGTCCGCCGGGCGATCTCAGCCTGAGTCAACGATCCGGCGGTGCGGACTTCCTCAAGTACGCGGCGCAAGTTAGCCTGACGCAGAGCGCCCTGCGATCCCGGTCCGGCGGTAACCATGTCCTTAAGGGTTCCCAGGGAGTAGGCTTGTTGTCAAGCCTTGAATTCAAACGAGGAGCCCAGCATGTCTCAGTTGGACCTGGCGGAAACCCGCCAACGCCAGCTTGCCATGGCCCGTGGGCTGCTCGAATTCGGCGCCAAAGCCGCTGTGCCAACCGTTGGTTTCGGTTACTTGGACTCTTTTGGACAAATCGAAGCCGGCCAAGGAGCCCAGCTCTGGGTAGTTGCTCGTATGACTCACTGCTTTTCGATTGGCGCATTGCTGGGGTGGCCCGGCGCGGCCGAGCTGGCCGATTTGGGCCTTACCGCGCTGGCCGGACCCTTTCAGGACCAGCGGCACGGAGGCTGGTTCGCCCGGCTGAGCTTGGACGGCGAGCCTGTTGCCACCGCCAAAGAGGCCTACGGCCATGCCTTTGTGGTGCTGGCGGCGGCCTCGGCCTTGGCCGCCGGCCGGCCCGGGGCCAGTCATCTGTTGGATTTGGCCCTAGATGTGGTTGACAAGCGCTTCTGGGAGCCGAAGCACCGGGCCATGATGGATCGTTGGAACCAAGACTTCACCCGGGCGGATCCGTACCGCGGCGCCAATTCAAATATGCACACTGTTGAGGCCTTTCTGGCCGCCAGCGACGTCACCGGAGTAACCAGTTGGCGCCAGCGGGCTTTGGACATGACCGACCGCATCGTCAACCAGGCCGCCAGGTCCAAACAGTGGCGCGTACCGGAGCACTACACCCCCGAATGGCGGGTCCTGCCAGAGTTCAACCGAAACCGCCCGGCCGACCAATTCCGGCCCTACGGCGCCACACCCGGCCACGGCTTCGAGTGGGCCCGTTTAGCGACGCAATTGCGGGCCGCCATCGGCCGCCATGCCCCCGCCTGGCTAAGTGAGGTCGCTTTGGAGCTGTACCAGCAGGCCAAGGCGGACGGTTGGGCAGACAGCACCAGCCCTGGGTTGATCTACACCACCAACTGGCGTGGTGATCCGGTTTTGCACCAGCACCTCCACTGGGTAGTGGCAGAGGCCACGGCGGCAGCGGCGACGCTGGGACGGGCTTTCGGAGGTTCGGCCTACGGGTCTGATTGGCTCAGATGGTGGGATCTGATTGAACGCCATTTCGTCGATCAGGAGCATGATTCGTGGTTCCATGAACTCGACGCTTCCGGGCAGCCTGCCCAGACCCTATGGCAGGGCAAACCGGACATTTACCACGCCTTTCAGGCTTGCCTGATGCCGCATTTGCCGGTTGGCGGTTCGCTGGCTGCGACTTTGGCCCGCGGTCATTCCCGCTTGTGACGCCACAGTCGACGGGGCTGTGCTTGGGCGCGGCCATCGCCTGGCCATTCCGCCGCCGCTAGCTATGTGAGCCGACGGTGAAACCACCTTGAACCGCGGGAGGGTTCGCTGGATCGACCTGATGCCAGGCCCCGGTCTCGCACCACAATCACTCGCGAGGTTGAGTATTCGCAAGGTGTGCTGGCACTGGGCCTCGTCGTGAAGTTGCCGGGTAGCCGCACCAACTCAGCGAGACTGAGTTCAAGCGGAGCCGGTAGTGAGCCAATCCTCGCTTAGGCGGCGGGAGCGATTTGCCGCCCTGAGGATTTGCTGCGCGGGGGTGCGGTAGCGGCGGACTATCATGGGCGGGTGCCGTGACTGGCGCTCGGGTGGGTCACCACCGGGAAGCGGCATCACAACCAAAGAGCGGGGCCGCACGCCTGGGCTACCGTCGGGCGGTTGGACGCCGGTCGGCGCCCAACCCTGAGAAAAGGAGGGTCGCGTGGCCAGCCAGCCTATCGACTATTCAGCTCTGGACCTGGCTCAGGTGGATCCGGAGATTGCCGCCGTTCTTGAGGACGAGTTGACCAGGCAACGAGACACCCTGGAGATGATCGCCTCGGAGAACTTTGTGCCCCGGGCGGTGCTTCAAGCCCAGGGTTCAGTGCTAACCAACAAGTACGCCGAGGGCTACCCGGGCCGCCGCTATTACGGTGGCTGCGAGGTGGTTGACCGGGCCGAAACTTTGGCCATCGAGCGCGCAAAGGAGTTGTTTGGCGCCGCCTTTGTTAACGTCCAACCACATGCCGGCGCCCAAGCTAACGCTGCCGCCCTAGTAGCCATGATGCAACCTGGCGACAATTTGCTGGGGATGGAACTTGCCCACGGTGGCCACCTCACCCACGGCATGAAGATCAACTTTTCCGGCAAGTTGTACAACGTCGCCAGCTACGGTGTACATCCCGACCGTTATGTGGTTGATCCTGACCTAGTGCGCCAAGCGGCCTTGGAACACCGGCCCAAGGTGATAATCGCCGGATGGTCGGCCTACCCGCGCCAGCTCGATTTCCAGGCTTTTCGCCAAATCGCCGATGAAGTGGAAGCGTACCTTCTGGTCGATATGGCTCACTTCGCCGGGTTGGTGGCCGCCGGCCTGCACCCTAACCCGGTCCCGATTGCCGATGTGACCACCTCAACGGTGCACAAGACGATTGGCGGGCCGCGGTCCGGCGTGATCCTCGCCGGCCAAGCCGACCCCTGGGCCAAGCGTCTCGACAGAGCCGTCTTCCCCGGCCAGCAGGGTGGGCCGCTAATGCATGTGATCGCAGCCAAGGCCGTTGCCTTCAAAATCGCCCAGACCGCGGATTTCCGTGAGCGCCAGCGCCGCACTTTGGAGGGCGCCAAGATCCTGGCAGAACGACTGGCTCAGCCGGACGCAGCCCAGGCTGGCGTTTCGGTCCTGACCGGCGGCACAGATGTACATCTGGTCCTGGTCGATTTGCGCAATTCCGAGATGGACGGCCAGCAGGCCGAGGATCTGCTGCACGAGGCTGGCATCACAGTCAACCGCAACGCCGTGCCATTCGACCCGCGGCCGCCGCGGGTCACCTCCGGTTTACGTATTGGCACACCGGCCCTGGCCACGCGCGGCTTTGGCGCCGAGCAGTTCGAGGAGGTGGCGGACATAATTGCCGTGGCCTTACGTGATGGCAAGGCGGCCGATGTCGCGGCCCTGGCCAAGCGGTCGGCTCGCCTAGCGCAGGACTTCCCTCTGTACACGGGGCTAGCCCAATGAGCGCCCGGATACTGGACGGCAAAGCCACTGCCGCCGCCATCAAAGTTGACCTGGCCAGGCGGGTCGAATCCCTCAAGGCAATAGGCATCACCCCCGGTCTGGGCACAGTGCTGGTGGGCGACGACCCTGGTTCGACCATCTATGTGGCCGGCAAACACCGTGACTGCGCCGAGGTCGGCATCAAGTCGCTGCGCTTGGACCTGCCGGCGGAGGCTTCGCAGGCCGAGGTGATGGCCGGCATCGGGCGAATGAATGATGACCCGAGCTGCACCGGCTACATTGTCCAGCTGCCGTTGCCGAAGCAGATCGATGCCGACGCAGCGATTAAGGCCATCGACCCCGCCAAGGACGCCGACGGTCTACACCCGGCCAATCTGGGCGCGCTGGTTGCCAACCTGGACCAGCCAATGTCTACGCCGCTGCCGTGTACGCCGCGCGGCATCGTTGAGCTGGTTCAACGCCACGACATTGATCTGGCCGGAGCCCATGTGGTGGTGCTGGGCCGGGGCCTGACGGTGGGCCGGTCGATTGGCCTGCTGTTGACCCGGCGCCAAATCAACGCCACCGTCACGCTGACACACACCGCCACGCGCGACCTGCCAGCGTTGCTGCGGCAAGCCGATGTCATTGTGGCGGCGGCCGGAGTTCCTGGACTGGTCCGAGCGGAGGACGTCAAGCCCGGCGCGGTAGTGCTGGATGTCGGGGTATCGAGGCGAAAAGATCCCAAGACCGGTAAGTCAAGGATTGCCGGTGACGTGGCTGCTGAGGCGGCCGAGGTGGCCGGCTGGATCAGCCCAAACCCGGGCGGCGTTGGCCCAATGACTCGGGCGATGCTGTTGGCCAATGTGGTCGAGGCGGCCGAGAGGGCGTCCGGCTAGGTTCCACGCGGTTTTGATCGGCGCAGGGTTGGCTAGGACCGGCGCTCGCCTTGCCTGGCTCGGCACTGGGGTCGCTCAGCTCGGCACCGGTGTTAGCCTTGGCCTGGTCAGGACTCCAAATAGGACGGGAAAATGCTGCGGCTTGAGGGCATCAACAAATCATTCGGCGCTCGTCAGGTCCTCAAAGGTGTCACTTTTGAGGTTGACGACGGGCGCATTACCGGTTTTGTGGGTGGCAACGGCGCCGGCAAGACCACCACTATGCGCATCGTCTTGGGCCTGCTCAAGGCTAATTCGGGCTCGGTTACCTGGGACGGTGCTCCCATCACAAACGATATGGCGCGCCGGGCTGGTTACATGCCGGAGGAGCGTGGGCTTTACCCCAGAATGACGGTGTTGGACCAGCTGGTCTACCTCGCCCGTCTGCATGGCTTGACCCAGGACAAGGCTCGCAGTAACGCCTGGGATCTGCTTGAACGTCTTGAATTGAAGGCGCGGGCCAAGGACAAGGTCGAAACGCTTTCGCTGGGTAACCAGCAGCGGGCCCAGGTCGCGGCAGCCCTGGTGCATAGCCCAGATCTGCTGATCTTGGACGAGCCGTTCAGCGGATTGGACCCGTTGGCGGTAGACGCGGTAACGGTGGTGCTGCGCGAATTTGCAGCCCGCGGCGTGCCCATTTTGTTTAGCTCTCACCAGCTTGACCTGGTCGAACGGGTGACCGACGACTTGGTTATCATCGCCGGTGGCGAGATCAAGGCAACCGGTTCGCGCGAAAAACTGCAGCAGGCTCACACTGGTGAACGCCACTTCCTCCAGGCCCAGGGCGACTTGTCTTGGGTTGAGCGGCAGGCCGGCATTGGTCAGGCGATGTCTGAAAAAGGCAAGGTCACATTCGACGCCTCCGATGCCGACGCCCAGCAAGTCTTGCGCCAAGCCTTGGACCGTGGCCCAGTTGACGGGTTTGGCCGGCGCCGTCCTACTTTGGCGGAGGTCTTCCGTGAGGTGATTCGTGACGAAGAGCCAGGCGAAGAGGCCCACGCCGGGCAGGGGGTGGCGGCATGAGCCCGAGCTGGTGGCTGGTGGCCAAACGCGAAATCTCATCGCAGCTGGCTGGCAAGGCCTTCAAGATATCGACAGTGCTTTTGGTGATAGCTGTCTTTGGCGGCACCCTGGCGGCCGGATTGGTGGCCAACTCCGCCGATGACGGCGATGCTTCAGTGGGCGGCGACCAGGCGTCAGGAACTAGAGCCAAAGTAGCGGTGGTGGGCCAACTGCCTGCAGCTGCCTTGGCCGTGTTGGAACCGGTCGAAGTAGCCAACGCCGAAGCGGCGGCCAAAAAGGTGGAAGATGGCGAGGTCGAGGCCGGCGTGGTGATGGGCGACGACTTGCCCGTGGTGTTGGCCAAGACCGAAGTGCCGGACAAGGTAATGGCTGCGCTGACCGTGGTCCCGGCGGTCAAGATCCTGGAACCGGCCAGAGTCTCGCCAACGGTGGCTTTGATCGCCACCATGGTCTCGGTCATCCTGTTCTACTTTGTCGTCATGATATTTGGCCAGGTCACAGCCCAAAACACGGTAGTCGAAAAGCAGACCAGAGTGGTTGAGATCCTGCTAACCTCGGTCCCGGCCAAGACTCTGCTGGCGGGCAAGGTGGTGGGCAACGCCATTATGGCGATGTGTCAGATTGTGCTGATGTTGGCGGCCGGAGTCCTTGGTTTGGTGGTGACGGGCAAGACTTCGGTGCTGCCAACGGTCTCGAGCTCGCTGATCTGGTTCGTGGTGCTCTTTGTGCTGGGTTTCTTACTGTTCTCGTCGCTGCTGGCCGGCTGCGCGGCCTTGGTCTCCCGGGTCGAGGATGTCGCGGCTGCCACCATGCCTGTGATCATGCTGATGATCATCCCTTACATTCTGGCGATGGTTCGGCCCAACGATGAGTCCTTCCAGACCGTGCTTTCGATGGTGCCGTTCTCGGCGCCAATGACCATGCCGGCTCGGGTCCTGACCACCGATGTGCCGCCTTGGCAGTTGGCCACTTCGCTGGCGCTGCTGGCCCTGACGGCCTGGGGCGCAGTCTGGTTGGGTGGCAAGCTGTACGAGACATCACTGCTGCGCATGGGCACCCGTGTTAAGTTCAGCCAAGCCTTCCGCACCAACGACTGACTTCTAGTTTGCCTATGCGCGCCAACTCCTAAGCAATGGCTCGCCGCGCCGCCACTGCCACCTGGCAATTGCCGGAAACCACACCCTCCCTCCACCCGGCCGCCATTGGGTCGCGCCTAGTCGAACCGTTCAGGTGGTCTGGCCAGGGTTTGGCCGTGGGGCCCGGACCAAAAGGTCTGGCCGGTTGTGGGGTCGCGTCGCCCAGCCCAGCCTTGGTCGTGTCGCAGCCTGTGGTGCATCAAACAGACACAAACCAGGTTGCCAGCCCAAGTCTGTGCCCCAGCGTCGCGGAACAAGGAAAACGGTTCAAGATGGTCGAATTGGCAATCAGTCGCCGGGACAGTGCAACCAGGCCAACGACAAGTCTGATCCCGAACCATCAACATCAACGCCAACCAACCAGACGGCAGACGACCATCAGACCAGGCTCGTTCGGCCGGCCAAGTTGACGGGTCGTCCCAGGCCCAGGTGACTTCAGGGATGACCAGGTTGCTGCTGGGCCGGGAAGGTCGAGCCCCCAGGGCAACTAGCCGACCAGTGGCAGGGTCAACCACCATGGCCTGCCGGTTAGCCAGGGCAACCAGGCCGTCCAGGTCCGGGCCGGTCACGACCGACCCGGTACCCACCATCAGGCCCGCAAGCACGCCGTCAGGCGGGCTGGCATCAACCGGCAGCCGCATATCGACAGTTTGGCTTTCGCCTCGCAACTTCGGGGGATCCGCACCCTTGGGCGGGGCCCGGTGTCCTGCACCGGGAGAATGGGCCGGGTCGAGCCGGGCTGGCCCCATCTTGACTAGGAGACGGCTGGTACTGGTCGCAATCGAGCGGCCAAGGTTTTCTGAACCGGGCGCTTGACGGGGTCCGGCCACAGTCTTGGTCGCGTCAAGGGCATCGGCCTCAACCATGACCAACAACCGGGCGTTGCGTGCAGTCGCCCGCCGCACACCGCCAGGCCTGATCTGCCTCGCGATTGTGGTAACAGGCCCGGCCGGCCCGGCCGCATCAGCCGACGCGACGGTCTCAGCTAGCTGGGCCTGATCAACCGGGTCGACCGGCGGGGCTTGTCCGGCTTGGGCAGCAGGTCCGATCACTTGGGGAGGTCCAACCGGCGCGACCGGTCCGACCCGCTCGCCTGGTTGTGGTGACCCGGCTGGCTTGACCGGTGCGGCTGGTTTGCTTCCAGGAGAGACCGGCCGGGCAGGCTCGCCCAGGCGGAAACCTACTGCCTTACGGTCTGGCTGGACTTGGGAGGCCTGGCCGGCGGGTTCGGCTTGGGAGGCCTGGCCGACTGGCTTCACCCGGGAGGCCTGGCCGACTGGTTTGCCAGTGGAGGTCCGGCCGGTTTGGTCAGCTTGGTCAATCGCTTGGTGCAGGTAGTCGACCAACAGGTCAGCCTCGACGTTCGCCAAAGACCGGCCGGCGGCTGGTTGAGACCGGGCTTGACGGGCCA
>Ga0123356_10000535_pt1 | contig 42229 bp, 26 predicted proteins | sample TergutEmb28metaG_2_FD_92546 | JGI IMG/M metagenome (GOLD analysis project Ga0123356, IMG submission 92546) | Embiratermes neotenicus P3 segment gut microbial communities from Petit-Saut dam, French Guiana - Emb289 P3 | ecosystem: Host-associated > Arthropoda: Insects > Digestive system > Gut ...
AAAACATTAATTCCAACGCCAATATGAACATTTTTGCCGTCTGCCTCGCATAAAATACCAACTGCTTTTTTATTACCTATCATAATATCATTGGGCCATTTCACTTTTACACTTTCCTTAAGCGAAGACGCAAAATCCTCGATTGCCAAAGAAATTGCAAAACCGGTTCGCAGAGTAAGCGCCGGCGGAATATCATCGATATGTTTGAATTGAAGCAGGATAGTAAACGGCAGGTTCACTCCCCTCTCCATCTCCCAAACTCTGCCCTGCCCCTGGTCACACCCGCGTCCCCGGCCTGCTTCCTGAAAATCTGCAGTAATAACCGTTCCGTGAGACGCACCTTCCGCTGCAAGCTGTCTGGATATATCCATGGTACTTGTTACGGTTTCCATGTGATAAACCGGCGCGTTAAAGGGATTACGTACTTTTAATAAATTCATACCTATGCTATTATACTCGCATGAACATGGTGTGTCTTGACCTTGAAGGTGTCCTTGTCCCGGAAATATGGATCGCATTCTCTGAAGCTGTCGGAATCCCCGAACTGCGCCGAACCACAAGAGACGAGCCTGATTATGATAAATTAATGAATTTCCGACTTGATATATTAAAGAAAAATAACCTGAAACTTCCGGATATTCAAAAAGTAATTTCCGGCATGTCTCCTTTGCCTGGCGCAATTGAATTTACAAATACATTATGCGAAAAAACCCAGCTTGTAATACTATCCGATACTTTTGAACAATTTGCAAAGCCGCTTATGTTTAAACTTTCCTGGCCTACTCTTTTTTGCAATACGCTTACAGTTGCCGCCGATGGGACTGTTACAGGTTACCGCTTACGCCAGCAGAATGGCAAAAGAGAAGCCGTTAGAGCGTTTAAATCGATGAATATGCGGATTTTTGCTGCAGGCGATTCCTTCAACGACCTTGCCATGATACGCGAAGCGGACTCTGGCTGTCTTTTTTGCGCACCGGAACAAATCCGCAAAGATTGTTCGGACTTAAAATGCGTAGATACTTACGAAGACTTACTTAATATAATTAATGATTTCTTAAGTTAATAATCCGCGGACAACATCTATATATTATCTGTCGATTATTCGTTTTAATGTATGATCTTTCTGGCGCCAGTCTTTGCCGGTTTTAACCCGTAAATCAAGATCGATTTTCCAGTCAAAGATACGTTTTAAATTTTTTAAGGCTGCAAGCCGGATTGCCTTTATCATTTCGCCGCCTTTGCCTACTACCATACCTTTTTGCGACTCACGTTCTACGATTATAAATGCCCTAACCCAAAGCTGCTGCCCCTTTTCGCTGTCTTCCTTAAACTCAATGTCCGCAATATCCACATACAGCGAATGAGGCAGTTCCTGGCGCAGACGGTTTATCGCTTGCTCGCGGATAATTTCTGCAATACGAAACTGTGTATCCTGATCTGTGTAGTATTCGCTGTCGTAAAGCGGCTGCCCTTCACCTGCCATTTCGTATAATGCAGTAAGAAGCTCGTTTATACCCTGGCCTGTGTTCGCAGAAACAGAAAAGATTCGCCCGTTTTCATCTGTGCCTGCTGCAGATGGAAATTTTTGTGCAATAAATTCTTTTGCGCGGTTAAAATCTGCTTCCGGAGCATCCATTTTATTTACAGCAATAACTGTTTTTCCAGCAAGCGGCGTAAGAAGAGCCGCAATCTCCTCTTCTTCTATACCAGGTGCACGCGCTGCATCCAATACATATAAAACAAGATCGCTCTCTGTTAAAGCGCGATCTGATACTTCCATAAGTTTTTTATTCATTTTTTTTTCGCTTGAATGCCGCCCTGGAGTATCAACAAAAATCAACTGGCCTTCATCGCGGTTAACTATTCCCCTGATAGCGTTACGCGTCGTTTGCGGCACTTTGCTTACAATTGCAACTTTTTCGCCGCACATTTTATTAAGCAGTGTGGATTTGCCTACGCTTGGACGTCCAATAATCGTAACAAATGCGCACTTTGGGTTTTTATTGGTTTTTTCCGGCATTATCTGACAACCATTACTTTTCTTATTTCGTCGATGTCAGGACCTACAACGCGTATAAAGTACATTCCTCGAGCAACAGGTCTTCCGCCGTTATTGGTACCGTCCCATCCATCTGTAAATTCGCCGGCTTCGTGCATTTCATTGCGCTTTAAGGATCTTACAAGTGTTCCGTCCAATGTATAAACCTGTATCGTTACCCTGCCAGGACGCATCAGGCTATAGCGAAGATATGTTATTTCTCTGTTATCAGAATTGATAACATTGTTTAAAATAGTAACGCCGCCGCGCTGAAGCCTTATATCCTGAATATCAAAACTGAACGGACGAATCATTGTCCACCATTTTGCAGCGCTTACATCTGCTCCGCGCGGTGCATCAAGACGAGCGATAAACATGTCCGGAACACTGTCCATACGGAAAATAAATTCTATCTTATCACCGCTGTTTAATGGTGTACTGCTATCAAGTCTAAAATTAAACAATGGAGCTAAAAGTAAACCCGAATGAGGATCAAGCGGATTAATTCCGCTTACAGGAGCATATTGATAAAGCGGATCAGAGCTGTTTAGGGCAGATAAATCAGGCTGCCACAATCCGCCTGAACTGCCTCTTGACGGAAGTTCTGCCGGATTTCTGAAACCAATAGAGACATCTCTTGTCCAGAAAAGTTCGAGTGTTCCCGGAGAAGAAAGATTTGGATTTATCCGCGCTTGCAGTTCGATATCTCCGCGCGCTTCAAGGAACTTACTGCCGTCAAAGTCCCAGATGACTCCGTTATCGATCTGACTATCACTTTCCGGATTTGGAGAGTCAGCTAATCTTGCCCACACAGGCCATGCAAAATATTTATCAATGTCACCTGCAGCAGGAGGTATCGAAACAAGCAAGTCGGTACTGCGGCGCACCAGTTCGCCGTCATTCGTAAACATTCCTGGTGTTACAGGAGTTCCGGATTCAAGCATTCTCATCATTTCCGGAGTTAAGACCCTGTACGGCGGAACAAATATATTTGTGTTGCGGTTTGGATTACCTGCTGGATCACTCATGGAAACAATATGACCGTTACCGCGGTATTCCAGGTAACCTGAGTATGTCCAGTCGACAGGATATTTCGGCGGAGGATAACTTGAATTTGGATCGATATTTAAATCGCTCCAGTCAAGAGCGCGTTCAGTAAGACTCCATAATCCCTGCATTATAAACGACATAACTCCAGGAGCATCACCGACAGGCGGAAGGGAAGCCAGATCTGTTATATCCGGAGCGCTGTCAGTAATTATCAGATAATTCAATGCGCCTTCTATTGCAGGTTCACCGGGTCTTAAACTGAAAGACTGCGGAGTATCGCCGCCTGTATATACAAGAGCATTTACCGGCCTTGGCGTTCTATCCATTCCGTTTGCTGCCTGTCCGTTAATTCTTCCGTTACTTCCAGAGCCGTCCGCATATGATGCAACAGGCTGCGACATTTGAATAAATGTCTGATTAAGTCCCGGCAGAGTCACAGTGTAGCTAATCCGCGGAGGAATTGTATTAATTGTCGAGTAAACTCTGCCGTCACTAATACCTACAGGTTTATTTCTGACATCAACAAGTGATGTATTTAAATCGATATGCCATGTTAAAGGCTTACCATCGTAAAGGACTGGTTTTTCTTCCAGATATATATAGAAAGAATCATCATGTCCTGGAACAAAGCTATAATTTATAACACTGTAACTGTCTACAATTGCCCTAAAACCGGTAAAATTACTGGCAACAGTATCTATAGTTACGGATGTCTGCACCCTAATCCTGTCTACTCTTCCGTTACCGTTACTGTCTTCCACGAAACTGTAAATAATTTTTAAGCTTCTTTCTTCGCGCCAGTTAAAGTTAAAGTAACCAACATTTCCGGCAAAGAACGGGAATGCTCTGACATTATTTGTGTCTGTCTCTATTGTTACAGATTGATATACCGCATGGCTAAAGTAAAGCTGTACATAGTAAATATCCAGCTTATTAATCTGCATAAGATTAAAGTTCCAAAACTTATCAGCTTCTGCAGGAACAGGAGCCAATGGGAGTCCGTTTGCCGGAGGTATCAGACCTGGAGTATGTACATGTACCCATCCGGCTGTCTCGGTCATTCTTGTAACTGTTATGCGATCTGCCTCGTTTGTGCTTCCTGTAACTCTAACAATAAAGTCATTCAGGAAAACATGCTGATGCGGATCTGTTGAAAATTGAATTGTCGCGCCCCGCTGTTCCTGACAAATAAAGTTTTGCCAGACAGTGTTTCCGCTAATTTCAAAGAATGCTCTGTCTGCAGCGCTTACTTTTTCGAACCGTACTGAATCTGCAGGATTTTGCAGGAACGCAAACATTTGCGGATCAAGACCTGCAGTAATTTCTTCCGGAGCGTTAATTATTGTCCAGCGGCCTACTCTTGCACCAGCATCACCGTATTTTGTTTCTGCTAATCCGGCTTTTAATATAATATTAAAACCTCTGGCGTCAAGAACACCGTTGGAAATTGCAAGAGTTCTTTCGTATTCAATTTCTACTTCGCCGTTAACTTCCAGATTATTTGCCAATTGTGTCAGAGAACCCGGTCTAACATGCAGGCTACCCAGAGCTTTTGTTGTTGTTAATGTCTGTGTACGCTGTGCATTTGCAGGACCGTTTCCGATCATTTCCAGGATTAACAGCGGATGATCGCCGCCCTGCAGACTGGCGCCTGTTATTGTCACATCACCGCGGGCGCTTATTGTTGCCCTGCCGGTATTGTTAACAGTAAATCCGCTGCCTGTTAAATTGAGATTGTTTACTATCAGGTTAGAACCTGTGCCAAGAATCAATGTTCCGTTAATGCCGGCAAAATCATTTAATGTGCCTGCTCCGCCTATATGCCAGGAACTTTCGCTTATATCAAGAGTTGAACCTGTATTTAATGTCAGATTACCGCTTTCCTGAATTACATTTGCACCGCCAGTTATGGAAACATTTCCGTTAATAATTATATTTCCGTTAAGTGTAATATTTTCTGTTGATGTATATGTGTAGTCTCCGCGGAACTCTATGTATCCTGCACCGCTTGTTGTAAAAATAATTTCACGTGTATTTGCATCATTTCCGGTGCCAATATCAATAATAATAATGTGGAAACCTTCATCCAGTTCAATTTCAAGCTGTAGATCAAGATCACTTCTTGAAGAATCAACTATAAAGTAACCAGGGAATAGTAATTCATCAGGTTCAAAACCGTAAACAATATTTTGATCTGTTGGGATAACAAAACTGTCATCATCATGATCACAAATACTTCCAACAATGATTCTGTTTTCATCAAGCGTACTTGTTCTTACGGTTAAACAAATGCAATTTGCCATTATTGAACCAAGTGTAATATTTCCGGTAAAATCTGCAGCAGCTAAATTACGCGCTTTTACAAACATGATGATATTATCACCGTTATCGACTGCAAACTGACATGGTACCGGCGTTATAAATGTATTGGTTAATGTAATATTGTTTACGGTATCATGGATTGTAATATTTCCGCTTATTATATTGGCAGTTAAAGATAAATTAAGCGCATTTATATCTCCGCGAAGATCGATATTTCCGCCTGCTTCCAGAATTGCTCTGCCGGTTATATTAATTCCGCCAGTACCAATTGTTATATCACCAGCATTAACTGTAAACGCTGTGCCGGAAATAATACCGGTTGTGGTAATAAAGCTGCCTTCTATATCTACTTCACCGTTTATATTGATGTTACTTGCTGCTTCAAGCGTTAAACTACTTGTTGTTTCGGAGTTTACTTCGTTTAGAGTAATATTTGCAGCTTTAATAGTATTACCGTTTGTGCCAGCAATTGTTAAATCTGCGCCATTTGTACTAAAATTGGCAGTAAGTTCTATATTTGCATCAGTTAATTTAATGCCGCTGCTTCCGGGATTTAATGTAAGATTAGCTGCTTTATAATCTCCAATAATTTCGATAATGCCGGATGAACCTGCCTCTAAATTAAATATAACATCCCTGTTATTTTCACCAACGTGGTATAAATAAATGTTTTTATCATCTCTGACGGTAAATGATGCTGAAAAACTTCTATCTGCATCAATAAATACATAGTCAGTTCCAGGAGTATAAATAGTTCTGGGATCAACTGGCATATTAGAAGAGTTATAGTAAACCAAATTTCTGTTGGTAGAATAATTTATACTGTGCAAATGATATGCGTTATTTACAACATATCCGTCAAACGCATCATTGTTATAATCATCGCCAAGCCACAAGCAAAGCTCTCCGCTTCCCGGATTAATAATTTCATCTACTAACGAAGGCAGGATGAAGTTAAATGCCCTGACCATTATTGTATAATTTACATCTGCTTCAGAACAATAAATTCCTTGATTACTGGGATCTACTATTATTACAGTACCATTTATCGTTACATTGCCAGAATCAATATCTGTTATAACTGCCAATTGATAAGCAAAAACATCGCCATTTAGTGTTATATCACCGCTGGTTGATGTCAATGTATGTGTAATACTTCCAACAAAAATAATATTATCATATTCCTGATCGCCTGTAGTTGTTATGTCTGCATGTATATTCGCGCTTCCGTTAATTGTTAGTTCGTTAATGTTTTCAATTTCGCCTTTTAATGTTACATCGCCGATTATTGTTAAGGATTTTGCGCCGCCATCGATTTCGCTAAAAATAAATTCATCGCCGGTAAAGGTTCGACTTGTACCTGCGCCATTTAGCGTTACATCGCCAACAACTTCTAACATTACTATTCCGCTGATGTCACCGTTGAATGTTGTATCGCCGGTTATTTCCAGAGAGTTACCGCCGCCGATGATCTCGCCAAGGATAAATGTTGTTCCGGTAAAGGTATAATCGCCGCCAGAGCCGCCAAGTGTAACTTCGCCGTTTACTGTTAGTTCATCTATATTAGCGATGTCACCGTTAAAGATTGCGTCACCGGTTATAGTCAATGAGTTGCCGCCGCCAAAGATTTCGCCGAGGATAAATGTGGTGCCGGTAAATGCGTAATCTTCTCCAGTGCCGCTAAGGGTAACATCGCCGGTTATTGTTAGTTCGTCTATATCATTAATGTCACCGTTGAGGGTTACATCGCCGGTTAATGTAAGTGATTTATCACCACCGCTTATCTCACCTAAAATGATGGTGTCGGCAATAATTGAACTGTCGCCGGTTCCAGCAAGGGTTAAGTCTGCATCTGCTCTGCCGAAAGTACTATTTGTACCGGTTAATTCAATTTCTGCGTCAACTAATTTTATACTGCTATCTGTGACTAATGTCAGCGTTTGCGTTGATTCAAAATCACCCCAAAATTCAATTGTTCCGGTGCCGCTGGTTTCAAATATTAGTTCTCTATCAACATCTGCATTTACAATATAAATATTATAGTTTTCAGAGACTATATAATATTCTTCTGTCGAAACATCGCTGTCAATTTCAAAAAACAAATCGCTATTCAGAGCTATTATAGCCTGAAGCGGTAAAGGATATGGTTTTGTACCAAAAACTAAATGGTTGTTTTTTGGGATTCTCTGATGGATATGATATCTTCCAATAATAATATTTGCATCAAAATCATATTCAACAACATTAAAACAAAGTTCACTATCTAATCCAGGAATAATATTTCCTGTAAAACCGCTAGCATCAAATTTTTCTGCTTCTATATATATTACAATTTCCGGAATCGAAGTAGGACATTCACCCAGTATCTCTATATCACTTGTTTCTATATTTCCGCTGCCGGTTAAAATTACATCGCCAAAATGCGCTTTTATAATTAGATTCTGCGCACTAATTGAACCGCTTATATTAATGTTACCATTTGCTGAATCGAGTGTTAGTCTGTTATTTAAATCAACTCCGCCGGCACCAATAGTTAAATCCCCTTCTGCAGAAATTGTAAGGCCAGAGATTCCTGTAACTTCACCAGTAATTTCAATTTCTCCGCCAGAGGATAAGTTTATTGGATTACTGCCTGAGGCTACTACCTGGTTATAGATTTGATCGCCGCTTGTTGTGATATTTTGATTTATCTCTGCAGTTCCAGTTATCTCAAGTACATCAATATTGTTAACAATATGTAACTCTGCATCGCCGTCAATTTTCAACGAGTTATCGCCGCCAATGATCTCGCCAAGGATAACTGTTGTGCCGGTAAACTCAAAATCAACACCTGTACCGCCAAGGGTAACATCGCCGTCTACTGTTAACATTACAATATTGATGTCACCGTTGAATGTTGTGTTACCGGTTATTGTAAGCGAATTATCGCCGCCAAAGATCTCGCCAAGAATAAATGTTGTGCCGGTAAAGGTGTAGTCTTCACCTGTGCCCCCAAGAGTAACTTCGCCGTCTACTGTTAGTTCGTCAATATTTTCAATGTCACCGTTAAAGGTCACATCACCTGTTAATATAAGCGAGTTGCCGCCGCCAAAGATCTCGCCAAGGATAAAAGTTGTACCGGTAAAGGCATAAGCTTCGCCAGAGCCGCCAAGGGTAACATCGCCGGTTACTGTTAGTTCGTCAATATTTTCAATGTCCCCGTTGAATGTTACATCACCTGTTAATATCAGCGATTCACTATTACCTTCTATCTTATTTAAAATAATGGTGTCAGCGATAATACTACTGCTGCCTGTTCCAGCAAGAGTTAATTCTGCGTCTGCTCTGCCAAATGTGCTATTTGTTCCGGTCAACTCTATCTCTGCATCAACTAATTTTATGCTGCTATCTGTGACTAATGTTAGCGTTTGCGTTGATTTAAAATCACCCCAAAATTCAATTACACCGGAGCCGCTGGTTTCGAATATTAATTCTCTTGTGACATCTGCATTTACAATATAAATATTATAGTTTTCAGAGACTATATAATCTTCTCCTGTCGAAACACCGCTGCCAATTTCGAAAAACAGATCACTATTCAGATCTATCATAATCTGAAGCGTCGCAGGATATGGCGTTGTACCAAAAACTAAATGTTTATTTTTTGGGATTCTCTGGTGAATATGATATCTGCCGCTAATAATACTTACATTAAAATCAAATTCAACAACATTCAAACAGAGCTCACTGTCTGATCCAGGAATTATAAATCCAGTAAAACCGCTTGCATCAAATTTTTCTGCTTCTATATATATTACAATTTCCGGAATCGAAGTGGGACATTCATCCAGTATTTCTATATCTTCTGTTACTATATCCCCGCTGCCGGTTAAAATTACATCACCGAAATGCGCTTTAAATATTAAATTCTGCGCACTAATTGGACCGTTTATATTGATGTTACCATTTGCCGAATCAAGCGTTAGTCTGTTATTTAAATCAACTCCGCCAGAACCAATAGTTACATTGCCTTCTGCAGCAACTGTTAAGCCGGCGATTCCTGAAACTTCACCAGTAATTTCAATTTCTCCGCCAGAGGATAAGTTTATTGGATTACTGCCGGCGGTCACTATCTGGTTATAGATTTGATCGCCAGTTGTTGTTATACTTTGATTTATTTCTGCAATTCCGGTAATCTCAAGCACGTTAATATTTTCAACGATATGTAACTCCGCGTTACCGTCTATCTTTAGGGATTTTTCATCGCCGTCAATTTCGCTGAATATAAATTCATCGCCTTCAAATGTGAAATATGTTTTTATATCGCCAGCAAGTGTTGCTTTTCTAGTTACTGTTAATGTATCCATTCCGCTGATGTCGTCATTGAATGTTACTTCACCAGTAATCGTCAGAGAGTTTCCGCCGCCTGTGATTTCGCCGAATATAAATTCATCACCTTCAAAAACAAGATCGTCGCCATCAAGCGTTACATCGCCTACTACTTCTAGCTTTACTATGTTGCTGATGTTTCCGCTGAATGTTACTTCGCCGGTTAACTCAAGTGAATTATCATTGCCGTCAATCACGCTAAGAATAAACTCAGAACCTGTAAACTCAAGGTTATCACCAAGTGTTATATCGCCGTCTACTGTCAATATATCTATTCCGGTGATATTGCCGTTGAATACTGTATTACCTTCAAATGTTAACGAACGATCTCCAGATGCTATCGTAATCTCTCCAAGATATATATTCGCAGCTTTAATTGTACTTTCACTTATTAAAACCAGAGCATCCTGTGCATCAAGCGTTAATGCCAGTGATGTTCCTGTACTTCCAAAATTTCCGGTTATATCAATCTCAGCGTCGCGAAGCAGTACACTATTTTCTGTTACAAGCGTGAGTGTTCCTGTCGATTTATACTCGCCCCAAATTTCTATTACACCAGAGCCGCTGGTAGTAAATGTTAAGCTTTTATTTGTATCTACATTAACTAGATATATGTTAAAGTTTTCAGATACAGTAAATGCCAAATCAACAATTGGAGCCGTACTTGATAATAGGAAATAAGAATCAATATCTCCGCCAATAAGTGTATCAAGATCATCAGGTAAGGTTGTTACGGTATAATATACAAGATGTTTGTTTTCCGGTAATTTTTGATGAATATGATAGCGTGATGAATCAATTACATCAGGATCTATCGGTCTTGGTAAATAATCTATTACATTCAGGCAAAGTACACTGTAGTCACCTGGTATAATTTCACCGTCAAATCCGCTCGCGTTAAAATTAATTGCTTCGACATATATCGATATATCAGAAATCTCACTTGGACATTCATCTAAGATTTCTTCATCACTTGTTTCTATTGTTCCGCTGCCTATTAAAATAACATCGCCTGATTGAGCGCGCATAATCAAGTTAAGAACCGAAACAGAGCCGCTTAAACTAATATCACCATTTTCAGAATCGAGTATTAAACCAATTGTTTCTGCAGCACCACAAGTAATGTCACCAGTTATTACGATATCGCTTGCGGAAGATAAGGTTATCGCTGTAGTCCCAGCAAGCGTTATATCGCCGCCGAAAATCAGGTCGCCAGTTGTGGTAATATTAAGATTTATTTCAGCATCACCGGTTATTTCTAGTTCATCAATATTGCTAACGATATGTAACTCTGCATTACCGTCGATCTTTAATGAATTATCGTCACCGTCAATCTCGCTAAATACAAATCCATCGCCTTCAAATGTGAAATCTGTTTTTATGTCACCGTCAAGCGTAACTTTTCCATCTACTGTTAATGTACCCATCCCGCTAATGTCATCGTGGAATGTTACGATACCGGTTATTTCCAGTGAGTAACCTCCACCAGTGATTTCACCAAAAACAAATTCCTCACCTTCAAACTCAAGATCATCGTCAAGTATGACATTTCCGTCAACTTCCAGCTTCTCTATATTGCTGATATTGCCATTAAAAGTTATATCACCTTCTATTTTCAATGAGTTTCCGCTACCGTCTATTATATCAAAGATAAAATCTTCGCCTTTAAACACCAGATCTTCACCATCGATCATTGATGTTCCGGTTACTGTTAGTGTTTCTATTTCGTCAATATTATCGTTAAATGAAACGCTGCCATTTAATGTCAGCGAATGACCACTACCTGTAATTTCACCTAAAATAATGTTATCTGCTTTTATTGTACTTGTACTGTCAGGGCTGTCCATTATATTAAGTGTCAGAGACAGCGGGGTATCAGCCGAGCCAAAATATCCGGTTATATCTATATCTGCATCGCGAAGCACGATGTTATTTTCTGAAATGAGTGTCAGAGTACCAGTTGATTCATAATCACCCCATATTTCTATTATCCCTGAACCGCTTGTTATAAATGTTAAGTCTCTTTCAGTATTAACATCAACTAAATATATGTTAAATCCTGCGGTTACTACAAATTCTTCATCTGTCGATATATCACCGCTGTTAATATAATAATAATCAGTACCTGTAAGATCGACAGGAGATGTTGGCTCACGAGTACCAAATACCAGATGTCTATTTGCTGGAATCCTTCTGTGAATGTGGTAACGACCGCCATCAACAATTGAATCTCTGTCAATAGAATCTACAGGTAAAAATTCAAATACATTTAAACAAAGTACACCTGCCAATCCTGGAAAAATATTTCCGTTAAAAGCGCTTGCGTCGAAGGTTTCTGCTTCTATATAAATTACTACATCATCAATGTTACCGGGACATTCTCCTTCTATTTTTTCATCATCTACTATAATGTCTCCGTTGCCTGTTAATATTACATCACCATTACTTGCTTTTATTATTAAATTAAGCGCAGTAATACCGCCGCCTATTTCAATATCTCCGTTTGTTGAAGATAATATAATATTTACTGCACTTAAAGAAATCGCGCCTTGGTAGGTTTGATTAATATTCGTTGTAAGGTTCGCATTTATTGTACTGTCTCCAGTGACAGTTAAATTTTCAATATCGCTGCTGCCGTTTAGAACAGTATCTCCGGTAATTGTTAAAGCAAAGCCGCCGCCGTCAATTAAACCAAGCGTTACAGTTTTATCTGCGCCAACGGTTAGTTCGATATTGTCACCCAGAGTAACATCGCCTGTATAAGTTTGGTCCCCTGTAGTTTCAATGTCTGCATTTATAGTACTGTCTCCGGTAACGATTAAATCGCCAATAGCGGTTACATCGTTAAACACAGCATTTCCTGTAATTGTTAAATCATAACCGCCTGTTATTATTTCCAGTGTTACTGCAAATCCATCGCCTGTGGTTAATTCAACATTGGCGCTTAAGACAAATTCGTCTAAATAGGTTTGGTTTTCATCAGTTGTTATATCTGAGCCAATTGTTGCAGTACCTTTAACCGTTAAAGATTCAATAACTTGCATTATTACTGAACTATCAACAGTTAAATTGTTATATGTATCGCCAAACACCCATTGAGCAGTAGAACCTGTTGTATCATTGTAATAATGAATAGTGCCTGTTTCAGCGGCCGGCGCTGCAGGCGGAGTACCTACTGTTACCTGTCCAGCATTACCGAAAAGTTTTATCGTGCCATTATTGGTTAATCCGTTTGCACCTGCAACTTCCAGTTTAAAACCTTTTAAATCTATTTCAGCGCCGAGATCAATGGTTATTGTACCGGCTTTTATATTTTCTACAAGTTCAGGGTAGACTGCAGGATCAGTAACAGCCGGAATAGTTATAACTGTAGAGTCATCACCTGAATACGGAGCAACACTTTCAACCCAGTTATCATCATCATCCCAATCACTGCTCTCTGTTCCTTCCCATGTAAATGTGCCGCCTTTGAAAACCCAGCGATTGTTACCACCATCTGTTGCGTCTGTAACGGCATCCAATAACAAGTGATTTACTGATTCTAAGTTGCTTATTATCGTAAGAGGGGGTGTTATATCAAATATTACCGAACCTTGATCGATATCAATTTTCCAACGAGTTGCACCGTCAATTGAATCAATACTGGAAGCTTCACTAATATCAAATGCACCATTTACAGTCTGCTCCATACCCTCTTCGAATTTTACAGCACCTTCTAATTCTACATTATTAAATTCATTGTTATTATAAATCAAAGCGTTTGTAAAAAGAACTTTACCGGTACCGGGAGTAAACGTACTTCCTACTCCTCTTTCCCATATTCCGCTAACCTCAACCACTTCACCTGCAATTAAAGTTCCGTTTATTTCTATATTTTTTAATGAAAGTAAATTGCCGCCGTTAAGAACTGCGTCGTCAGAAATAATAAGATTTTCTGCAACAAAAACATTATTACCAGCAGTAATTGTTCCTTCAAGTATTGTTAAGTTATAAAACTGAGTTATTCCGCAAAGCCCTGCAGCGCCGCTGTTATTAATCACAACAGTTCCAGAAATAAGTGTAGAATCTTCTATTGTTTCTGTACCGGCAAGTATCAAAGTACCGCTTCCGCTTGGCATTGACACATCACCTAAACTGCTTGTTCCGCCGTTCACAGCAATGTCAAGAATGCCGCCGGTTATTTCTAATGTTCCGGTTACAGTTATATCAGCAGGTGCGGTTCTGTCTCCGCCTTTTATCGTAAGGTTATTAAATGTTGTAATCCCGGCAAAACCAGTTCCTGAGTCGTAGAACTCAACAGTGCCGCCTATCGTTGATGCAGGCGTCATCGTAATCGTTTGCGATGCTTCTCCAATTAACTTAATTGTTCCGTTATTGGTTAAGTCATTTTCTTCTGTTACTGTCAGGTTAAAACCGGCAAGATCTAATTCTGCGCCATCGCTAATAATTAAAACTGCACATTCTACATCATCATTTAAAACAGGATAATGTGCACCGGTATTAACAACAGGAATAATTATTATCGCTGTTGCAGATGGAACAATCCATCCAAGCCAGTTATCTTCATCGTCCCAATCAGAACTTTCAGTGCCTTCCCATACGCAAACAATATCATCGTTAAATACATTAATATTATTATCATTATCAATTGCATCAACGCCGCGCTCAAGTCCAAGATTATTATTTGAAAAACAGTCGCCGATGGCAGGTAAATTATTAGTATTTACTGTTGTATTCCCTTCTAAAATCCAGCGTTCTTCTCCAGGTGTTTCAGCGCTTAATACTGCTCCATCCAAGTTCAATACAGGTATAGTTTGCGTACTGCCATTTGCAAACAGGACTGTTGAATCTTCATTACAAGTAAGTACAGAAACAGTATTGTTACCTGTAAATAAAACTGTTTCTTCAGTTATAACTATGTTAAAGACATTGTCATTGTTTACTGTTGCTGAGTTAAACTCAACTGTGCCTGTACCAGCATTAAATATTCCGGTTCTGTTCCACACGCCATTCGTTAAAATTATTGTTCCGCTGCCTGCATTTAATGTACCGGTTATTGTCAAGTTTTCGATATTGAAGTCATTGTCATTTAAGTTAAGTTCTGCTCCGGTTCCAATTACTAAAGTGTTTAAATAATTAAGAGCTCCGTTAAACACACTAGTACCTGAAACTAGTGACAGATTTCCGGTTCCGGTAATATTACCGCCAAAAGTTAAATCATTAGCAATGATACTATTTGTTCCACCAACTGTAAAAGTGCCGTCAACATCAATATCGCCGGTAATTTCTATAATGTTGCCGGTAAGAGCAACATTGCCGTCAAAAGTTAAACTGCCTGATGAATAATAGTCGCTTTCAAAAATAATTGAACCATCTTCTGTTTCAAATTTTGGACTTCTGTCATTCGGTGACGAATCGGTACCAACATTGTAAATATAGATATTAAAACCGTCAGTCACACTTAATTCAGGAACATCCCCAATACGATCATCTAAAGATGATACAAATAGATAATTTCCTGCGATTTCAGGATCTTCATCTGCATAAACAAGATTGCGGTTTCGCGCATGGAAATGAATACCTTTGCCATTATTTATGGCACCTTCAAATGTAAATTCATCAAGATACGCACAAACCCAGCCGTCGCTGTCGTTCGGCAGCGTAATAGCACCTGTCCCGGTTAAGTTCGCAGCATTTATATAGACAGCGTCAGAATCAGTATGAGTTTGGCTAGTACTAGATACAGTAATACTGCCTGCACTGCCAATTTCAACAGTACCGAAAGCACCTGCGTTCATTGCTAGGCTATTCGATGTAATATCGCTGGCAATTGTAATGTCGCCATTAACTGCTGATAAACTAACTGCTCCTAATAATGTAGTAATAGTGTTATTAACTGTAATAGAACCATTTACTGCTGATAAATTAATATCTCCTGAAGTTTCAATAATGTTTGCAGTTATATTTTCTTCGTCAAAAGGAACAACAATATTTCCAGTTGTTTCGGTTATAGTAATATTTCCGCCGGTAATTGCACTATTGGTCGCTGTAAATGTTAAATCTTCACCGGCACCAATATTGCTGCTATAGGTAATATTTCCTGGATCAGTTCCTGTTCTATGTAATTCTACATTACTAACCTGATTATTGCCTGCCATTCTTATTTCATCTCTGGCTTCAAATACCAATTTGCTGCCGGAAACTACGCTTCTAAATTCTATACTGCCTTCAACAGAAGTAATTGTTGTACCCTCTCCGGGAAACATTACAGAACCAGGTGTTGCTGGTTCATCTCCTTGAGTGAATCCAAGTAGAGAATTTATATCCCCTTCTGATGTAAATGTTCCAGAATTTCTTACAAAGGTACGCCCAAGAGAAGTTAGACCTTTTAAGTTAATATTTTCACCAATAAAATAAAAATGCCGGCGTTCTGTACCTGTAAATTCCAGTTCGATTGGTGTATTAAAACTAATTTGATAATTTCCTACATTAATTCCCAGTTCCATTGCGTTACTGGAGGCAGTAACAATTTTATTATCTCCATTACCGTCCTGTACAAATCCGCCTAATGCTGTTATGCGGCTATCTCCCTGTTTATAAAACTCATCTTCGTTAGTTATCCATACTATTCCAAGAGAATGAAGCCTTTCCGTTTTAATTTCATTACCAATCAATCTTATGGAACCTACTGCAGTTAATGCATTTGTTGTTCCAATATCTTTGATATCAATATTACCAGCTCCGGCATCAATGGTAATAGAATAAGCACCGGTAGGAGTAAGAGGAGCGGGAGGAGCAGGGTTACCAGAATTAATAACATTATTAAAAGTTATATCCCCGCCATTTGATGTAAAAATAGTATCTCCATCAAGTACTATAGCTCCAGAAATGTTAATTGGCGTATTGTTAGTCGTAATGTTAGCAGTAATTCTGTTGTTTGCTGCTGTACCTGTTCTGGCAAAGCCACCGCTTGCGGTAATTGCCTCATTTATTGTTAATACAACAGTATTTGCACCTGCTGTTGCAGAAGCAAACGAGAATTCACCTTCGTAATTTTGCACAGCATTTATTGCTGCTGTTCCAGCTAGTTGAGTATAACTATTCGCAAAAACTGTGCCGCTTGCACCAAAATTAACTGCTCCAGTTGTAACTGTTATATCTCCAATAGGCAATTCTTCAGTTCCTACAGGTCCATTAATACCTATTGCGTCTCCAACAAGATTTCCTGAAAGCGTTAAATGGTTACCATCACCATTTGTTCCAAAAATACCGCCGTTTATCGTAATGCTTGTTGCTGTTATACTGTTTACAGCATCGCCAATCAGCGTTAATCTCTGTAAACCTATATTAAAAGTATTACCTGTTCCGAGGGCAATAGTAGCGTTGTTAAGCCGCATACCATTAGCAGAATTTAGTGTAAGTGTACCTGTAGTTTGATATGCTCCGCGAATTTCTATATAGCCATTTGGTGCGGTAAAAGAATATGATGCAGCGCCAATATTTCCAGCATCTAAAATATAAACATTTAAATAATCATCACCTGGGGTTACAGGAGTTCCATCCAAGATAAAATAGTCATAGTCTACACCTACACCCAAAAGAGTACCACCAGAAGTGTCAACTACACTACCAAAAACTAAGTGTTTATCGTCGGTGCTGCCGGTATTATCTATAACATCTCCGTCTCCAGTAATACTAGGAGGCGGATCACTGGATTCTAAAGTAACAGTACTTCCATCGCCAACATCAATATCAACAGTCCCACCGGAGGTAATATTGCCAAAATCAACATCACTGTCTTCTCCAATATTAATTGTGATATTACCATTGGAATCAATGTCGCCAAATTCAACACTACTTCCATCTCCAATATTAATTGTGACATTCCCATTGGAATCTATATCACTAAATTCAACACTGCTTCCATCTCCGATATTAATTGTAACAGGTCTACTACCTGCTATAATAATTCCGATTTTACTTGTTGTTGTACCAGGAGGAACAATAATTTCTATTGAGTTTGAAGCGGAATTTGGATTCATATCTACATAAGCGCCGCCCATAGTAACATTACTACCAGTTATCCCAGCATTATTAGTTTCTGCTACAGTTAAATTATTTATTTTCATAGCAGAAGATGGGCCAGCAATCCGTAAAATACCATTTAATGTTGTTGTGTCAATAACAGTCAGCGTATTACTATTAGTATAAAGAAAGACTTCATAATTAGAAACAATGGTAATATTTTTTATTATAACATCTCCAGTAATTTGCATACCGGGCGAAGACCAACTGGTAGTTGCTATTGTTACTTCATCATCAGGATTTATTCCAGGAACACCATTTGGTGCCCAGTTTGCAGCAGTATGCCAATCGCCGCCGTCACCGCCAACCCACGTATAATCAGTCCCCTGCCCCCAGACTGCACCTATGAGAAAAGTTAAAAATAACAAAAAAATCGCGATTTTCTTCATGAGTTATTTATACGTATTCCTATTATCGGCAAAATCCCCTCTCTTCTATATTGTAGCATATTTTAGCGGGTATTTCTATATCTGGTATTAAATAATAAGATTTCGTACGAAAATACTTGCTTTTATCGTGCGATTTAGATATACTTATATCATACTATTAGAAGGAGTATAAAATGGTCGTTACAGCCACCCAATTTAAGGCAAGTATTGGACACTATCTGGATACCGTTGCAGAAAACAAACCGGTATATATCACCAAAAACGGCAGGCTAATTGCTAAATTATCAGATCCAGCCGAGGACAAAATGTCTATCTTGAATGCTCTTGTGGGAATAATTCCCAAAAATCATATGAGTCTTGATGATATAAAAAGAGAAAGACTTGCAAGACACGCCCCCTGGATAATGGACCCCAAGTACGATAATCCTCCGGTTAAAGAGGAAAAGGTATAACAATGAAAGTTTTATTGGACACAAATGTAGTAATAGATATTTTTGCAAAAAGAGAATCATTTTATGAAAATTCTTATAGGGTTTTGCAGCTTGGACTGGAAGGCGAAATCGAAACAATAATGAGTGCAGGCGCTGTAAAAGACGTGTTTTATATCTTAAAAAAATACATATCTGATTATAATGAAATAAGAGAAAAAATCTTTATTCTCAGCAATTATATAAAAATTTGTAATACTACTTCGGAAGATATAACAAGTGCGATATTACTATTTATGTCAGACTTTGAAGATGCGCTAATCGCTGCGGCTGCAAGACGTGAAAAAGCAGACTATATCGTTACAAGAAACGAAAAAGACTTTGAAAATTCCCCTGTACCGGCAATAACCCCCGAACAGTTTTTACAGACACTTGCCTCTTAAGTTTTTATCCGCTAAATTGTAGCTCTGGAGGAACCATGAAAGTTCTATTCATCGGCGGAACAGGAACAATTTCCAGCGCAATCACAAGGCGAGCGGCGCAACTGGGATGGGATATATATTTGCTTAACCGCGGAAACCGGAAAAGTGAATTTAAAGGGCCTGAATTTAAGCATATTTCATGTAATATACGCGAAGATGACATATCTGCAATAAGGGAAAAGCTGGAAAAAGCAATCGGCAAGGGAAATAAATTTGATGTAGTCGCAGAATTTATCGCATTTGTTCCGGAGCATGTTCAAAAAGACTTTGATATTTTTAACGACCTTTGTAAACAGTATATTTTTATCTCATCCGCTTCGGCATACCAAAAACCGCTGTCATCATATCTGATTACCGAAAGCACTCCCCTCTCAAACCCGTTATGGGAATATTCCAGAAATAAAATTGCATGCGAAGAATACCTAATGCAAAAATACCGCGAAAACAATTTTCCCATAACAATTATCCGTCCAAGCCATACCTACGATGAACGCAGTGTTCCGTTAGGGGTTCACGGCTCTAAAGGCTCCTGGCAGGTTTTAAAAAGAATGATAGACGGCAAACCTGTTATAATTCACGGCGACGGTACAAGCCTGTGGACTTTAACCCACAACAGTGATTTTGCGCGCGCTTTTGTCCGTATCATGGGAAATATTCATGCAATTGGAGAGTCGATACATATTACTTCTGATGAAAGCGTAACATGGAATCAGATTTATCAAATTATCGCCTCTGCACTAAATGTCAGGTTAAATGCTGTGTACGCAGCAAGCAGTTTACTGGATGAATTATCCGAAGGGCGTTATGACTTCCGGGGAAGCCTCTTGGGGGACAAAGCCAACAGCGTTGTTTTTGATAACACAAAATTAAAGCAGCTGGTACCGGATTTTTGCGCAAAAGTGCGGGTCGACGAAGGAATTAAAATGACCATAGCAAATGTTCTGGCAAACAGCGAACTTCAGCAGCCTGATACAGAATTTGATGAATGGTGCGATAGAGTTATTGCTGCTTTGGAAACAGTAAAGGGAAAAATTACCAAACAGAAGTAATTACATCGCTATTTGGTTTATGTTTTTTATGTTCTTTCATGGCAAGAACCGCTATTACCACAAAAAGCGCAAGAAAGAAGATAATCGTAAATAAAAGGGCAATAACGTTATTGTCACTTTCGTCCTTTATTTCTACGGGAGCGCCGACGATCAAGGTAGACGGATCCACTGGAACTCTATTATCTGTAAGTATTATAAAAACGCAGATTATTACCGTAAGAATCATCAAAGCAAGCGCTCCAAGGCTTGCCAGACGGGTATGAAAGTTCGATTTCTTATCAAGCGCCAAAAAGGACATACCGCCGATGAGTATAATACCAATTAAAACACCAACAAAAATCATATTAGATTTTCGGCCTTTTTCGCCTTGTCATATAGCGATTTATGTGGTATTCTGAGGGTAATCCATATTATAGCGAGGTGAAAAATGGCACATAAAATCAATGATTCCTGCGTAAATTGCGGTTCCTGCGTTGGCGACTGCCCGGTGGAAGCAATTTCCGAAAAAGACGGACAATACCAGATTGATGCATCGTTATGCACAGATTGCGGCGCATGCGTTGGCTCCTGCCCAACAGAAGCAATTGTAGCCGAGTAAGGTTTGTCAATGTTAAGAACAGGCAAGGGATTTACCCTTGCCTTTTTTTTAATTTTTCTCTGCACAGCGGCAGGTCATGCCCAGTCGGCAGGTCTGGATTTTCCGGTTTTAAGGCAGCTTGACCCCAGAGATATGGGGTTCAGGCAGTTTATGAACGACGTTGAGGGTAACAGACGGCGAATTTCAGGCGCTCATAACCGTTCTGCAGAAGAAATTACACAGTATTTAACAATTTACCAGTACACTATCCGGCGGGAGGATGACATCTTCTTTTTGGCAGCCCGCTTAAATATTCCATATTCTGCACTGGCAAGCATTAACAGAATTAATAACCCAACAGCGCTGGAGACGGGAAAAACTATCCTGCTTCCCTCATGCCCCGGAATATTCATTCCCTTTAATATTGAAACAGATCTGGAAAAATTAATTGGAGCTGCAAGGCAGGTTAATCCGAATTTTGCAGAAATAAAGATAAGAATTGCCGGAAAAACAGAAACCTATATGTTTTTTCCCGGCGCGGATTTTACTCCCACAGAAAGAGCGTTTTTTTTAAATTCGGGATTCCGGTTTCCATTACGGCATTTTCGAATAACCAGCCGTTACGGCATTAGGGAAGACCCTTTTACTGGTCATATTTCGATGCATCAGGGAATAGACCTTGCCGCGCCGGAAGGAACCGAGGTCTTTGCTGTGGCGGACGGAACAGTAACAGCCACAGGATTTGATCCGGTATACGGAAATTATGTGATTATCAGACATACTAATAACTGGACAAGCCTATACGGGCATTTACAAAAGATAGAAACGGTATTGCGATCAGATGTAAAATCAGGTAACCTTATAGGTAGAGTGGGATCTACCGGCCAATCCACAGGGCCTCACCTTCATTTTGAACTGCGGCAAGACGGAAGGGCATTCGATCCAGCAGGAAGGCTCCGTCCCTGAACATTGGCGGAAAAAAAACGGATGGTGTATGCCGACAGCCATAATATTCCTTGTTATTTTTCTGCTCTTTCCCGGAATCTGCCTTCAGGCTGAATCATTCCGCACATCAGTAGAAGCCATTGTAGAAATATCACCCGGCGCAGCCGAAGTAGTAGTTCCGCTTGGTATTAACAGCTCGGTAATTTTAGACCTGGGTGCAGACGCGCGATTCTTAAGAGGAATTGAACTGGAGATTTCTGCTCCGCAAAGCTGGCTGCCGTACCGCGGCTCTCTTGTTATGATTATGTATAATAATTTAAATCCGCAGAACGCCTCTGGTTTAACCGACATGGATGGCAGCCGGATTGCATTTGAACCTCTTCCTTCCAGATTAAGAATTGTTTATCATATCCCGCTAAGGCAGCAGCATGGGCTTAGAACAACGACCTCTGTAATTATGCCGACAGGTGTAGTTCAGCCTGTTTCGTTTCCGATCATGTTCAGGTTAATGCAGGTATCAAAAGGACTGCCGGATGATTTTGATAACACCATTTTCACCTTAATCGCAAGACCGATTCTCAGCGACGAAGGCGCAGTAAGGCTCATTCCCCGTTTTCCGCCTAATTTGCGAAACAGGCCTTTTACAGTCATAATCAATGACAATGTAATAACCAACATTTCCGATCAGATATTGCTGCGGGAAGGTGAACATCACCTTGTTATCCTGTCAGAGGACTACCGTAATGAAAGCCGCCGATTCGTTGTGGAAAGAGCAAAAGTCATCGATTTAACCATCGATTTACAGGATCCTACCCCAATAATCATCTTTGAAGGGCCTCAAAATGCCCAAATTTTCCTAAATAACACGCAAATTTCACGGAATCGCGAGCCTGTCACCGTAGAACCGGGTATGCACGAGGTCAAATTCCAGGTTGGTGATTATACAGTAATAAGGTCAATTAATGTCCAGCGCGGAAAAACCTACCGTGTAGCCCTGGCAGTAGACCTTACAGTCCAGGAAGAAGACTGAGAAATAATTAATGAAATACAACCCCTCTACCGATACTCAAAATGTCGGGATTATAGTTCCCCTCCCAAATCACTATACTTCCGATATGCCTCAAGGGCATGGAGCTGTTCGAAACACAAATCGGGCAGCTCTTTTTTTTTTTCCTTTGATACTTTATAATGTCTCATGCAGGAAAAACAAACAGAAAGCGAAATTGAAGTTAAATTAAAACCCATTCTTGGCATCCGCCCCGGCGTGTACCTTACCATCCTATATTCGCTGATTATACTGGCAGTCCTCTTTTTTCTGCTGCTGTTCCCGGGACTAACAAATCCCGGTTCCATGCTGATAGTAAAAACCGAGCCAGCCGGCGCGGCTATCAGGGTAAACGATATTTACATGGGTGTTGCCGGAAGCAGAATCTTTGTTCCAAAGGGAACACATACCATAGAAGCCGTTATGCCAGGTTTTGAAAGCCAAAACGCCGTACATGAGATACCCTCCCGTCTCTTTGGCTCCCGGTTTTTTCCGCGTATTTACAGAACAGAGTTTGCGTTAACAACTGCCGATCCGGCAGCCGCATTTGCGATATACGCTGCGGATTTTACCGCATGGACATTCGCCGGTGAACCTACTGCATCATGGCAAATACCGCTTAGTCTTTCCGAAGGCGCATATCGTACAGGCCCCTACGCAAACGATGAACTCCATCAAATACTGCTGGCGGCTGCCGGATTTACAACAACCCGCGCTGCCATGCGTGACCTAATCCGCGCCAAAATGCTTATGGATAACTTTGGCAATGCACCTTCTGTTCCAGCGCTTTTTGGCTCAGTTTCTGAAATATTGGCTTTCCTGTCACAAAACCCGGAAAGCGCAGCCTGGCTTGCACGTCTTCTTCCGCGTGAAACTGCAGCTATAATCGAAGGATCAGACTGGTTCAGGAACGAACCTATTAGAAACACTCCATGGCCGGAAACAAACAATCCTGGACGGATTTCCGCAGCAGGTTTAACATTTATTAATTTTAGCGGATCCGGTCTGATAATAAGCGAAACTGCTGTCCCCAGATCATTATTTGAAACCTTTTTGAATGAAAACCCGGAATACTTAGATCAAAAAACAGACTATTTTCCGCAAGAACTCTCCAGCCATCCGTGGGAAATCGACAGGAATATAATTACCGGTATAACATGGTATGCAGCCGATGCCTTTTGCAAATGGCTGACACAACGCCTGCCCCCAGCAATGTCTGGAATGAAAGTAAGGCTTCCGACAGAACAGGAATGGCTTTTTGCCGCTCAGCGTTTAAATAATATGAAAAATCAGGGTTGGGAATGGTGCGAAGACCCGTATTCACCTTTAAAGTTTTTTACAGCATCACCGGAAGCAGTAAAAAAGCTGGGATCCCCTGAACGGACATTATACGGCAGACCATATTCCGGGTCTGCAGAAACAAGAGCTTCCCTGCCCCCGGATTTATCATCGCCGTTTGTATCATTCAGAACAGTCATTGCTTCAAAAGAGTAACATAATGAGTGAAGGCACCAAACTAATAGCGAAAAACCGCAAGGCATACCATGATTATTCTATTGACGAAAGCTACGAATGCGGCATAGAACTCCTTGGGACAGAGGTAAAATCGTTCCGTGACGGTAAAATCTCATTTCCGGATGCCTGGGCAGAGGTAATTAACGGCGAAGTCTGGGTGCGCTCTCTTGTTGTTTCGGAAAACCCGTTTTCATCGATATTTAACCACGAACCTGACAGAAAAAAACGCCTTCTTCTGCACAAAGAAGAGATAAAAAGGATTAACCGGAAAGTCGAAGAAAAAGGATATACCCTTATTCCGCTGTCTTTTTACTTTAAAAAAGGAAGAGTAAAAGTCGAGTTAGGGCTTTGCAAAGGAAAAAAGGCATACGATAAGCGTGCCGGAATCAGGGAAAAAGACCTAAAACGCGACATTGCCCGCGAATTCAGGCATGGTTTGCAATAAATATAGCAATTTATCGGTTATCTTGAGCGTTTTTCGATTAATTCAAGCATAAACAGGAAGGCAAAAACCATTAAACCTATACAAAGAGCGGCAATTTTTATGTTTTTATCAGAAATAAAGTCCGGTTTTGAAGTATAATACACATTTCCTGCAGTTACAGGGGCGTTTTTCATGGTTCCAAGCCCAACAATACGGACAAAACGCTCATCTCTATGCCCATAACCCATCTGACGGGCATGAATTAATAAAGTGTCCTGATCATAAAGCAGGTTATTTCTGGTTCTTTCCAGATCTTCGTTTAAAATTCCCAAATCTCTTATATTGTCCCATTGACGTTCCCTCTCGGCCAATAAATAATTATAAGCAGATATACCTGCAGGACCGCTTAAAAAGGAAAAAAGCGTGTATACAGCAATAGCCGTCCAAATTCCGATGAGGTACTTGAAGATACTCATGGTTCGATTTACGGTTGTTTTATGTTGATTCTTTAGATTTCCATATAAAAGCTGCACCCCACAAAAGCAGGATTGACAACTGTAATGCCATAGGTTATCTTATATATTGAGATAAACTACTGAAAACAGGTAAAAGTACCGATAATTGACCATATGTGTTAATTTAGGGAGCGGTTCATGACAAGTGAAAAAAAACCTTCGATATACTCAGATCGCAGCAGCATTGGCTCTGCTGAAGAACTGGATGAGTACGGTGTTTGGGTAAAGAGCGAACCTCAGGTTCTATCGACAGACGATGTTTCGGGCGGTTCTTCCGATTTTGATGACTTTGTATTGCCGGCAGAGGATTCTTTAGCCGACAGTGATGATTCATTATCATATGATGATGCAGTACTGGATCTTGACGAGGCAAAAGCACCCTCGACATCCGAGAATATTGAATTTCCGGATGACAATATTGAGCTTGATCTGGATGACGACCCGTTATCCTCGACAGCAGATTTTGCAGATCTTAATATGCCAGTCGATGAAGACACAGGGTTTGCCGATATCGGCGGCGGCGATGAACTCGAAATAGAAGATACATCTTTTGATGAATTTGAAGTTCCCGTAGCTACTTCTGCAGAAGACGAAATAATCGAAGCCGGAAACGATGATTTTGACGAAGAAGATTTTATAAGCGAAGAGTTTAACACAGAAGTCGCACTTGACGATGATTCAAATATTTCAATTGGAGATGATTCTGATCTTTCAATCAGCGATGACTTTAGTTCAGATATATCGATAAGCGATGATTCTGATCTTTCTATTACTGATGATTCTGATCTTTCAATCGGCGATTCTCTTGATTCCGATTTATCTATCAGCGATGACCTGGACATACCTACAGTTAAATCAATCGAAAGTAATATAAACGCTGTTCAGGATAACTTTGATTCTGTTCAGACAGGCGAAGGAGAACTTTCAACCCATCTGCTTAAAAAAATCGCCTCCGAGCTTTCATCAATCAGAAGCGAACTGACAGATCTTAAAAAAGAATTTGCAAGCGCGCGTTCATTTGTGCCGGAAGACGGAAAACGCGACGATTCTACCGGTTTCTTTTCGGAAGAAGATGATGAAACCATTTCGCTTACAGGCGACGAGCTTGATAATATTCTTACAGATTCAACAGAGTTCGGCGCAGATGAAACGCCTAAGACATCAGGATTTGATATCGGCGATGATGACGAAGATGAAGCAATTGCGCTTACAGGCGATGAACTTGACAACATTTTAAATTCAGCGGATTTCACCGAAGAATCGGGAACCGAAGAAAGTCCTGAAAGTGAATTCTCGCTTGACGAAGATACAACTGATGACTTTGGTTCAGATATTCTCGGAGAAACGGAAACTGAAACCGAGATTGGAACTGAAGCCGAAGAAGAAGATATCACCGAAGAAGATTTTATTGATATTGACACCGACGACCTTGATATCGACCTTGATCCCAACACAGTGTTTAACGATTTAGATTCAGACGAAATTGCCGCTAATGACGATGGCGATTCAGATCTCCAGACCGACAGTCTTATAGCTGATGACTTCTCTGATTTTGCCGAAAGCGACGATACTGACATTGAAGAACTTTCCGATGATAATGAACTTGAAAAACTCCGGGAAGAAGGCGCAACACCTTTATCAGATGCGCCTGATAATACTTCATATCTCGAAGATGAAGATGATGAATCTGAATCGTTTGATCTTTCAGAAGCAGTAATTGATGAGCCGGAATTATCAGCCGACGGCATTAACGACGAATTATCTGAACCATCAATGGATGACGATGATTTTAACCTGGATGCTCTTGATGATTTAACAATGGATTCCGAATCTGATTTAACTCCTCTTGAAGACGAAATTGAAACATTGGAAGAGGACGATGTTGTAGAAGATATCGAAGAACCGGAAGAACTGGTTGAACAGGTAATACCGGAAGTACTTGAGGCAGAATTAGAAGAACAGCCCGTTCCATTTGATGACGAGTATGATGAAGTGCTTGAAATGGAACCGGAAGAAGATATTCCTGCACCTGCACAGAAGCAACAAGCATTCCAACAGCCTGCTGCAGCTCCGGCATTTACTTCGGCTCCGGCACAGCAAATGGGATTCCAGCAGCCGGGATATGCTCCTGCTCCAACGATGCAGGCTTCTGCCGGAAAAGAACCTTTTATTATTCCTTCGGATTTAAGATCTGAACTCAGAAATATACTTAGCTACATGGATCAGCTTCTTGAGTCTCTGCCGGAAGAAAAAATTGAGGAATTTGCAAAATCTGAATACTTTGATTCCTATAAGAAACTCTTTAAGGAATTGGGGCTGGTATAATTACAGATAACGCAAGGCTGGACACAACCAGCGCACAGCTGCCTGCAAACATATTACACTCTCGTTATAACCCGCAGGCTGAAGCTGTACGTTATATTGATTCACTGGAAATAAAAGACAACATTGAATGCTTCATCCTTATCGAACCGGGGTTTGGCTATTTAATCCCTGCAATTCAAGAAAAATATGCCAATTGCAAAATTGCAGTACTGCATATAAACCAGCAATACGAAAGTTTTAATGTTCCTACGCTTAACAGTACAGAACCTGCACTTATTCAAAAATTTCTGGAAGAGAATATTCCGGAAGTTAACATTGATCGTATCAGAATAATTGAGTGGCGCCCGTCGTTAAATTACTACAAGGAAGCATATGTAAAACTGCTTTCGCAGGTTGTAGAATTTCTTAAACGTGCAAACGCCGGAAGAAGAACAACAGCAGCTTTTGGAGAAAGATGGGTAAGAAACTTTTTTAGAAATCTGGAAAATGTAAACTATAATGTTTTTTTCAAGCAATCATCCATTCCTGTTATTGTTACAGGTTCAGGTCCAAGTCTGGAAAAAGCAATACCGGTAATAAAAAACGTGCAGGAAACATGTTTTATAATTGCCGCTTCATCGTCGGTTTTGGCACTATCTGCAGCGGGTATAACTCCTGATATTGTAATTGCAACAGACGGCGGAAACTGGGCATTAAAACACATTTATCCGTTTTTCAGAGACTCTTGCGGCGGAATGTTTGCTGTTAATCTTTGCGCTGCCCTGCCCTCGCAATGCAAAAACATACCTCAGCTTTTAATAAATGACGGCAGTTTCTGGCAGAGTATTATCCTGCATGAGTTATCCCTTCCATCGGTTATTATTCCGCAGAAAGGAACAGTAACAGCCGCCGCAGTTGAGCTTGCCTTTATTTTATCCGGGGATAATATCTACATGGCTGGAATGGATTTATCTATAAAAGATATAAGAACCCATGTAAGGCCGTATGGCTTTGACAGCATTTTTTTAAACAAGGCAAACCGCTTAACTCCGTTTTATTCAGAAAGTTTTACGCGATCTTCTCTGATTCAAAAAGGCGGAAGCATGGACATATACGCATCGTGGTTTAAAACTCAGGAAGCGCTGTGGCCAAAACGGCTGTATTCAATCTGCGGAAACGGGATTTTTAAGGAAGGCATACCATCAGGAAAAAGCAGTGCAGATAAAAAAGACAGTTATTTTAAAGCAGTAAGTATTAATAAGGATTCAAACAATTTTCGCAGAAGAGGTGTATCTGCGCTTTTAAAAGCGATGAAAAACCCGGAATATGCGCACAGTATAAAAAATGAACTTAAATCCCTTTTATTTTCCGGTCAGGATAAGATAACAGATTGCGACATTGAAAACGAAATAAAAAAAATCGTTTTTGTTAATCCAAAGGAACAAAACTTTGATAAATAACGCCAAACGTTATACATTTCAAAAATCCCGCTGCGGCGAAATGGTTCCGTCTTATATTCTTGCAGATGGAAACGCACAGCCGCTGCATTCAATGATAGATCCAAAAAAAGAAGCAGAACGCCTTGTATCAATAATAGGCAGCGCGGATTTTGTAATTTTTCTGGGGTTGGGCGGCGGATTTGCCCCGGAAGCAGCGTTGGAAAAAACAAATGCAAATATTATAGCGGTAGATTTTAACAAAGACGGCATTACAGAACTTTTAACCGGCAGGGATTATTCCAAACTTTTAAATAATGACCGCTTTAGCCTTCTGGTTGATTATTCCTGTGAAGAATTAAAATCATATATTACAGCAAATTTTAATCCTGTTTTCTGCAGCGGAATAAAAACAATTCCGCTAAGAACAAGAATAGAACAGGATGTTTCAAAATTTGAAAAAACGGCAATTGCAATACAGGAAGCCATTGAAACAATAAGCGGCGATTATTCTGTTCAGGCGCACTTTGGAAAACGCTGGTTTTCAAATATAATTCGCAATATTATTACTGCAGAAAAAAGCGGCAATAATTTCCTCGCGGATAAAAAAACGTTTTCTGCAAATAAAATAGCAATTGCGGCGGCAGGACCGTCTTTGGATAAACAAATACCCGCTCTTGCAGAATTTAAAACGCAGGGTGGTTTTATTATCAGTTCCGACACTGCTCTTGGCGCTCTTTTGTTTAACAACATTCAGCCTGATGCGGTCGTTTCAATCGATTGTCAGCATATTAGTTATTACCACTTTATGGGCAGTAATATAAGAAGCAGCATGCAGAAGATACCGCTTATTCTGGATATCGCAAGTCCTCCATTGCTTGGCTCCATGACAGATTCACCGGTGTTTTTTTCCGGCGGTCACCCGCTTACGCGGTATCTTTACGCTCACTGGAGGCGTTTTCCGCAATTGGATACATCCGGCGGAAATGTTACATACGTTTGCCTTTCTCTAGCGCAGTTTTTAAACGCGCAGGAAATAACGATTTTTGGAGCGGATTTTTCGTATATTAACTGCAGCGCCTATGCAAGAGGAACATACATTTATCCGTACTTTCATAATAGACAAAATCGTTTTAAAACACTGGAAGCTCAAGCGTCTGCTTTTTTGTATCGCAGTCCTTTTTTACCGCCGGAAAACGAACAGAAAGACAAACAAAAGAAAAATTATTACGAAACACATTCGCTCCGTTTCTACCGGAAAAGACTTGAAGAAAAAGCGTCAAAAATGACTGCAAAAATTTCCTGCGCGTTAGGTCACGGCGCTCCAATCAATCTGATTAAAAATGAGCAGGAACAATTGCCTGCATACGCAGAAACAAATGAACAAATAGACAAATTAAGCGCTGTGGATTTTCTGAATCAATACAAAAAAGATATAATAGCGCTTCCCGAAATAAATACCATGAGTGCAAAATTAAACGAAAAAGAAAAGCAGATATTAACAACACTGCTTCCATATGCGGCAGCGGTTAAAAAGCGAAACCCGAAGCTTGGCCTTGAAAGCTTAATCAGCGAAGTAAAACGCCGCGCTATCGGAGAAATTGAATCTGTTTTAAGACAATTTAAATTATAAAAGCGGCTTTAGCTGCGCCATAAAATTATTTTCTGCGTTTCTCATCAGGGAAATAGCCCTGGAAAAAACAGGAATAAAGTCTCGTGGATCTTCCAAAAGCAGTTCCGCAGTAATGGAAGCCACTCTTCTGTCGGAAGAAAGAGCAACTTTTACAACTTTTGACCGTCTGTTGGAATAATTTGCGGCGTTAAGCGCATCTTCTGCAGAAATTGAACCCAGGCTAAAACCCATATATATCTGGAAAAATTGAAGATCGTTTTCGTCAATAATAATAAAGTAGCTGTCTCCGGACACTTTAAACTGAATATCGCCGTCAATGTCTATCGATGGGAAATATCCCTCCTGACGCAGATATTCCATATAAATGCTTTGTAAGTCCGCTCTTGTCCATTCCTGTTGCGCAGCAGCAGGGAAAACAAACATACCGCCAAGAATAAAAGCTACCAGGATAAATTTACCAAACTTTGACATACACGACTCCTTTAAATTAGCAATATCCCCTTCCCTTGAATATCAGTATATCTTCCCCTGTAAATTTGTCAAGAGAATGAAAAAGCGGCATAACCCACAAATGAATCGGGGATTTCCCCCTTGTTTTCGTCTGTTTGAATATCCGCCGAGGTGGCATACTCCAAAAGCCGCGCTTTTCCGGCACCTTCCGCCGCAGCGAACCCCATTGCTCCCAATACCGCGCCTGCCGAGCACGAAGAGGAGTCCCGCTCGGCGCAGCGCAGGACTTCTTTACTGTCTCCGGATTCTACAGCTTTAATAAAAGCAGCATCATTTACCTCGCGTACCCATTTCAGCGCTGCCTTGCCGCTTCCCTGCGGCGAAAAACCGTAATTATAGCCATAATGCGTTAAATCCGCAGAAGCCAGGACATTGATTTTTAGGTTCATTTTTGCCGCGATTTGCGAAATAACTTTACCGCTTTCAAAAGACTGGATTTCGGCAGGCAGGCGCAGCCATAAAACCTTCGCTTTTGGAAAATAATAATGCACCATGGGCAAAAGGACCTCGATAGTATTATCGCGGTAACGGTCTTCCCTGCCGTCAAATTCGCTTATTAAGGCGGAGCGCAGATCTGCATCTATTGTCATTGCCCCAAAAGGGGTCCTTACGGCGTCTTCCATGGCAAAAAGCGCAGGGGTGCCAGCCGGCAAGTGTCCGCCAAGCACCACAATAGTATCTGCGCTTTTACGAAGACTTGCAGCGCCAAGAGCGGCTAAACGGCCGCTATAATACCAGCCGGCATGCGGTGAAATTGCAGCGCAGCAAGAGGGGTTTTTCTCTTTAAATTCCGATAAAAAGGCAGAAACTGAACTTCTGTCACGGGGAAACCAGCCTGCAGGTAACGAATATTCTCTTATTTGCATAAAAAATTGTCCGATAATTATAACAGAGTAATAATAATATGGAAATGAAAAAAGATAAAGCATTAAATTTTCCGGTTAGCGGTTCAATAATTGCCGCTATTTGCATTGTTATCTATCTGATTGCGCTGGTTCAGGGAGCCGTAAGGCTGTACCTAAGCGTAGATGAACGCAAAATTACTGCAGAACGGGAATTTTCCCATATTGCAGACCTAGCGCTTTCTGCAGGAATACAGGGCTTTATGGATGACCGTTTTGTTCAAACAATGAACAATGCGCTGGCTTCCAGCAAAAGCATAGAAGCGCTGATAATTACCGGTCCAGATAATTCTTATGCATTTGAAAAACAAACCGGCCGCGCTATTAGCTGGGTAAATAATACACCAAGATTTATAAACAGATTTTCATATTCAGATCAGAGCCATTACAGACCATTAGCCATCCCGGATGTACGCAATGCCAATATAAAAGCCGTTGCCGGAGCATTTGACTACGACAAGTTTATAAAGATTCTAAAAGACACCCTTTTAATTATAATGACCGGTTTTGCCCTTGCTTTCTTTACAATACTTGTACAGCTACTTATGGGAAAAGGAAGCTCTCAGGAAATGGTATCGGTGAACACTCCTGATTCTTCAAGAAGAAGAACAAGAGAATACGCAGAACAGGGAACATCGGCATCAGGACCAAAGGGTTTATACTCAACACGCAGCAATATTGGCTGGGAAGAATACACAAAAGACCGCCTTAATTCCGAACTGCACCGTTGTGCCTCGACAGAAAAAGATTTAGCGCTGGTTTTACTGGATTTTACAGATATAGCAGAAGACAGATTATTTAAACAAGCAGCAGAAGAAGCAATTAATTTCTTTACTTCAAAAGATCTTCTTTTTGAATACGGAGATCAGGGAATAACTGTAATACTTCCGGGATCAGGATTCGAAGCTGCAATAGCAAAATCAGAGAAATTTTATCAGCGCATTTTGGACAGATTCTCAAAAAGCTACATGCCTGCGTGCGGTCTTTGCATAGGACTTTCTTCACGTTCAGGCAGACTGCTTAACGCCGACAGGTTAATACTGGAAGCTGGAGAAGCGCTTAAAAAAGCAAAAGAAGACTCAAAAACATCCATTATCGCGTTTAAGAGCGACCCGGAAAAATACAGAGCGTTTATTGCATCTCAAAGCTAGAAGCAGTTCTGTAAAGCCTGTTCGCAGACCATGCCGGAATTGAATAAATATACTCTTTACCGCTGACATGCGCAAAACACCGCCCATTTTCATCCGGCTCACTGTAACGAATAGTTACGATTCTTCCGTTTCCAAATTCCAGCACCATATTTATTTGATCAAAGATTGGGTCGGTACGTGAAACAGAATCTTCAAAACTATCGCCTTCCATGTTTAATATTCCGCGGATATAACCTTCTATACTGTTACGGCTTGGATTTTCAACATTAATTCCGGAAATTTCCCATCCCCTGTTTCTGCGTGCAAACACTTGAGTTTCATGCGGCATGTTAACAGTAAGTTTTTGAATAACATCAATATCCATATTTCCGCTTTCGGTTTCGCTAATAAGACGCAGGTTATACCAGTTATTTACAGCGTTTGTTATATAAGTTTTTATAGTAATGGAGCCGGAACGAACTTCATTTAAATGCGCTTTACGAAAATATGTTTCGTTTCTGAATACATCATCATATCCAACCAATAGATCAAGAAGTTTATTATTATCGCTGTAAATTGCTACATTACCTGCTCCCTGTCCTATGCCAAAACGTTCATGGGAAGATGTGCCGGAAGAACGCACCGGCCAGGATGACTTTGTTGTAAAAATTGTTAAAAAATCTTCCACCCGCATTTGACGCGCAGGAAATTCAAGACCGTCATGCAAAACAAACCACTGGTTGCTTCTTTTAACAAGCTCAAATTCATTCCCTTCTGCATTTACAGTTATTTTATTCGCCCTGGAAGCGCTTCTTGAATCTAACCAGGCATAGGAAGATGTTTCTCCCAATCCTGCAGAAACAATAATACTTACTGTATATGTTAAAGCCAATACAGCTATCATCGATAAAAGAATAATTAGCCTTTTTTTAAACGTCATTGGTGCTCTCCTTTACAGATTTTGTTTCAGTGTTTCTGGCATGCGCTTTGCGTCTTGATGCTAAAGTAAAACCTGCGATGATCACAATAAGCGGAATAATGACAACATTTACAATTTGAATAATTCTCATTACAGCGGTTCTGCTGGATGAATCAGTTATTTTGTCAAAACGGCCAGCCTGCGGCTGCCTGTTCCGAATACCTATTATATCATCATCATTTGCAAGCCAGTCTGCAGCGCGTAAAAGGAAATCCAGGTTATGCCTTGCCTGGGTAGCATTAATCATATTGGTGGCAAAATCCACATCACCTATTACAATTATCCGCGATTCTCTTGCAAACTCAGGCATATCCGGCAGTTCTTCGTCAGATCCTTCGCGCACAGGTTTAGGAGCGCCCCTAAAAAAGCTTGGGAAAGTTCCGCTTAATGCAGCGCCAAGAATTTTTACTCCCCTTGTTTCCAATGCCTCCAGTTCCAATAGATAAGGTACTTCGGGACTTGTATAAAGAGCTTCTGTCATGGACCACCCTTGAGCAGTGCTTGTAAACAATGGAGCTGCTTCTACAGTAGAAACAGGAGCCAATTCAAGCGGACTTGCCCAGTACATATCCAATCCTGCAAAGCTTGAGCTAACAGGATGCTTTGGATTGCCATTATCACCCATTACACCAATCCAGAGCGGATAACGCACAATCCGGAATTGAACGCCGCCTGTGGGCAGTCTTGACTGGAATTGCAAAGTAAGAGCATTGCGATCAAGAGCAAGTTCAGGCCGTATGATTACACCGTAAGAAGCAATCATATCGAGAAGTCCAAGATCGCGCTGAGTTCTTGCTTCAACAGAACCGTAAATTGTATCGATAAATATTCCCTTTGCTGCGAAAAGTACCTTTCCGCCCTGTTGAATATATCTATCGATCCTATAAAGCGCCCATTCATCAATTTCTTCTACGCCGCCAAGCACAAAAAGCGCCGGCATGTTTTCCGGTATTTCATCTCCCGGAGTAAGAAGACGTACCCTGTAACCGGCTTCTGCAAGAGTCATTTCCAAATAACTAAAATCTTCTCTCCATTGCCGGAAACTGTCACCAACAATAACTCCCATCCAGCGTTCGTTATCGGTAACCATGGAACGAATTCTTGATGTCAAATCATATTCAAGCGTATCTGTAGATATCACCCAGGGAAGCACATCCATTTTATCCAGATATTCAATAACAATGCCGGAATAAACCGTAACAAGACTTGCCTGATCCTGCTCTACAGTTTGTATCTGCCTTGGCTGAAGACCCAGTCTTTCGACCGATGTTAGCCCGGCTTTAACCGGATCGCGGACTGTAAGGCGGATCTTGCCGCGTGAATATGCGGCATATTCCCTAAGAGTATCTTCTATCTCGCCGGGTTCAGGAATCGCAGTTTTTAATTTACCGGAAATATAATATGTAATATTAACAGGATCCGGAATTTCCTTATGTAGGTTACGCGAAACTTTGGAAATTGTATACGCTTTATTTTTTGTAAGATCCAGGCGGAACCATAAACGATTTGTAACCATTAACCCCAGAACAAATACAAGCAGGGTTAAAACTGTTATAATAAATGTTTGTTTTTTTGTCATGTCTTACCCCTATTTCCATTTCCTGAAAAGGATTACCCTGGTATTGATAAACAGGAACAAAGCCGTACTTAAAACAAAGAACGTTAAGTCTCTGGAATCAATTAAACCTTTGGAAAAACTTTCAAAGTGAAATGCAAGCGAAAAAAAGTTAATGCCTGCAGAAAGCCACTGCGGAAGATTAAACGCAAATGTTACCTGATTTATCAGCATTACAACCATTAAAACAACTGCGCTGCCAAGAAAGGCGCCGCCCTGATTCTTAGAAAGGCACGACAGCAGCAAACCCAGCGCTATTGCGCATGCGCCAAGCAGGAATGCCCCAAGGTATTCGCAGAAAATTGTGCCTGCATCAAAACTTCCCAGACTTAAAAGACTTAACGGCAGCGGTACAGTTAAAAGAAGTATTAAACATAACATTCCAAGAGCCGAGAAGAACTTTCCAAGAACAAGATCCCATTCGGTAAAAGGCATTGTCAATAATATTTCTATTGTGCCTGTTTTTCTTTCTTCTGCCCAGCTTTTCATAGTAAGTACAGGAATTATAAAAATATAAACTATCGGAAACACTGCAAAGTACGGACGCAGTGTAGCCTGTTCCATGGAAAAATAGCGCTGCATATAAAACAGCCATATTGAACAGAAAAGAAGAAAGAAAACAGCCGCGCCGTAGAAAGCGGGAGCGTTTAAGTACTGATACAGTTCCTTGCGTGCCAGCGTAAGGGCGCGATACGGTATTAATTTTTTCATTTGCTGCGCTCCTCGTTTGTAAGTTTTACAAAGATATCTTCTATACTTAATTTTTTCCTGCTCATACCAAGTATTTTAAAGTTTTGCGAAACTGCCCAGTCAAAAATAAGTTCGCCGGCATTTGAGTTTTCTGTCTCGGAAGGAACAAAGAAATTTGCCGAGGCAAAACCGTTATCAGTTATTTCTACCATTGTATTGGATAAATTACCAAGTAATGACAGCTTGTCTCTAATCGTATCAGCATCAGGTTCGCCTGAGCATTTTAGAAGAAGTTCCCAGGTGTCTCCGCCTTTCATTGTTCCGGCAATCTCATCCGGCCGGCCAAGAGCGGCAATGCGTCCATCATTAATGATTAATACCTGAGTGCAGATTGCCTCTACTTCCTGCAAAATGTGAGTGGAAAGAATAACAGTTTTGCGCTTGCCCAATTCTTTAATAAGCGAGCGGATTTCAATAATCTGATTTGGATCAAGACCTGTGGTCGGCTCATCAAGAATTAATATGGGAGGATCATGAAGTATCGCCTGCGCAAGACCAACACGCTGACGGTACCCCTTTGAAAGTGTTTCTATTTTGCGGCCCCTGTAACCAATAAGTCCGCAGGCTTCCAGGCTTGTATCAATTGCAGATTCACGCTCTTCAACCGGAATAAAACGCGCTTCCGCTGCAAAGGTTAAATATTCGTCAACGGTAAGATCTCCGTAAAGCGGAACATTTTCCGGCAGATAGCCAATCCGTTTTTTTATTTCCAATGGCTGTTCATCTACTGGAATTCCATCTACAAGAGCTGATCCACTTGATTGAAAATGAAAACCGGTCAGTATTTTCATTACGGTTGTTTTGCCTGCGCCATTCGGCCCAAGAAAACCCAATACCTCACTGTCGCCGACAGAAAAAGATACATCTGTAACAGCTTGTACATTTCCATACAGTTTCGACAGGTTTTTAACTTCGATTTTTGCTTGTTTTTCCTGCTTTACCTGAGTATCCATTAATTAACATTCCTTTTTATTTATAATACATAACTAATCACAGGGTTACAAAATTAAACCGCGGATAATTCTTGTGTTTATCATAGCAAATTTAGTCTGCGTATTCAATCGGGAAAACGGCGCGATCTTTGGTTAAAACAGTTTCCGGAAAAACAGCCCTGGCTTCGGCAAGAAGCTGCTTTAGTTCATGTTCTGTATAACGCGGACTGTAGTGAATCAATGCCATTTTTTTTACTCCGGACGAAGCAGCGGCGATTTTAGCAGCCTCTTCGGCGGTCATATGTTTTTTTGAATGGGCGTCTTCTGCAAGTTCCTGCGCAAACATACCTTCGCAAATAAAAAGATCGGAACCTATAACATGGGTGGAAATTTCCGGCAGCGCAAGAGAATCTGTAACAAACGAAAACTTTCTGCCCTGCCGGATCGGACCCATAACCTGATCGGGTTTTATTTCCCTGCCGTCCGGAGTCTGAACAGTTTCTCCTTTTTGCAATTTACCCCACAATTTTCCCATCGGAATATTCAGCTCTTCTGCTTTTTGCGGATGAAACTCTCCAGGACGTTTGTCTTCTTCCAGCGTATAACCGTAACATGGCTTTGTGTGAGACAACGGAAAACACCGCACATGAAACCCATCTCCTTTGTACACGATACCAGGTGATGTAATTTCCTGCACAATTATTTCATAATTAATGTACATATCCAGCACACGCCGGCTGGCTTCGATATATTCGGCAATTTTAGGCGGACCAATAATATACAGCGGTTCATCTCTGTCCACCTGGGACGAAAGCATAAGAAGCCCTGGAATACCGGTAACATGATCGGCATGAGTGTGACTTATAAAAATAACTGATATTTTTTTCCATCTAAGATTCAGCCGCCGCAGTGATACTTGAGTCCCCTCTCCGCAGTCAAAGAGAAAAAGTTCACCTTCCCGCCGCAGTAAAACCGATGTTAAATGCCTGTTGGGCAGCGGCATCATCCCGCCGCAGCCGAGTATAAATGCTTCCAGATTCATTACAGAAAAACTGCCTTATCTATTCTTCTTTTGGATTAATCTTGTATTCTTTAATATCATCGCCGCAGATAATCGCGCAATTTCGTCCGCTGCCTTTTGCAGTATAAAGAGCTTTATCGGCAAGGTCATAAAGAATTTTGGTTTCCTGATAAGCGCCGCACTTGGAAATATAAACTCCGATACTCATTGTTACATAATCGCTTACTTTCGATTTTTCGTGCGGCATTTTTAACGCTCTTATCGCATTTGTCCAATGAGTAATAACCTTGTCAACATGAGAAGGATCTTTTTCAAACCAAAGCGCGGCAAATTCTTCACCGCCGACCCTGGCAGTATAAACACCCATATCATCCTTTAAGGCATTTAACATAACGCCTATTGAGCGCAGACATTCATCACCCTTTGGATGCCCGTAGTGGTCATTATAAAATTTAAAGAAATCGATATCGGCAATTGCAATACAAAGGAAGTCATCAGAAGAACGATAATTGGATAAATACCTTTGGAATGTACCCATGAAGTCACGTCGGTTTCTAAGCTGGGTTAACTCATCAGTAATACTTTGATCTACATATTTGTTGCGTTCTTCCTCAAGCTGATTCGCGCTTAATTCAAGTCCAAGACGGAGCTTGGTGATGTGCCAGGAGAAATATAAACCCAGCGAACCTGCAATAATCACATAAATTACATCGTAAATCCAAATGGCATATTCTCTTTTTGCAATGATGGTAGATACAATAAAAGCGGTAACCGCTCCTAACGTAAGAAAAAGATTAAAACGCGGCGAATTAATAAATAATAAAAGAGCGCAAACAAAAAAACAAAGCACAAGAGAAGCAGGTTTATCCTTGTTTGCCCATACGCCAAAATATGTTCCAAAAAGCATCAAATTAGCATAGAAAAGAGTAATTAAAATATATATAATCCGGCTGGTAACATTTATCTGCTGCATTACAAAATTCGCATAGGCAGAAATTAACAGAGCAATAACACCTACTCCAATATAGATACCAGCTTTAATAAAATTATAATCTTCTGTAAATATTGGTACGAGTGCACATAGAATAGAAAATACTGCAACTATTGCATTTCCCTGACGCAAACTCGGCAGGTTATTAACAAATGCATTGGTTATACATTTCTGATACTGTTCCCTTCCGAACGTATAAAAACGCCATGAGTACAAAAACTTACGCATAAATCTCCCTTTCATTACTAATATATCATTTAAATGGGGAAAATAAAAGGGGGAAAAACCGTTTTTTATACAAATAAACTATAAAAAAAACCCAATAAAAATGGGGTGTTTTAATACCTCATTTTGCTCCGCTCTGCGAAACCGGTCAAATTATGGAATTCTATAACAGAGCCATCGTCCAGTTGTACCCTGCCGGAAAAAACTCCAAAAACCTGACGGCGGGTAGAATTGAACAAAAACAGGCTCCGGCGGTCGATCCGCTCCTGGTGGGGTATAAATGTCATTTCCAGGCGATTATCGTTACTGGTAAAACGCCAGGGAGAAAGCCAGTTGGAAAGGGGTATATGAAAGGTTACCTGATCAAGTTTATGCAGTTTTCCATCGATGAAAAAACCATTTTCAGTCCCTTGTGAGAAATCAGCCCAGCTATAGCCTACGCACAGGCTTAACTGACTGCCGCAGCTCTGCCCGCAGGCAGCAGCCCAATAGCGGATATCGGCCTTTGGACGGGCAGATCGATTCCAGTCAAAAATACCCCAGGCGTTTCCTTTGGTAAAGATAATTTCTGAACCGCCAAATTGAATTACCCCTTCAACAATGAACCATGGGGAACAGCGGGCATATCTGAATGCGTTTTTATCATTTCTCCAGGGTTGATGGGTAACAAGCGATTCAGAGTCCTTAAATTCACTTAAAACCAGAGCGCCCCTTAAGCTGCGGTTGTGTCCAAAACTAGGTATATCCGCCTTGATAATCCTGGCTCCTCCCTCCATACATATAAAATCCAGGTGCGTTTTCTTTTTACGCCAGCGGACATTCCCCGTCATACTGCTGGACGGCATTTCGTAAGAGCCAAGAGGAATTGAGGTTTTAAAGGTGTGGGTTGAACGTTTTTTGTCTCTCAGGGAAACAACAGAAATACCCATATATCCAAGTAAACCGTCATCCCGGATTTCGAAGACTACCATATGGGTTGGAGAGTGAATAATATACCTGTCTGATTCAGTTACCCTGTGCCTGGCTGCATAAATATGCGAGGAATCGTATAAATACTTAGCTCCTCTTGACCAGCCAAAATTAAACGGATGACCTTGATCATCCAGTATAGGCAGAGGATCGCAAATTTCAATTTGAGGCATAGTTCAACCTTGCAGATTGTACCTGTGGACACGAATAGGCATGCATGATAATAAGATAACATGGATTATACCGGAATGAAAGCATTAGTAATGGGGCTTGGTCTGCATGGGGGCGGTCTGGAATCCGCGCGTTTTTTACTTAAGCGCGGAGCGGAAGTAACAGTTACCGACCTTAGAGACGAAGAAACCCTTAAACCTTCGATAGAGGAGCTGGACAAAATTTGCCAGGAACTTGGAAGACAACCTGTCCGTTATGTTCTTGGAAAACACGAAATTGATGATTTTAAAAATGCCGGTATTGTGATAAAAAATCCCGGTGTAAGACCGGATTCACCGTTTCTGCAGGTTTCCCAATGTATAGAAACAGACATTTCTTTGTTCCTGAAAGAATCACCGGCAAGAATTTTTGCCGTTACCGGTTCCAAAGGAAAATCCGGCACAGTATCCGCCTTGCATTGGATTCTTTCGCGCGGCAGAGACGCTGGTAAATCATTTCTTGGCGGAAATATAACAGTAAGCCCGTTAACTTTTTTAGATGAACTAACAGATAAAGACGATGTAGTGCTTGAACTTTCCAGTTTTCAGTTGGGAGATTTAAGAGGACGTATCGCTCCGGACGGAAACGTTTTGTTAAAACCGGCAGCGGCTATTCTTACGACAATTTTACCAGATCATCTTGATCGTTATCCATCAATGGATGTATACATCGATGATAAAAGAAACATTTACCGCGGTCAGGATTCGGATTGCTTAACAGTTGCAGGCGATGATGCTTGGGGAAAAAGTTTTCGCGCAGAAACCAAAGCGCGCACTTTAACATGGTCCTGCAAACAAAGCGAGCAGTCTCCATTTAGCGAAGGTTTAAGCGGCGGCTGGATTACCCCCGAGGGCTGCGGACTTGCACGTCTTTATAACTGGTCCGGAGTTTCCGGAGAAATTGTTGAACTGGTACCGCAGCAGGTACTTGTACAGGGAAGTCATCAAAAACTGAATATGCTCTCGGCGGCGCTTGCGGCCTTCGGCCTTGGAGTAAAGGCGCATACGATTCACAGCGCGCTTGCATCATATCCCGGGATTGAACACAGAATCGAGTTTTTCCACACTGCCAACGGTGTGCGCTTTTTTAACGACAGCGCCGCCACAATACCGCAAGCCGCCGTTGCCTGCGTGGAGGCATTGTCCGCAGAAGCGCCTCTCGTTCTTGTTACCGGCGGCACCGATAAAAACCTGGATTTTTCAGCGCTTGCACAGGCAGCAAAAAAAGCAAAAGCTATTATCCTGCTTGCCGGCACCGGCAGCGAAAAACTAACACAGCAGTTGGATAAAACAGGCATTTCTTACAGCGGTCCTTATGATAATCTTGATGAAGCTGTAACCTGCGCAATAAATAAAGCTGCAAATATAAAATCCGCCGGAGAAACCTGCAC
>Ga0123356_10000536_pt1 | contig 42210 bp, 36 predicted proteins | sample TergutEmb28metaG_2_FD_92546 | JGI IMG/M metagenome (GOLD analysis project Ga0123356, IMG submission 92546) | Embiratermes neotenicus P3 segment gut microbial communities from Petit-Saut dam, French Guiana - Emb289 P3 | ecosystem: Host-associated > Arthropoda: Insects > Digestive system > Gut ...
ATATTTATTTGCTGATGGAGGGCTGCGACCATGTCGAAGCCGAACCGAGGCTCCCCGGACTGCTCAAAAGCCTCGGGGAAAAATATGAAAACGTGAAGATACATATCGCCTCATTTGAACAGTACATGGAAGCCGTGCGCGCCGCCGGCTTAAAATTGGAGACGCTGAAGGGGCCGCTGTACAACACCGGGCACAAAGGCCTTCACAACGTGGTGCTCAAAAATGTGCTGTCCTCAATGGTCCAAAACAAGCAGGACAACGACAAATGCGAGACGAAACTCTCGCGTTTGGTCGAACCTATGGATGCGGCGCTTGATTTTATAGCGAAAAACGGGGATTTGCCCCAAAACGAAAACGAGATTTCGGGCAGGGAGGATTTTATAGCGCAAGCCTGGACATATCTGTTGAAAAATCACCCGCACGATTCCATATGCGGCTGCTCCATTCCGGACGTCCACGCGGACTGCGAATACAGATTCCGCCAGGCTTCGCAAATATCGGATACGCTGAGCAAAAACATGAAGGAACTTCTGGCAAGCGCGATAAATACCGAGGGCAAAGGCAAAGACGGCGCGCTGATTCTGCATAACCCGCGCCAGACGGCGTATAACGGCGTGGCGCTGATTGAGCTCCCCATGCCGCCGGCAAACCACAACAATTTCGTGTTCTACAACCAAAACGGCGAAGAAGTGCACGCGCAGGTGACCGAGCGCTCAAACCGGCATGAAAGCGTGTATAATTCGAGGCAGCTGATCCGGTTCCCGCTTTACCAAGTGCAAAAAGCCGCGCTGGAGGTGTCGATACCGGCGTGCGGATACGCCGTATTCACTTATGATAATTTGTTGAGCGCCGCCATGGCGCCCGACGATTTCGCGCCCCCGCCGCAGCACGCCCCCCATCACCGGAGCGCGGGCAGCCTGCGCGCGGGCGCGCGCCGTTTCGACACGGGGAAAATCATAGTGGAAGCCGAAACGGACGGAACGCTGACCGTCCGGGAAAAAGCGACCGGAAAGATATATAAGGGGCTGATGGCCTTTGAGGACTGCGGCGATATCGGCGACGGCTGGAATTATGTCAAACCGTTCGCCGACAGGGAAATCGTGTCGGGGGCGGCCCGTTTTTCCGTGGACGCCGACGGTCCGAACGCCGCCGTCATACGGATAGTGACCACGCTCGATATCCCCGCCGATTCCGGGGCCGAAGGGCGGAGTGAAGCCGTTATATCCACCGAAATCACAAATATAATCACGCTCAAGCGGGGTTCGGGCAAAATAGAAATCCGCTCAAGCCTTGAAAACAAAGCGGTTTCTCACCGTCTGCGCGTTTTGTTCCCCACTTTCATCGATACCGAAGCCTACTTCACAAAAACGCCATTTAACATGACGAAATGGGATATAAGTTTCGCCGACTGGGAGAAAAAACAGCGCGAAACCGAGACATTCGTGCGCGCGTCGCAGGGAGTGAACTACATAGGAGACGCCCAAAGCGCGCTCGCGCTTTACGCCCGCGGATTGTATGAAACAGCCGTGTCAGACGACCCCTCGCGCACCCTCGCGCTCACGCTTTTCCGTTCTTTCCCGAATTTGGTGGGCGGGGCGCCGAGCGGCTCGAATCTGGCGCAGGCCAAAATGGAATTTGAATATTGCCTCGATATAGACCATACCCTGACCCCGGCTTCCGCGTGCGTGGAGGGGGAGAGCTATAAGTTGGATATATACGCCGTCGCCTCGCCCAAACACGGCGGAAACCTGCCCCCCGAGCAATCGCTCATACAACTCGATGAAAAAAAAGGAACAGTATCGCTGTCTTCGTTCGCCATCCGCAAAACAGCCGGCAAACCCGGCGAAAAATCCACGGCATACGTTCTGCGGCTCTGCGAGCTGTCGGGCGAAACCGCAGCCGGTAAAGCGATATTTCCATACAAAATAAAGTCGGCGTATTATGTCGATTTGCGCGGCAATTATATCGGCGACGCGGAGATGGAAGAAAATGCGGTAAATTATACAATACGCCCCTACGGCGTATCGAGCATCGCGCTGGAGCTGTGATCTACCGTTTCACCCTCGCGTTGCCCTCGTAAATGCTCCAGACCATGTCCTCGTCGGCGGGAGTCGCGTAATCCTCCAGAACCGTAGTCGCCAAAGCCCCGCTGGCCCAGGCGAACTGCGTAGCCTTTTCGGGCGCCATGTTTTTTGATATACCGTATAAAAGCCCCCCCGCGAAGCCGTCCCCGCCGCCGATCCGGTCGAGTATCTGTATCCGGCGCGGCTCGACTACGGTCCACACATCGCCGAATAATGTCACCGCGCCCCACATGTGCTCCTGCACCGATATGACCTGGCGCAGGGTATTGCCGTAAATTTCGGCGTTTGGGAATTTTTGTTTTGTCACGTTTATCATTTGTTTGAAACTTTCGATCTGCGAAGCGAGTTCTTTGCCCCCCGTACGGGGCCCCGAAATGCCCAGCGCGAGCTGGAAATCCTCTTCGTTTCCTATCAGGATATCGGTCATGCCCGCTATTTCGGTAAAAGCCTCGCGGAGCTCGGTTTCGCGCCCTTTCCAAAACGAGGCCCTGTAATTCAAATCAAAGGAAATGAGCGTTCCGTATTTTTTCGCAGCGCGCGCAGCCTCGACGCAAAAACGGCCGGTTTCGGGGGACAGCGCCCCGAACAAACCCGACAGGTGCAGTATCTGCGCGCCCTCAAAGCCGAATATCCGCTCAAAGTCGAAATCCTCGGGGTTTATCGCCCGGCCCACTTCTCCCGCGCGGTCGTTATGCACCCTGGGCCCGCGCGTCCCGTATCCGCTGTCGGCTATATTGAACTGATGCCGGTATCCCCACGGGCCGCCTTGCGGTATATCCGGGCCCGCGAAGTCTATGTTGCGTTTTCTGAGTTCTGATTTTATGAAATGGGATATGGGGCTGTCCTGCACGAAATTCGTGAGTACCAGCCCTTTTTGGCCCAGCGACGAAGAAATATTGACCACGTTTGATTCGGCGCTTGTGGCCTGCATAAAATAGGTGTTGCTCGTGTGGGTCGGGGCGCCGTTGGGAGGCGTTATCCGCACTCCCATGCTCGTGGGGGCGGCCACCCCGTATTTGCAGTTTTCACGCAGTTTTAAATTCATGTTTCGTTTTTCCTCCCGTTATAACTTTGTCAGAATATAAATTTTTCAATGACCTTCGCCACGCCGTCCTCGTTGTTGGTGGGGGCGATATATCCGCATACGGCTTTTACCTCGTCGGAGGCGTTGGCCATCGCAGCGCCGAGACCCGCGTATTCGAGCATCGAAATATCGTTGTCGCTGTCGCCGATTGCTATCATTTCGCTTTTGCCGACGCCGTATATTTCCCCGATTTTTTGAAGCGCCGCGCCTTTTGAGGATTGGACGCCCACAAACTCCAAAAAAATCGGCCGCGAAGCGTAACAGTTCACTTCGCCTTTGAAAGCCTCCCCCATTTCGTCCCGGTAAATCTTTATTTTGTCGGCTTCGTCTATCCACATCATTTTCGCAATGCCGGATCCGGCGCATTTGACCGGATCTTCCATGATGTCGAATTGGGAACCCGATATGCTCCGGTACTTTTGGCTTTCTTTGCAGTCGCGGCTCACCCAGAGCTTTTCTTTGTTGTTTTCGATCGTCCACATGATCACGAGGGCGTCTCTTTCTAGTCCGGTTTGATAAATCCGGACGGCGTACTTGGGGTCAAGGGAGGAAAAAAACAGCGTTTTATATGACTTACCCATGACCGCCGCCACGCCGTTGAAAATTATGAAGGGCATATCCCTGTCAAACAGCGCGTTTACGCTTTCCGAAGCCATCATGGGCCTGCCTGTGGCGGTGACAAAAATCACCCCGGCGTCTACAGATTTCACAATGGCGGATTTTACGCGGTCCGTCAAAACCGATTCGTCGTTGAGCAGCGTGCCGTCCATATCGGCGGCGATCAGTCTGTATTTCGTTTTACTCAATCAAAAGCCCCTTCCAGCGCCCATAACCCCAAAGCGGGATTTTCGACGAAGTATATCTCTTCGCCGCCGGGCGTCATGTTATATCCCTGTTTTAAATTTTTCGGGTCGTATTTTTTCACCGCTTCGTCAAAATGCATGTAATCGAACCCCGCTCCCTCGATCTCTTTTTCTCCCAGATGGCGCGTCGCATAGGTTATATCAAATCTGCCGTCCGACGAGCCGTGTATGAGGTGCGCGGCGACGGAGAGGTTGTTTTGCAGGTCGGTTTCGGTTTCGCAGAGCTTTAATACGTTTTTTCTGCCTATATATCCGTACTTGCGGATAAGGCGGTCGTTTTCGCCGTCCTCGCCGAACATTTTCAACCCGGGGGCGCATATGACAAGCCGCCCCTTGTCCGCCATGGCCATGCGCGTCCTGTATATCGCTTTGTTGCCGATCCAGGCGGAACCGAATTCGCGCGCGTCGAGCCACGCGACACAGGTTTTTATCGGATGGGATACATATGTTATATTGTGTTTTTGGCTCAGTTTTACAGCTTTTTCAAACCCATCGCGCGATTTTCCGATGTAGAGCCCCAAAACATTTACATCCCCGGAATTTTCGGCAGTCACGGTCAGAACATATTCGAGCGGCAGCCCCGTTAAAAAATTTTGCTGGAAGTAATCGAAAACTTTGCGGACGGGGGAATGGTCCCTTCCCATGACGCGCTCCAAACCATAGAATGCGCCCAGCATATGGGATTTGCCGATAAAACCGCTGCCGCCGCAGCCCACCGCGATATTTTTTGTGTAGTTGGCCATTCCCGCCACTTCGTGGGGAACCACCTGCCCGACGGACAGAATCAAATCGTAAGAAGAATCGAGCAGATGATTTGAAACTTCGGCCTCCATGGGCATATCCATGATACCCTCCGAGACTTCGCGTACGAAAGAAGCGGGAATCTCGCCGATTTTGGTGATTTTGTTTCTCCAGTCGTGCACCAAAAAACGCTCCTCGGGAATTTGGCCGCCGAAGAAAGCGGTTTTTTGCTCTCTTGTCATGGGGGCGTGCGTGCCCAAAGCGGGCATTATATCGGCATGCACGCCCGAATTTTCAAATAATTCGAAATAAATCGAGGTGATGAGCCCCGCCTTGGAGTTAAAGCGCGTTATATCCGGCGGAATAATCAATACTTTTTTTAAATTTTTGTGCCGGATCGATTCGGTCAGGGCTTCCCTTATTTGTTTTTCCGTAAGCCCGGTGTTTTCGTTTTCTGCCGCTGTATATATGTAAATCAGCTCCTTTCTTTAAGTGTGTGTCAGCTGAAAATGATTTTTACGCTGCTGCCCGCGCCGAAGCGCACGATGTTGTAGTATTTGGTCCACGAGCCTTCGTCCGCGCCGAAACTGTGCTGCCCCACCGCGATCTGCTCGCCTGTTTTGTTGTGGTGGGGGCCGAGCAGGTTTCTGAGGCTGCCCGTGAGCTCGAGTCCGATTGTATTATTTTGATTTGGGATCAGGTATTCGCCGATATCGGCTTCAAAAGGTTCCCAGCACAGATTTTTTACATATGTCCCGTTTACATAAACCTTGACGATCGTCGCATCGGGGTGATCCAGGCTCAAAACCGCTTGGTTCGCCCCGCCGAAATAGAATTCGCGTTCCAAATGTACGGTCCCGGCGAAGAAGGGCATGCCGTCTTTTGTCAAATCGTTGATATCGGCCCGGTCTTTCGCTTTTTTTATTTTATACCTGCAGTCCGCGAATACCGAATTCAAATTGCTTTTTGTATATTTTCCCCCTTTTTCCTCCACCGAAAAATCGCCGAGCAGGTATATCGCCTCGAGCTCCGTCTCAAATGTGACCCGGTTGGATTCGGCTTCATGCACCGTGTGGTCGTTTTTTATCCTGTACACGGCTTCCGAGAGATAAAAATATCTTGTCAGCGAAATTTTATTCTCGCCTTTTTTGATATATTTTTCTATGGCGATTTTTTTGAAGCTTTTGTCGTAATGCCAGCTTGACGCGCCGATATCTTTTGTGTCCAACGCGTGTCCGTTGATTTTTACGGCATTTTTCTCGGGTTCCTCAATCAGGAGAAAACAAGTATCGGGAATTTCCTCGGCCTCGAAGCCAAATTCCATCGTCACCTCCCTGTTTGTTTTTTCGCTCAGCAATTTTTTTTGCAGTTTTAAGACAAATATCTCGTCCTCGAAATTCACCCCGTCGAAACTGTATCTGCACATATCCAAAACAAGCGCGTTCGGCGTTGCGGTTTTTATCCGCCATTCGCCGTTTTGCTCTTCGGCTTCGGTGCCCGTGATTTTTTTTGGGATGGTTGATTGTTCGTCTGTTTCAAACAAAAGCAGCGACTCCGTGGGGCGCAGGGTATATCCGGTATTGTCGAAATCTTCAAATTCGCAGCTTTCCAAATTCAGTTTTTTGAAGTTTTTGCCGCTTTCGGCGAGGATATCGACGGTATAGCCGTTTGTGTTGTCGGTGTTGACGATATAGTGGCAGAGCCGGTTTTCATATATTTGGCTCCTCGAATATATTTTTTTGGTTTGCGCGGGCTCTTTATTTATTATGCCCAGCGGGAGCCGGACATATTTTTTCAGCCCTTCGGCCAAACTTTGGACATTGTCGAATCTTATCGCGTATTTTTTGAGCCCGTTTAATCCGTCTGCGAGTTCATGGTCATTTCTGCCGTCGATAAGCTGCGGGAATTCGCCCGCGGCTAATATCGCGCCCCCGCTTTCGGAGAACTGCAGAAGCAGGCTTAAAGTGTTTGAGTCGATGTTGTTCGTGGAGGGGATTATGACGGCGCTGTAAGAGAAATTGCCAACTGTGAATTTTTTTCGTTCGATTTTCGCGTGGCGTTTCAGTATGGCGTCGTCGCCGTAATGGTAATCGCAGTTGAGTCCGAGAAGCCCCGAGGACAGCTCGTTGAAATCTTTTTCGAATTTGGACAAGGAAGCGGCAGAACCGTCGTACAAAGTCCAGGCGCCCGACAGCGGGTGCAGCAGCAGTATATCGATCAGCGGCCGGGATTCGGAGAGCACAAGGCTCAGGCGCGCGAAGTAATCGTTGAACAGCCTGAAATCGCCCCACCAGGGCTGCTGATAAAAGAGCGAAGCGGGGTATTCGCGTTTTCTCGAACCCAGAAGCGAGTACAGGCCGAGGTGCTGCAGCATGTAATTGACCCCCAGAACATAATGCCACTCGCCTATCCATTTCATGTCGTCAAAACCGATGTTCCAGCCCGCGCAGCCGTACATTTCGGACAGCGTTCTTTTTTTGCCGAGCTGCTCGCTCACTGAGGACAGCTGCTTGACGGCCATATCCGAAACGCCCACCCTGCAAAGCCAATCCATTCCGGGCATGTCGAACCATTCGTAAAACTGCATGGTTCCGCCCGAACACTGCATCTGGCCCCAAAAAACCTCTTCCAGGGTGGTGTGCCCTGTGAAGATTATATTGTGCCGCCGGCACCATTCGCCGATTTTTTTGGCGTACGAAATCTCAAAAAGCTCCGACACCAATTTCCAGAAATCGAACCTGACTTTTTCGCAGCCTGCGACGTCATGGAATATGGCGTGCAGGTTTTTTGTCAGATCATATCCGCAGCGTTTTGAAAATTCGCCGGGGATCGTATTCGACCAGGGCACCGCATAGCGGGCGAGCTGGGGCTCGTCGGAAAAAATCCCGTATAATTCGCCGGGAAATTCGCCGTAATAGCTCTCATAGCCCGCTTGTATAAACGCCTCGACGGTTTCGGGGTTCATGTTGTCCACATAATGCCTGTCGGATTTATAGCTCACTTTTACTTTTTTGTCGCCGAGCGCATAGACGCCCAAAAGATTTTCGGAAGGGTCTGCGCCGTTTTCGTCAAAGGGCTCGCATACGAGCCATTTCACGTGATGATCTTCGCCCAGAGCGGTGACTTTGCCGCCGCCGAATCCGCTCGGCCAGCCGTCCTCGTCGTCCATGATGGTGCTCATGCCGTATTTTTTGCCCGTGTCGATTATGGCCCTGACCGAATCCAGCCACTTTTCTCCCATATACGGCACAAGGCGCCCGCCCCTCGAATGCGCCACATATCCGCCGAGCCCCGCCTTGTGCATTTCTTCTACCTGCCAGGCCGATTCTTCGGGCGATATGTCGGAAAGCCAACCCCAGTAGTTTGCGGGGCAAAATTCAACCGGGGGATTTTTGAGTTTTTTCGTATCTATGATTACCCACTCCTTTTTATTTAAATTATTTTATTTTTTCATTCATTATTATTTTACAAGATGTACTATCAACGTTTAATTTTTTCATGGTATAATCAGGTACAGTTGTTTTAAATTGGGATTGCATAGCGGGGGGTTTTTGGGTTATGGGGGAAATTTTTTCGGTGAACGGAAAAGCCGTGGGCAAACTGTATATAAACCAGATAGCCATGTCCGTATTCGGGATAATGGTGATACTGGCTACGGCGCAAAACGATTTGCTCGTTTTGTTTGCTTCTTTTCTGGCTGTGGGGCTGTATCTTTTCATAATCTACTCGATGATGTGGGAGCAGGGGGCAAAAGCGGCGGCCAAAACCCTGAGAGCCGAGGACGCGGGGGTGCGAAAGATAAAAACCCCGTTTCTGATCGTTTTGTTCGGCAGCCTGTTCAATATTTTCTGCTACGCGCTGTATGCCGTTATGAAAATATATGTCACGGTAAACGATATAACCGAGGGCGGCGCCGCCTTTTTCGGCAATGTCGTCTGGCAGGCGATGAGAATGCTGAATGCCATATATATGGGCTTTGAGGCCCTCATATTCCCCAATCCCAACCTCGAACTGATCGCAAACGGGGAGACGACCGTCTCCAACATCATGTTCACGCCGCCGTACTTTTTTTTCATCACGCTGATCCCGCTGTTTGCAACCGGGATTTGCGCCTATTATCTGGGCGCCTCGGAGATCAGCATATTAAAAAAGCTGGGCTTTAAGACAAAACACAGAAACGTATCCAACATCCACATCGATTACGACAGATACGAGAAATAGGGCCCTGTAGTAAATTATACCATCGCCGCTGTCAAATGTCAATGATTATATCGAAAATATCTTTAAAAGAAAGGGTGATTTTAAAATGCCACAAGTATGTCCGAACTGCAAAACGGAAGTCGCGGAAGGCAAAAAATTTTGCCACAATTGCGGGTCAAAAGTCGAAGCGGCGCCCCAGCCGCAGTTTGAAATCCCGCCTGTACTGCCTCCCCAGCCGCAATTTCTTGAATCTCCGCCTCCTCCATTTCAGCCGCCTTTGCAGCAGCCTCCTCCGCTTCAGCCCCAATACGCGCCCGCCCCGCGGTATAATATGCAGGCGGAGTTTGAGAAACCGCCGAAAAACAGCCCGTATGCCCCCATGGGCATGCTCGGTTATCTGGGCTGGCTTGCTTTGATGTGCATTCCGGTCATCGGCTGGATCATGGCTGCCGTTTTGTCGTTTGCCGGAAACAAAACCAACCGCAAAAACCTGGCGCGGGCCACGCTCATTCTCATAATCTTAGGCATGGCGCTCGCGGCCGCGGGGGTTATACTCTATCTGGAGTTTATAAAAAACCTGCTGGAGCTCATAAAAGATAATTTTGAATTCAAATTCGGATTCTAAAAAAACATCTCAATAAAAATATTTACAGGGGGAAAAAACAATGACGCGCGAAGAATTGAAAATCGGCATCGAACGCTCGGCGCAGAGGATAAGCGAGCAAATGTCGCTTCTCCAGAATGTTTACGCCGAACTCGGCAGGGAATTGTATCCGGCGCTCGCGGAGGGTGAACACGCGCAGCTCGCCGAAAGAATCAGGATCGCGGAGGCAGGCCTTCTGGCCTTGAACAGCGAGCAGTCCGCCATGGAAAACGAATACAGGCGCTTAACCGAGACGGCCACTTGTTTTTACTGCAAGACATTAAACGCCGACGACGCGGTGTTCTGCGAGGAATGCGGCAAAAGGCTCGGCGAGAAACCGCGGGAATACTGCGAGGCCTGCGGCACGATGAACAACCCCGGACAAAAATTCTGCGGCGAGTGCGGGGCGAAACTGAAAGACCAGGCGTGACATGGCCAAAAAAAACCAGACGGTATATACCTGTTCCAATTGCGGCGAACAGACCGCGAAATGGTACGGGCGCTGCCCTTCTTGCAATCAGTGGAACACCATGCAGGAAGAGGACTACTCGCCCCCTTCCGCCCCCGAAAAAGAAAAGGACAAAAAAGTAAACGCCGCGGAACGCTATCAAAACAAATCGGCGGCCAAAGTCCCCGTCATGAAGCTGAGCGAGATAAATATAAGCGACGAGATAAGGTTCAAAACGGGCTTGAAAGAATTTGACAGGGTGCTGGGCGGGGGAATAGTGAAGGGGTCGGTTTCGCTTTTGTCGGGCGAGCCCGGAATCGGCAAATCCACCCTGCTTTTACAGATATGCGACAAATTTTCCGCCGGTTTCAAGATCATGTACGTTTCAGGCGAGGAATCGCAGAACCAGATAAAACTGCGGGCTGAGCGCTTGGGCGTGAACTCCGGCAACCTGTATGTCTACACGGAGACGAATATAGAAAAGATACACGCCGCCCTCGACGAAACTCACCCGGATCTGCTGATTATAGATTCCATACAGACGATGTACGACAACAACTCGTCGAGTTCCCCGGGTTCGGTCACGCAGGTGCGCGAGTGCGCGCTGTCTTTTATGCAGAGGGCCAAAACCGAAGAAATGTCGGTGGTCATCGTGGGCCATGTGAACAAGGAGGGCGGCATAGCCGGACCCAAGGTATTAGAGCACATGGTCGACGCGGTGCTCTATTTCGAAGGCGAGCGCCAGCAGTCCTACCGGATAATACGCGCCATAAAAAACCGCTACGGCTCGACAAATGAAATAGGCGTGTTCACAATGACGCAGGACGGGCTCTCGGAAGTGGAAAATCCCTCGGAAATGCTGCTCTCGGGCCGGCTTTTGGACGTCCCGGGAAACTGCGCGGTGAGCGTGATAGAGGGCACAAGGCCCCTAATCGCGGAGATACAGGCGCTTGTGACAAACACCGCTTTCCCTTCCCCCAGGAGGATGGCGAACGGGGTGGATTACAACAGGCTGTGCATGCTTATCGCCGTGCTCGAAAAGAGGCTCAGGCTGAAATTGTCTTTGCAGGACGCCTATGTCAACGTGGTCGGGGGCCTCAAGATAGAGGAGCCTTCATGCGATTTGGCCGTGGTGCTCGCGATAATCTCGAGCTATAAGGAAATACCGGTGAACAACGATATAGTTGCGATGGGCGAAGTGGGGCTCTCGGGGGAGCTGCGGCAGATCGGCAACATAGACACAAGGGTATCCGAGGCGGCGAGGCTCGGGTTCAAAAAGATCGTCCTGCCGCACAAAAACGTGGTAAGCATAAAAAACATAAAAGACTCGGCCGCAGTTGAAATAATCCACGTCAAGAGCATTTTTGACGCGCTCGACCTTATCGTCTGACTATTATTTTTTGGGTAGAAAAAATTGTATGATTTCAAAAAAACTTTTGCTTTTCGGGTTGATTCTCGCCGTTTTGTTTATAATCGCGTGCTTTGGCGGAGGCGGCGAAAACGAAAAAGAGGACGAAAATAAAAGCGCCGCCGTAACCGCAACCGAATTGCCCCGGCGGCCCGAAAAAACGGAGGATCTGGGCGAGATATACGACGCAGAAAACAATCTGAGCTTCGACATATATCACCCCACAGTACCAAAATACGAAAAAAGCCCGCTTGTAATCGCTTTTCACGGGGGCGGCTGGGTTTCGGGCGACAAATCGCAGATCATGTATATTTTCGCCCCGATCATCGAAAATCTGCGCGAAAACGGCTGCGCGGTGGCGACGGTCCAATACAGATACGCGCACCAGAGCCCCTTTCCCGCGCAGCTCAGAGACACCGCGAACGCGGTGCAGTATATATGCGACAACGCGGAAAAATACGATATCGACACAGATTCAATCGGCCTTTTGGGATATTCGGCGGGGGCGCAGCTCGCCATGCTGGCGAGCTATGTGCCGGCCGGGGCGGGTTTGCCCCTGTATGACCGGGAATATTTTTTTGATATAAAGTACTGCGTTTCGTTTGCCGGCCCCTCGAAATTATACGGCGGGGAACTGGAGGATTATCCGGGCGGCATCAGGTATCTGTTGGAATGGCTGTTCGGCGGGCAATACGATGAAAAGGAAGCGGAATACATTTCGGGAAGCCCGTATTATTATATAAACGCCGGAACGAAAAAAATACCGCTGCTTTTAGCGCACGACGAGAAAGACGACACAGTGCCCTTTTCTCAGTCCCGGGCCATGTACGAAAAGGCGCTGGAAGCCGAAATCCCGTGCGAGCTGCTGGTATTGGAGGGCTTTTATCATCAGATCGAATTCAACCGGTTTTCCATGGCTGCGCCCTCGGGCGAAAAGGCCGCGGCGGCCATACTGGATTTTATATATAAATATTCGGGAAAATAAAAAAACATATTGCAAATCTCAAAATAAAGTGATATAATTGAATCTTACAGGGTGAAAATAAAAAATCACAAAAAATTACGAAAAATTACGAAGGAGAAAAAACGATGAAAAAAATTTTTATCATACCCCTTGCGCTGTGTTTATGCGCCATACTCTGCATAAACGCTTTGGCCGCTTCCACATATGTGATCACCGACAAAAAAACGCTTCAAAATTTTGAGACGGGGGATCCCGTCGAAGAAAATTTCGGCGGCAACACCGGCTGGGGCGGGCACTGGATAGAAACGGAGCTCTCCTCCACGGCGGGGCTTGAGGGAAGCGTGGCGCTGAAGATGGATTTCGGCGTATCGGACGAGGGCACCATCGGCGGAATCCACGCCGACAACATCGGCACCAACGATGAGTTAAACGACTGGACGCCCGGCAAAGCTCTGTTGTACCGGATCAAAAATCTGTCATCTTCGTCTTTTAATATATCCTCCACCATCGACGTGAACGATGAAAACGGCGCCGGCAGGGCGCGTATGTGGCCCGAAAATGCCCAGATACTGCTCGATTTGTCATATAACCCGGTGGAATCCGTGCCCGCGGACGCGCTTGCGAGGGACGGCGAAACATGGGCGGGCAGAATGGTCTATGTGGTGGTTCCGGCGAACTTCGACGGATATATTTTGTGCGATTTGTCGAAATACGTGGACGACGTGGAGCAGATGTTTGAAGCGATTCCGCCCGAATCGACAGTGGGGCCCAATTGGAGGGCGGAAGTCAAACACCTTGTGATCCTGACGCAGGATTGTATGGGCCAGTCTATTATAGTCGACGATTTCAGGCTTGTGGACTATGAATTGGTCGAAATCATAGAGGAAGTCCCCGAACCGGAGCCTGAACCCGAACCGGCGCCCGCGCCGGAGCCCGAACCCGCCCCCGCACCCGATACTCCCGCGCCTGCGGCGCCGTCGACCGGCGATTTTGCCGCGGTGTTGTTTTTTGGCATGATGATTGCTGCGGGAGCGTACGCGTTCAAAAAAAAGATGGGGCAGAATTAGAATAGTAAATTTACGGAGGATATAATTATTATGGTGGTGGCGGGAGATTTCAGAAACGGCGTCACGTTTGACATGGATGGTTCTGTGTATCAGATAATCGAGTTTCAGCATGTAAAACCCGGAAAAGGGTCGGCGTTTGTGAGAACCAAAATCAGAAACGTGATCACGGGTTCGGTGACGGAGAGGACATTCAACCCTTCCGATAAATTCCCCGAAGCGTTTGTGGAGAGAAAAGACATGCAGTTTATGTACAACGACGGGGAATTGTATTACTTCATGGATATGGAGTCATACGAGCAGGTTCCCTTGGACAAAAATAAAATTCCGGAAAATTTCCAGTTTGTCAAAGAGAACGAAATAGTCAAAGTGATATCGTACAAAGGCGATGTGTTCGGGGTGGATCCCCCCACGTTTGTCGAGCTTACGGTGACCCATTCCGAGCCTGCGGTAAAAGGCGATACGGTGACCAACTCAATGAAACCCGCAACCCTGGAAACCGGAGTGACTATAAAAGTCCCGATGTTTATCAGCGAAGGCGACATTTTGAAAATAGACACCAGATCGGGTGAATATCTCGAGAGGGTCAAACAGTCGTGAATATAAGCGAAAAAGTGGCGTACCTGAAAGGCCTCGCAGAGGGGCTTGACATCGGGACGGATCCGAAAAACGGAAAAATAATAACCGGCGTCCTCGACGTATTGGAGGAAATGGCCCGCGCGATCCGGGATATGTCCGAAAAAGGCGAAAAATTCACGGAGAAGCCGGCAGCGGAGCCGAAAGCGGTATACAAAGAAAAAGAAGAAGCCGACAGCGAATACCTGGACGGGGTTTTTGAAATGATGTGCCCGCACTGTCAAAAACAGATTTTTATCCAGACGGACGATATACTCGAAAGCGACGACATGTCCATAGAATGCCCCGAATGCGGCTGCGAAATCGATATTATAGACGAAGCGGGAGAAGAAAACGGCGATTCCTGCGAAAGGTGCCCGGGCTGCGCCGGCCGCTTTGGAAACGACGACGACGAAAATCCGGCGTTTTGAGTTATTGCGGCTTGCATATTTTGCACGGCTCGTATTTCGACTGTTCCGCCTCTTCCCTTGTGAGGTATTGTTTTATGCTTTTGACCATGTAGCAGCCCGGAAGATGGTATTTTTTGCCCGATTGGGTGACCACGAATAAAACTTCCTCTTCTTTTTCTTCTTTTTCGGCGCTCTCTTTTGCAAATTCAGCGATTTCCGTGGCTTCCGGAGCTTTGGCAGCCGCTGCGGTTTCCGGAGCCGCGGTTTCGTTTTCTGCTTTTTGGGCGTCGGCGGGAGAAATTGTCCCCGTTATGACTTCTGGAGCGGATTTTGCCTGACTGTAGGCGGCTTCGTTTAAAATGTCCTCATAGTTGTCGTCGGCGCCGGCGCTGTTTTGCGCGCAGCCGCAGACGGCAAAAAACATAAACGCGGCGATAGTCAAAATGCCGGCGGCCAAAACCGGAATTCTTTTGTTGTACAACATTATAGCACACCCCCTATTTGTGATTATAGAATATATCCGCGAAAAAGTCAAGTTGTTTTAAGTAAATTTAAATATTTTGTCAATTATCGAAATTAAAAACCGGGAGGGAAATGATGGATAAACGGGAAGATGATATCTTGGACGATATATTGGACGAAGAATCAGATGAAAATTTGGATGAAGATTCAGACGAAATGAAACTGCCCGAAACTTTGATGGGGGAGAGCGCAGACGAAAACACAGAAATCGAAGACGAACATACAGATCAAAAAATAGAAGAGGCGCTTTCCAAATTTTTGGACGACGACAAAGACGACAAAAAAGAGCCGGACAAAAATTCAAAAAAATCCGGCAAAGAATTGGACAGGGAAGAAATAGAGCGTGAAATCCGCGCGAAAATAGCCAAAGAAAAAAAGGAAAAACTGAAACAAGTCCAAAAAATCGCCGTCATATGCGCCGCCGTCATAGTGGTGGCAGCGGCGGGCCTGTTCGCCTTTTTTCAATTTGCCAAAGCCGGGAACAGCTATATCGTGAAATTCGACAACAAAAATATAAGCGTGGAGGAGTTTAAATTCTTCATGCTGCTAAACGCGCTCAACCAGACCGCTTCCGACAAACAATCGGCGTATAACGGCCTTATGGATTTTTTGGTGATGAACAAAGCGGCGAAAGATAAAAACGTGGAGTTGACCGAAGAAGACAAGGAATATATAAAATCCAACGCCGAATATATCAAAAATTATTTGGAATCCAACAACATCGCGCTGCCCAAGATATCCGACGAACGCCTTGAGGAAATAGTCGGCGTGAGCGTGAGCGGGGTGGTACCCTACAAGCTCCTCGACATTGTGGCCCAAGAAGCCGGATATACGGTGGATGAGGGCAAAATTACCGAAGAATTCAACGCTTACCAGTCGGAGGACAAACTGTTGAAATATATCATAACCGAAACCCCGGAAGCCGGCGAGGTCGCCCGGGAAGCTCTGATTTCGGGGGTTTCGGCGGATGAAGCGGTGATGAGCTACTCCACATATTACCTCATGTACGGAATTGAAACGCTGAATGCCAGCGCGCTGGGGTTCGACGCTGAAAATTACGATAAAATAATGGCTTTGGCGCCTTTGGAATTTTCCGAAGTGATAGATCTGGGCGGCATATACGGGGTGTTTATCGCGGTGACATACGAGGAAACCCGGGACGCCTTCAGAAACGACTACACATACAAGCAAAAAAATCAATTGTTTCTCAGGGAATACGAGTTTTGGAAAAGCGAAGCCAAAGAACAAAGAAACGAAAAAGTGTTTGAAAATTTTGACGAAGAAGAATTTTTCAACACCGTTTTCGGCGGATAAAAATCAAATTCAAAGCAATTCGCAGACTTTTTTCGCCTGGGCTTCATTTCCGAAATTCGCGGCGTCAAGCTCCATTGTAAAACGCTCCCTCTGCATGGGGTCATCTATCAGGATTTTTATATTTTCATAAAGGCTGGCGGGATTTGTATCGGCGACAAAGCCGTATTTCCCGTCGGCCAGCTGTTCCCTCGCGGAAAGATAATTTGCCGCCACGATGGGGCAGCGCATTATTTTGGCCTCCTCGACCGCCACCGGTTTTCCTTCGAAACGCGAAGGCTGCACATATATATCGCAGTCGCGCATATACGGGTAGGCGTTTTGGGTCGCGCCCAAAAAAATCAGCATTTCGCCCACGCCGTATTTCAAGGCCGAATTTATGATTTTGTCTTTTTCGGACTGCTCTCCTTCGCCGATCACATACCAGCGCAGCTCATATTTGTCTTCCTTTAATTTCCGGAGAATTTCGGGGATCATGTCGATCCCTTTCTGCTCCGTGATTCTGCCCACGGTCAAAATCCTGATTCCGGAAAAATGATTCGCATCGGGGAAACTGCCGGCCTCAAGTGAGCGCCGGCGTATAAAACCCACATTTTGTATATTTTCGACAATCGCGCACTTGCCGCCGATTTCCGGAAATTTTTGTTTGAGGGCGCTCTCGGCGGCAGCTGAGACGTTTACGATGCGGTCGCACGATTTAAAATAGGCGGCGTATGTCTCGTCGTCGCATTTATCGGCTCTGTACTCGAAATGCACCCAGGCGATTTTCTTTTTGGCGTTTGGAACTTTGTCTATCATATAAAACATGGTGCGCTCGCCCCAGTAAGCCAAAGCGGCGTCGTAGTGTTCGGTGACCGGCGGGATTTTTTGCATCATTTTGCAAAAAAGCTTTGTCGCCGTTTTGACTTTTTGTTTCGGGAAAAGAATGAACCGGAAAAAATACGGCAGTATGGAAAAAAGGGAAAAAGGATTTTTTTTGACGAATGTGTCAAAAAGATTGGAAAACGCGTTTTTGCTGCTTAGCAAAAACAAATCGCCGTATTCGGGCATGAATTTTACGTTTACCTGACTTGGTATAAGATCCATGAACAAACCTTCGTTTTTGGCGAGCAGCAGATCCACTTCGTAACTTTCAAAATCCAGACAATTGACAAGCGACAGAAAAGATTGCTCAGTTCCCGCGCAGTTCATAATTATTCCGATAAACAAGAGCCTTTTTTTTTGCATATTATTTCATTATCCCCCTTGAAAACTTTTTTGGTTTATGCTATATTATATAATACAGCATAATTTTTGGAGTTTTGTGAATACAATGTTAAACAAACAAAAAATCGCGGTCATAGTACCGGACGGCATGGCCGATTCGGAAATTGCCGCACTCGGCGGCAGGACCCCCATGGAAGCCGCGAAAAAGCCCTGCATGGATTTGCTGGCGCGGGGGGGAATTTGCGGAATGGCTTCCTTCATACCCGAAAAAATGATTTCCGACGCGAGCGCGACGGCAAATCTCGCGATACTGGGGTACAACCCCAAAATATACTCAAAAGGCAGATCCCCCCTGGAAGCGGCGAGCCTCGGGCTTATTATGAGGGGCCGCGACACGGCTTTCCGTTGCAACCTTGCGACCTTGAGCGAAGAGGAACAAATATACGGTGATAAAATAATAATCGACCACGGCGCGGATGAAATATCCACCGAAGAAGCGGATATTCTGATAAAAGATCTGGACAGGGAGCTCGGCAGTGACAAAGTGCGCTTTTTTACGGGCAAGAGCTACCGCCACATCGTGCTCTGGGAGGATTATCCGGGCGCCTGCGATTTTACGGGGCCCCACGATATTCTGACCAAACGCGCGGGCGGTTATCTGCCCTTCGGCCCGGGGGATATCTGCGTCCGCTTGATGGAAAAAAGCTATGATCTGCTCAATTGTCACCCCGTAAATTCAAAACGCCGAGCCGAAAAAAAAAGGCCCGCGAATTCGATATGGCTGTGGAGCCCGGGCACAAAACCCGAAATTCCGGCTTTTGAAATGAAATACGGGCAGAAAGGCTCGGTTGTGGCGTTTGTGGACCTTATAAAAGGCCTTGGCATATATGCGGGCATGAATGTGGCGGAAGTGGAAGGCGCCACGGGAAATTTTTACACAAACTATCAAAACAAGGCGGCTGCCGCAATCGGCGAATTTGAAAAAGGCGCGGACTTTGTGTTTGTCCACATCGAAGCCCCCGACGAGTGCGCGCACCGGAAAGAGATTGAAAACAAGGTGAAATCGATAGAAAACATCGACGAAATGATAGCGGCGCCGCTTTATGATTATCTGAATTCGAGTTTCAAGGATTTCAAAATGCTCATTTTGCCCGACCATCCCACATATTTATCCACGGGGGCGCACTCATATGACCCCGTGCCTTTCCTGGCGTACAAAAAAGGCTCGGAGAAAAAATCGAAAATAACCAATTTCAACGAAAAAAGCGTTTCAAAAAATTCCGATATATTCATGCAAAACGGATATGAACTGCTGGATTTCGTATTTGCGCAGTGATGAGAGTGAAAAACGCCGTAAAAAAAGGCTTGGATTCATTCCGGTTGAAAATGATCGCTTTGGCAATCATGACAATCGACCACCTCGCCGCTTACAAAATCATAACGCTTTCAAAGGATATAAACGCGGTCATGCGTATGGCGGGACGGGTCGCGGCGCCGTTGTTTTTGTTTTTGCTCGCGGAAGGCCTGCGCCATACAAAAAGCAAAATCAAATATACGGCAAGGCTGTACATATGCGGCGCGGTATTGCAGGCGGTCAACGAAATCGCGGCGATAATTCTTCTGCGGCAGGGGATAGGCCTTCACATCGGAAATATTTTTCAGACATTTTTTTTCACGGCGCTCTATGTGACCTGCCTTGACATGATAATGCAAAAAAAGAAAAATATAGTCAAATCCCTCGTATTGATGGCGGTGCCGCTTCTTTTGATATTCGCCCACATATATCTTCCGAAATTTTCGGTATTTTTGAATATATTCATGCCTTCGCCTTTTTTGGTGGAATATTCGTTTTTGTTTGTTTTACTCGGGGTGATTTGGTACGCGGCAAACGATAAAAAAATCGCCTGCGCGATACTGGCGGGCTTGTCCGTGGTGAGCGCGCTCGTAGATCACCGTTTTTTTGCCGGTTCATACGGATTCACTTTCGCGCATTTGTTTTATCCCACGCAGTGGCTCATGATATTTGCCGCGCCCTTTATTTTATTATACAACGGCGGGAAGGGGAAAATAAGGCTGAAATATCTGTTTTACGCGTATTATCCGGCGCACCAGTATCTGTTTTTTATCATTTCCGTATTTTTATTGAAAAGATGAACTTTTGATATCGTGATTTTACAATTAAAATAGCAAAAATTAAAATCTGAGTGGAATATTACAAAAATTTGCTAAAAAATCATTAAATATTCCATCTGTATGTGGTAAAATATATAATACAGGGGGAGCAGCTATGGAATCCGGATATAACGAAGCGATCAGCCTTGCGAAAAACAAATTAAGCGAATTGAATCCCGAAAAAGTCTGCAAATTGTGCGGCGCGAAATTCGACGGCGAAAAATACGCGGTAAAATGGATGGCGAATGAATACATACTGCCCTTATCCCAGCCAAACTATTCAAAGGCGCACGAGATCATCTTTTTGCATTACCTCACTTCCGAAGGGACAAAACGCCCCGAAGGGAAGCTCATATCATACCGGGAAGTTCCGACAGCCGCGTTTTACGCGCCGAAATTTATACAGAGGGCCGTCATGCCCATGGTCAGGTGCTTCGGGGCTAAACCTTGGGAATTGGTAAAAACGGGAGAATCTCTGGGCGGGGCCAGAGTTTCGGAAGTGAGCGAGTCCGCCCATTCGGTAAAAATGGATTTGCTGCCTTTTCTGCCCGTCACGTACATGATGTGGGAAGATTACGGGGAAGAAGGGGAACCGCGCGGCAATATTCTGTTCGACAAAACCGCTCCGGGCTGGCTTTGTGCGGAGGATCTGGCGGTTGCGGCCTCGCTTGGCGCATATGAACTCATCGGCGAATACAAAAAACAGGTAAAAAATAAAATTATATAATATTTTTTAAGGAGAGTATATTTATGTCAAGAAAAAAAATCGCGGAAACAGTCAAAACAGGCAAAATTTTGGTGTCGGACGGCGCATGGGGCACATTTTTGCAAAAAAAAGGTTTAAAAGCGGGCGAATGCCCCGAACTCTGGTGCCTTGATCACGCAGACGACGTAAAAGAAATCGCCGAAGGCTACATCGGCGCGGGGGCGGACATGGTCGAATCCGACAGTTTCGGGGGCACTTGCTATAAATTGGAGCATTACGGCCTGGCCGACAGGGTTTCCGAAATAAACGAAGCCGCAGCTAAGATTTCGCGCGAGGCGGCGGGCGAGGACAAATGGGTCATAGCCTCAATCGGCCCCACGGGCAAAATGGTCGTCGGCGACGACGAAAGAGAGGATTACGAAGGCGACGAGCTGTATGCCGCGGAGAGCGACATATACGCCGCATTCAAAGAGCAGGCGGCCGCGCTCGAAAAAGGCGGGGCGGATGCGGCCTGCGTGGAAACCATGAGCGATATAAAGGAATCCATACTGGCGATAAAAGCGGTGAAAGAAAACACAGGCCTTGAAGTGATATGCACGTTCACATTCGAAAAAACCGTTCAGGGCACATACAAGACCATGATGGGCGTATCCCCCGAAGCGGCGATAAAAGCGGCGGTCGCGGCGGGTGCGGATATCGCCGGGGCAAACTGCGGAAACGGAATTGAGCGCATGATCGAAATCGTCGCCGAGATGAGAAAAATAGACAAAGACATACCGATACTCGTGCACGCCAACGCGGGGCTGCCGCAAAATGTCGGCGGAGTCGACGTTTTCCCCGAAGGCCCGGAGGATATGGCCAAAATGGTTCCGGAACTGATCAAAGCGGGCGCGAATATAATCGGAGGCTGCTGCGGGACGACCCCGGCGCATATCGCCGCCATCAAAAAAGCGATTTAACTCAAAATTATCGAAATAATTAACTATTGACGAAAGGATATCCTTAGTATTATGAAAACGAATTTGTTATCGACTGCCATAGGCAGTATGCCCTTTGACAACGCGGATTACGCGATAAAAGTCTCGCTCGACTGCCTTGACGCGCCGATCTGGCCCCAGCTTTCGGCTTACGGGCTTTTGGAGCAGATGGAAATCCAGTACAGCGAAAACGTCCCCTGCGCGGTTATAGACAAGGAAAAAGGGCGCATGTATTTCAAAACCGACGAAGACTATTCGGAGGCTTTCGGCGAGTTTTACGAAAAATATATGGCGGCCGAAGAAGACGGCAATTTTGATTTCATGGCGATAAGCGAAGATTATTCAAAAGGGCTCTACGCGCTGTTTGACAAGCTGCAGAAAGAAGGCAAAAAACTGCCCTGGCTCAAAGTGCAAACCACCGGCCCGTGCAGCTTCGCCCTGACCATAACCGACGAAAACAAAAGGGCGATATACTACAATGAGGAATTCAGGGACGTCATCGTAAAGGCGATAGGTATGAAATGCCGCTGGCAGATCCAAAAATTCAAACCATTCGCCGAAAATATAATATGTTTCATCGACGAGCCCATTTTATCCGCGTTCGGGAGTTCCACATACGTTTCGGTGAGCCGCGAGGACGTCGTCTCGATACTTTCGGAAGTGATCGAAGCGGTGCGCGCCGAAGGCGGGCTGTCGGGCATACACTGCTGCGGCAACACGGAGTGGAGCATTTTAATCGATGCGGGCGTCGACATGGTCAACTTTGACGCGTTTGAATTCGGGCATACAATCGCCATATATCCCGAACAGGTGAAAAAGCACCTCGAAGCGGGCAAATATCTCGCCTGGGGCGTGGTCCCCACTTCGGTGAAAATAAGGGAACAGACGGCGGAGAGCTTGGAGCTGAAATTGGAAGAGGGAATGGACAACCTGGCGGCAACGGGGATAAGCAAAGAACTGATCGTATCGCAGGCGATAATCACGCCTTCGTGCGGGACCGGTTCCCTTGAAGCGGAAGACGCCGAAAAAGTGTTCAAACTGACGAAAGAACTGGCGCAAAGGATGAAAGAGAAGTACGGGGTGTGAGCTTGCAATGAAAATCGCAGTTTCGGGTAAAGGCGGAGTGGGAAAATCCACAATCGCCGCCGCAATCGCCCTGACGCTGGCAAAACGCGGACAAAAAATACTTGCACTCGACTTAGACCCCGACGCAAACTTCGCCAACGCTTTGGGCATTCCCAAAAACGCCGGGATACGCCCGATAAGTTCCGAGATAAAATTGATCGAGGAGCGGACCGGTGTGCAAATCAACGAATACGGAAAAATTTTCAAATTGAACCCCGAAGTTTCGGATATCGCCGAAAAATTCGCAGTGACTCAAAACGGCGTGAGCCTTGTGGTGCTCGGCGGGACAAATAAAGGGGGCGGGGGCTGCGCCTGCCCCGAAAACACTTTTATCAAAAGTTTGGTGACGGATCTGGTGCTGTACAAAAACGAGACGCTAATCATGGATATGGAAGCGGGCATCGAGCATCTCGGGCGCGGCACGGCTGCCGGCGTGGACATCATGGTCATAGTCGTGGAACCGGGACAGCGCTCAATCGACTGCGCCGTGAGCGTCATGCAGATGGGCGCCGAAATCGGGCTGAAAAGATTTATCGTCGTTGGCAATAAAATAACATCGGGGGAAGACGAAGAATATATAAGAAAATCCATGCCGGACCAAAACATACCGGTGTTTATGCCCTATGCCCGAAATATCCGGGAAGCGGACAGGGACGGGGTTTCGATTTTGGACGCCTTGGATCAAAACCAAATCAAAATAATAGAAAATTTAATTACGGAGCTGAAAAAATGAGCTATATTATAGCCGTCACGGGAAAGGGCGGAGTGGGGAAGACCACGTTTTCCGGCCTTTTGATAAAGAATCTCATAAAAGCGGGCAAAACGCCGGTGCTCGCAATCGACGCCGACCCGAACAGCTGCTTGGACGCCGCTTTGGGGCAAAAGGTCGAAAACACAATCGGCCGGGCGCGTGAAGACGTGAAAGAAGAGGGAACCTCCCCGAATATTTCCACAAAGGAACTTTTGCAGATAAAATTGAATGAAAGCCTGATCGAGGCAAACGGTTTCGACCTTGTCGCAATGGGCAGGCCCGAAGGGGCGGGTTGCTACTGTTATGCCAACAATGTGCTGAAATCGGTTATAGGCGAACTGGCGGGGCAGTATCCGTATGTCGTGCTCGACAACGAAGCAGGGCTTGAAAACCTCTCGCGGCGCATCGTGCAGAAAGTCGACATGATGGTTCTTGTTTCGGATTCTTCGAATGCGGGCCTCGAGACTTTGAAAAGACTGTATGAATTAGCCGTCGAAATGGAAATCGGATATGACAAACTCGCCTTGGTCATAAACCGCGTGAGAGAGAACAGGCTGCCCGCAAAACTCAAAGAAATCCAAACGTTCACAAAAGCGGATCTGACCGCCGTGCTGCCCGATGACGGCGAAATCGCGGAGTTTGCCGAAACAAGCCGAAGTTTTTTGGAACTGCCGGATGACAATCCGGTGAACAGGGAGATAAACGAATTTTTGAAGAAAGGTAACATTATATATGGAATTTGATATCGCATTGAACAAAGTCAGCGACGAAGCGTCGGCTAAAATGCTTGTCAAAGCCGAAACGGATTGCGTGGAAACTTGTTTTGACAGGTATGAAACGCAGAAAACGCAGTGCGGATTCGGCAAAAGCGGAGTGTGCTGCAAGATATGCCATATGGGCCCGTGCCGGATCACCCCGAAAGCCCCCAGGGGCATATGCGGGGCCACAGCCGACACGATTGCCGCCCGCAACTTTTTGAGGGAAGTTTCAGGCGGCACATCCGCGCATTCGGACCACGGAAGGCATCTCGTGCTCAAACTCAAGGCAGCCGCTTCCGGTGCTGCGCCCGGTTACGACATAAAAGACGAAAAAGCGCTGCGGTATAACGCGAAGTTATACGGCGTGGAGCATGAAGGACGGGACAAATACGCCGTGGCCTTGGATTTGGCCGAGCTGTTTTTAAACGAGTTTTCGGAGCAGGAAGCCTTTTTGAAGACGCTTTCCCTCGCCCCGCAAAAACGCCGGGGCGTATGGAACGCGAAAGGCGTAAACCCCAAGGGCATAGACAGGACGGTGGTGGAGGCGATGCACAGGACGACCATGGGAGTCGACCACGACTACAAAAATCTGTTGATGCACGCCGTCAGAACGGCGCTCGCCGACGGCTGGGGCGGGGCGAGGGTGGCCTCGATTGTGTCGGATATACTGTTCGGCACGCCCAAACCGCTCAAAAGCGCGGCGAACCTGGGCGTCATAAAGAAAAACACCGTGAATATTTTGATTCACGGGCATGAGCCGGAACTCTCCGAAATTTTGACCGTCGCGGTAGGCGACCCGGAAATAAAGGAATACGCGAAATCCGCGGGAGCCGACGGAATCACCCTGGCGGGTTTGTGCTGCACGGCCAACGAAATACTTATGCGCCACGGCGTGCCGATAGCGGGGAACTTTCTGCAGCAGGAACTCGCCATCATAACCGGAGCGGTTGAGATGATGGTCATCGACGTCCAGTGCTGCATGCCGGGGCTTCCCGACGTGGCGAAAAATTATCATACGGAAATAATATCGACGACGGACATAGCGAAGACAATAGGCGCGGACCATGTGACGCTAAACGAAAACGACCCCCTGAAGTCCGCCAAAGAGCTCGTAAAACGCGCCGTCGACAATTTCAAAAACAGAATTGAGGAAAAAATAGATATCCCCTCCGACAAAGAACCGTTGGTCGCGGGCTTCAGCGTCATGGCGATCAAGCATATGCTGGGCGGCAAATACAGGGCGTCCTTTCGGCCCCTCAACGACGCGATAATACAAAACAGGATACTCGGCGTAGTCGGCATCGTGGGCTGCAACAACACAAAAAACAAAACCGACGGATATACGAATATATTGGCCAAAGAACTGATTGGGCGCAATGTCCTGTTGTTGGAAACGGGTTGCTCTGCGATAGGCTCCGCCAAAGCCGGGATGCTAAAGCCCGAGGTGGCGCTCTCCGTGGCCGGCGAGGGGCTCCGCGAAGTGTGCGAAACCGTGGGGATACCGCCGATACTGCATTTGGGCAGCTGCGTCGACAACAGCAGGATTCTGGAAGCTGCGTCGGAGGTCATATTCGAAGGGGGGCTCGGCGATGACTTTTCGATGCTCCCGGCGGTCGGAGTGGCCCCCGAATGGATGAGCGAGAAAGCGATTGCCATCGGCAGCTATTTTATCGCCTCCGGGATAAACGTCGTGCTCGGAAACCCGCTGTACGTTTCGGGGGAAGTGCACGAATATCTGCACAACGGAGCCAAAGAAGACTTCGGAGCTTGCTTTCATCTGATCGAGGACCCGATGCAGGCGGCGGATGCGATATGCGAAATACTTATGCAAAAAAGGGAGGCGCTCGGGATAAATAAGAAGGCGGAACGCAAACTCATGGATATGAAAGACAGGAGGGAATTATAATGTCAAAGTTAATTTGTTCAAGCGCGATAGACGGAGCCGTCGAGTGGGTTTTGAAAGCCGAAAAAATGCTTGAAGAAGCGATCGCGCAAAAGGGCCCGGATTGTCCCGTCGCTTTTCCCGACACCAACTATTATCTGCCGGTCATATACAGTTTTACGGGACAAAAAATGCAGACCCTGGGGGATTTGAAAAATATTTTAAAAGAAGCGGGGGAACTGCTGCCGCCCCCTCCGGCAGACGACGTCTGGCTTCCGTACCTCGGAGATACGCTTGACGCCGGAGTGGCGGCGCTTTTCGCCTGCGAGGTTATAGAAGCCTGCAAATATGTCATCGGGCCAAACCCCGTGGAAGGGATATGGCTCGGCGCGGCAAACGACGTCATCATGCGCGAAAGAGGCATAGAATTCGTCGACGGGACGGCGCCCGGCTTCGCCGCGATCACGGGGGCGGCCCCCGACAACCAGACCGCGGTGAAAATAGCGAAAGAGCTGCAGCAAAAAAATCTCTATGTGTTTATGGGCGGCTCGACCGGCGGCAAACAATTCGCGGAACAATTGGCCGAGGAAGGAGTGCAGCTGGGCTGGGAGACGAGGCTTGTACCATTCGGCTCGGATGTGTCGGCCTTGATTTACGCGCTCGGATTCGCCAACAGGGCGGCTATGTCGTTTGGCGGGATCAAACCGGGGGACTACGAGGGCAACCTGAAATACAACAAAAACAGGGTGTTTGCCTTCGTGATCGCGCTCGGAGAAGTCACGCCGGATAAATACGCGGCGGCGGCGGGCGCGATAAACTACGGCTTCCCGGTCATCGCCGATACAAACATACCGCAGATACTGCCCACGGGAGTTTGCACGTATGAGCATGTGGTTTCAAATGTGCCGTATGATTCCATAGTGGAAAAAGCGCTCGAGGTCAGGGGATGCAAGATAAAAGTGGTGGATGTGCCGGTTCCCACGGCATACGGGCCCGCCTTCGAGGGCGAGCGCATCAGAAAAGAAGACACCCAAATCGAATTCGGCGGCAACAGGACGACGGCGTTCGAATTTGTGACGAGTGTGGAAGTAGACGCGATAAACGACGGCGAAATCGAAATAATCGGGCCGGACATAGACGAGATCGAACCGGGCGGCAGGCTTCCGCTGGGGATATGGATCGAAGTGGCGGGACGCAAAATGCAGACGGATTTCGAGCCGATACTCGAACGCCAGGTGCATCACTTGGTCAACGGCTGCGAGGGAATCTGGCATATGGGGCAGCGCGACATAATCTGGACGCGCATCTCAAAAGCGGGGTTTGCCAAAGGGCTGAGGCTGAAACACTACGGCGAAATACTGCACGCCAAATTTTTGGCCGACTATCCGGCCATCGTCGATAAAGTGAAAGTCACCCTGATAACGGATAATAACGAAGTGGAAAAACGGATCGCGGCGGCCAGAAAAGTTTACGACGAGCGCAACCGCAGGCTCGAATCGATGACGGATGAATCCGTCGACACGTTTTATTCGTGCCTGCTCTGTCAGTCGTTTGCCCCCAACCATGTGTGCGTGATCACCCCCGAAAGGCTCGGCCTGTGCGGGGCGTATAACTGGCTTGACGGCAAAGCGGCCTATGAAATCGACGAAACCGGCGCCAACCAGCCGTTAAAGAAGGGCGAATGCCTCGATGCGGTCAGGGGCGTATGGCAGGGCGTGAACGAGTATGTATATTTAAACAGCCATAAATCCATAGAAAGCTTCACGGCGTATTCCATCATGGATCGCCCGATGACGAGCTGCGGCTGCTTTGAGGTCATATGCGCATATCTGCCGGAGTGCAACGGGATCATGGCGGTCAACCGCGAGTATTTGGGGGAAACCCCGATAGGCATGACGTTTTCGACGCTGGCGGGCAGCGTGGGCGGCGGCAACCAGACGCCGGGGTTTATCGGCTGCGGCAAGGTATTTTTGACCTCGCGCAAGTTTTTATCCGCCGAGGGGGGCTATGCGAGGCTTGTCTGGATGCCGAAGGAATTGAAAGAGCTGCTCCGGGCCGATATGGAAAAACGCTTTTCGGAACAGGGGCTCGAGGGCTTTTTCGACAAGATCGCGGATGAAAATGTCGCGAAAACAGCAGAGGAGACGAGGGCATATATGGAAAAAGTGGCCCACCCCGCGCTGAAAATGAAAGACATGGCCGAATACGCGCAAAGCGAGCCCGAAGAGCGCCAAAAAGCCGCGCCCGCGGAGCCGGAGATAAAACAGCCTTTGCCTCCACCTGCCGAAATATGCGCCGAAGGTGAAATTTTGGCAGGCGCCGATATCGCCGAGCTGACAAAAAAAATACACGCCGAAGTGACCAAAGAAGTGGTGGCGGAGATAATCAACGCCCTGTCCGAGAAATTTCTGGGACAGGCGGCCGCCGCGCCGCCTGAGCCGCAAACCGCAAAAAAAGATCTTGTCGAAGAAGTTCCGAAAATCACGGCGGCGGAGAGGATAGCGGGTATAAAATCGTTTAAAGTGCCCGTCGAAAAGCCCGAAAACTCCGTGTTGAGCGTAAAAATCGGAAAAGGACTGACCGTAGGCGGGGCGGACTGCATGCCCTTTCACCTGTGGGAAGGCCAAATGCCGAACCGCCCGGTGATCGCGATGGAAGTATTCGACACAGTGAGCGAAAAATTTCCGCCGGTTCTGCGCGGGGCCTATGGGGAACTTTTAAACGATCCCGCCGAGATGGCGAAATTTTGCGTCGATTTGTGCGGGGCGGATCTCATAAGTGTGAGATTGGAGGGCACTCACCCCGAAAAAGGCAATAAATCAGTCAAGGAAGCGGCGGAGCTCGTGGGCAGGGTGTTGAAAGCGGTCGACGTCCCGCTGATTGTCACGGGGCACAACAGTTTTGAAAAAAACAACGAAGTGATGAAGACAATAGCGCAGGCCTACGAAGGCGAAAACCTGCTTTTCAACTGGGTGGAACAGGACAATTACAAGACAATCGCGGGAGCGGCGATGGCATACGGCCACGCGTTGGTGGCCCAGGCGCCCATAGATGTGAATATAAGCAAGCAGCTGAATATACTGCTCACAAATATGGGGCTCGCAGCCGACAAAATCATCATCGACCCCATGACGAGCACGATCGGTTACGGCGTGGAATACACATATTCCGTAATGGAAAGAATCCGCCAGACGGGTTTCGGCGGGGACAATATGTTAAAAAACCCGATGATCGTTTCAGTCGGGCAGGAATGCATGAAGATAAAAGAGGCGAAAGCCCCCGAAAAGGATTTCCCCAACTGGGGCGATCTGGCAAAAAGGGCGGCCTATTGGGAAGCCGCCACGGCCCAGACGCTTCTCTACGCCGGAGCGGATATTCTCATAATGTACAACCCCGAAGCGGTTAAAGCGACCAAAGAAACAATATTCAAATTAATGGATGATCAGGGGGGGAAATGATATGGCACTTACCGGATTGCAAATTCAAAAACTCCTGCCGGCGACAAACTGCAAGGAATGCGGCTGCAGCACATGTATGGCTTTCGCGATGAAGCTCGCGGGCAAAAAGGCGAACTTGTCGGAATGCCCCTACGCTTCAGATGAAGCCAAGCAGGTGCTGGGGGCCGCGAGCGAACCTCCCGTTAAAGGAGTCAAAGTGGGCAAGGCTTCCTTAGGTGAGGAGACGGTTTTCTACAGGCACGAAAAAACTTTTGTGAATCAGCCGGTCATCGCGGTAAATATAGACGACAGCGAAGACGCTCTCGAAACCGCGAAAAAAATAGCCGCCTACAGTCTCGAAAGGGTGGGGGAGATCCTCACAGTCGGGGCACTCGCCCTGACGCAAAAAAGTTCTGATGAGGACGCCTACGCCTCGCTTGCCAAACAAATATACGACATAACCGCCCTGCCCGTCATTTTCCGCGCTTCGGACGGAGCAGTGGAAAAAGCGGCGAAAGCGCTCGCCGGTTCGTCGGGAGTCATCTCGGGCGTAACTGCCGGCAATGCGGACAAGATGCGTGAAATCGCGAAGGAAAACGGGCATGCGCTGGCAGTAACCGCCGATGACGTCGACAAACTCCGCGAACTCACGGCGAAACTCAAACAGGACGGATTCAACGACCTGATCATGGAATTTTCGACGCATTCGCTTGCCGAGAGTTTCCAGACAAATTCGATCGCCCGGAAAGCGGCGCTCAAAAACAACGAAAAGGCCCTGGGGTACGCCTCGCTCAAATTTATCGACACGGGCGACGCGAACCGGGATATGGCCTATGCGGCGGGGGAAATTATAAAATTCGGGGGGATAATCGTGCTCGCTTCGTTTGATCCGGCCCAGCTCGTGACATTGATGACCCTTCGCTTGAATATATACACCGACCCGCAAAAGCCGATTCAGGTCGAGCCGAAATTATACGCGATAGGCGAGCCCGGCAGAAATTCCCCCATATTCGTCACCACGAACTTCTCGCTCACATATTTTCTGGTTTCGGGCGAAATAGAAAACAGCGGAATAAACGCCTGGCTGATCATACCGGAGTGCGAGGGCATGAGCGTTTTGACCGCCTGGGCGGCGGGCAAGTTTTCAGGGGCGAAAATCGCGGCGTTCATAAAGGAAATAAACCTCGCGGAAACGGTGGACACGCGCGAAATAGTGATCCCGGGATATGTGTCCCAGATAAGCGGGGAACTCGAAGAAGAACTGCCGGGGTACAAGGTAATTGTGGGACCGGGCGAAGCGGCGGACATAGAACCGTTTGTCAAAGCGGTATTGTCAAAATAATTTTGATTTATTGAAAACAACTCTTGACAAATATGTATTTTATGTTATAATCATGTATATACCATAAATGTTATTTTAATTTTTTAAGGGGGCAACCATGAAAACGAAAAAAATACTGACGGCGCTTGTTTTGACAATGGCATTGATTTTGTGCTCCGTACCCGTCTCGGCGGAACACTACTGGAACAACAGCATGATGTTCAGGGCCGCTTACGGCACCGTGACCGTAGACGGGAAAATAGACCCGGGTGAATGGGACGACACCATGGCTATAGACATAAAGCTCAACAACGACCCGCTCTACGCGTCCGAAAACATAAACTATCAGGGCGAATGGGCCGAAGACCGCAGCGACAGCGACTTTTCCGGAACATACAAGATAAAATGGGACGACAAATATATTTATTTCCTGGAAGACAGAAATGACGACTACGTGAATCTGTTCGGCGACGGCGAACAGCCGTATATGACCGACGGGACGCTTATCTTCACCCAAATCGACAATTACGACGGTTCACTCAACCCCGACGGGATATCCATCCACGCCTTTTACACCGTGGGCAAAGACGGGAAAATCGGAGGCGATTTAAAAGCGCGGGTCTGCAACATGGAAGAAGGCTCGAGGGAAACGGTCGATATTCCGGGCGGATTGGTGGCTTCAACTCTCAAAACCGGCGGGTTCATCATAGAAGTCGCCATCCCGTGGGCATTTTACACCTCATACGTCCCGGATTTCAAAGCTCCGGCGGCAGGCGATAAATTGGGGCTTTCATACGTAGTGCACGACAACGACACGGACGACCCCGCTTTTATCAAACAGCTGTGTTACGCCATAGACAACGAAAACCTGGGAGACGTCCCGGGCGGCTACGACTTCGGCGGCTGGGGAGTGGTGGAGCTCATATCGAAAAACAACATCACGCACAAAGCTTCATTGAGCGCCTCGAGCGAATACGCCGAAAGATACGGGGCGGTCAAATGTGTGCACGAAGGTGAAGCGGTGCATGAAACCGGCTATGAATGGGCCTCGGCGAGCGAGCTCAACCCCTGGATAAAATTCGATTACGCGAGCCCGGTATGGATAAACAAAATAATTATCAGCGACAGGGCCAATGCCACGGACTACTCTAAGATAGCCACACTCACTTTCAGCGACGGTTCCAGCATAGTGACGCCGGAATTGGACGACGGCGGGGAGCCTTACACAATAGAGTTTGAAGCCAAAAACATAACATGGGTGAAATTCGATGTGACGGAAGAGGGCGACGGATCCTTGAATAACGGCTTCGGCAGGATATCGATATATGAAGCCGACGCGCCGGCCGCACCGGAAGCCCCGGCCGAGCAAGAACAACCTCCCCAGGCAGCCGATACCCCCGAAGCGGCACCGGCCGAGCAGCCGGCCACAGAGGCGCCTACGCCTCCCGCCGCGGCGCAGACGGGCGACGGAATGCTCGCATTTATCGCCCTGGCGCTTGTGGCTCTGGCGGCGTTGAAATTTAAAAACAAAGAAAAAGCATGCCGGAAGTGACGTTTTTGCCCCAAAATATAACAGTCGACATAAAAAAAGCCTCGCCGCTCTTGGAAGCGGCGAGGCTTGCGGGTGTTTCGGTGGAAACTCCCTGCGGGGCAAAGGGCGTATGCCGGAAATGCCTTGTCGAAATCATATCGGGGAAAGTGAATGTAAAATCGGGCAGTTACAGAGACGAAAAAGAAAATCATGTGTTGATCTGCCGGGCGGATATAGAAGACGAAGACGTAATAGTGAAAATATCGAGCGGGCTCTACGGCGAAGAGGGGAAATTCGACGATGTTTTTGAAGCGGGGGCCGCAATCGGGGATATAAAAATAGACCCTTGGGTAAAACAATTGAATTTGCAGGTTCAAAAACCCGCCCGGTTGGACGGGTTGTCCGATTTTGACCGCTTGGAAAAAGCCCTGAAATCAAAAACCGATTTTAAAAATATGGAAATGCCGCTGACCGTATTGCGGAAACTGCCGGCAGCACTCAGAAAATCGCGGGATATAAATGTGATTTACTGTAAAGAGCGCGGTATATTGCACATGATCGATATAGAAAACGGCGAATCCGCCGGCATGTACGGCATAGCGGTCGACATAGGCACCACGACTGTCACCCTTTGGATTTTTGATTTGGCCACCGGCGAAATATTATCGCGCAAAACGGATTACAACGCGCAGATCGAATGCGGCCTCGACATTATAACGCGCATAAACTACGCGGGAAAACACTTAGAGCAGCTGCAAAAGCGCGTTTTGGACACTATAAACGGCCTGATTGGGGAAGCGCCGGAAAAAGATAAAATATACGGCGCGGCCATAACGGGCAATACGACGATGATCCATATGTTTTTGGGCATCTGCCCGGAATATATACGCCTTGACCCATACACCCCGGCGGTTTTTGCGCCGCAGCCCCTGCGCGCTTTTGAAACGGGGCTGAATATAAACCCCAACGCTTTTGTCAGATTCGCCCCGTCTGTGGGAAGCTATGTGGGCGGGGACATAACGGCGGGCGCCCTGTGCACGCCGCTCTGCGGGGACAAAAGCGAAATCGTATTGTTTTTGGATATCGGCACAAACGGAGAGATACTTCTCGGAAACGACGAATTCATACTCGGCTGCGCGTGTTCGGCGGGCCCGGCTTTTGAGGGCGGCGGGATAGAATACGGCATGAGGGCGTCAAAGGGAGCCATAGATTATTTCAAAATCGGCGAAAACGGAGACATAACGGTGCGTACCATAGACGACGCCCCCCCCGCCGGAATCTGCGGCTCGGGGATAATTTCAATCGCGGCGGAACTTTTTAAACACGGGATCCTCGACGCGGCGGGAAGGCTGACGGATAAAATGCCCCAAAAAACAGACAAGCAGAAAAAGCCGTACAAATTTCATATCGCCGGAAACATAACGGTCAGCGAAACCGATATAGACAATCTGATCCGCGCGAAAGGGGCTGTGTTTTCGGCCTGCCGCACCTTATTAAACAATATGGGGCTCACATTTGGCGATATCGGCAAAATATATATAGCGGGCGGGTTTGGCAGGCATCTGGATATAGAAAACGCGAAGACGATCGGGCTTTTGCCGGATATGCCGAAAGAAAAAATCATATATCTGGGCAATACCTCCATACTCGGGGCCTATCAGATGCTTTTGTCCGAAGAAAAAGAAGAATTGGTCAAAAAAACCGCGGACAGGATAACATATATAGATTTGAGCGGCGAGAGCGGGTATATGGACGAATATTTGGCCGCTCTGTTCATACCGCACACCGAAGCGGAACTGTTTTAAATAAAATTTGCAAAACTTTGAAAATAAAATTGACAAACGGGATACTCTGTGCTATAATGATTTAAAATTAAAACATCAGGAGGTCGTTTTTTATGCGCAAAATAAATTTCAAGTTCTTTTCCTTGTTTTTGGCTTTGGTCATTTTCGCTTCCTCTTTCGCTTTTTTAGCCGGATGCTCCGACGACGCGGACGCGATCGTTATAGGAGTCATCGCGCCGAAATCGGGATCTGAGGCCGCTTACGGCACCGATATGATCAATTCATACAAATTGGCCGTGTCGGAGATAAATTCGGCGGGCGGGGTGCTGGGCAAAAAGCTGAAACTGTATGAGGCCGACGACGGCGCCAATCCCACAATGGCCGCCACGGCCGCTTCGAAAATCATCTCCAACGGCGTCGATTTTGTGGTCGGAGGATACGCCTCCGGGGCCGTCACCCCCATTTTGCAGCAGTTTTACGACGAAAATCTGCTTTTTTTGATCACTGCCGCCAACTCCACGAATATAACCAAAGCGGGTTTTGACCAGTCGTTTATGATAAACAGCCCGGGTTCGTTCGCGGTGGTCACGCTGGCAGGCCTTTTGAAGTCCTTGGGTTCGAAAAAAGTGGCCCTTATCCACCAGGGCGACGACTATACGAAAAATCTCGCCGACATGTGCGCGGAAGAACTCCCCAAAAGCGGTTTTGAGATCGCCGCAGTGGAGCTTATGAACAAAGGCGAGCCGGACGTATCCGCAATTGTGACGAATATCCGCAATTCGGGCGCGGATTTCGTGTACTGGTGCGGTTATCATGACGACGGTTCGAACGTGATAAAACAGCTGCGCCGCGGCGGTTACGAAGGAGTCATCTGCGTCGGCGACGGTTCGGCCGACCCGAAGCTCATTGAGGCGTGCGGCGAAGACGGCGAAGGGGTCTACGTGACTTCGCCCCCCTATGTCAAACTCGCGGGGGAGAGCGGAAAAAAATTCTTCGACGATTATTCGAAAAAATACAACAAAGAGCCGGGCAACTACGCCACGCTCGCCTACGACACGATATACCTGCTGAAAGCGGCCATAGAAAAAGCGAATTCCTTTGAAACCGAAGCGGTCCGCGACGCGGTTTTAAACATCGAGTTCAAGGGATTGTCATCCGGCATGATAACCTTTACCGCCGACCGCGAAATGGCGACTTCGAACTTTATGGTGCTGCAAATAAAAGACGGAGATTTCACGCTCGTGAATCCGTAAGGATTGGGATTGGTGGTGACAACATTGTCGATAGGGGAAGTCGTCCTGCAGCAGATTGTCAACGGGTTGATACTGGGCTCGTTTTACGCTTTGGTGGCGCTCGGATATTCGATGGTTTACGGGATTATAAAACTCTTAAATTTTGCCCACGGGGACATTTACATGACGGGCGCGGCCGCGTGCTTGGCCGTTTTCGGCGTTCTGTCAGCGGTAATCAAGGGCTGGCCGGGGATCATACTGTCTATTCTGGCAGCTATGGTTTTTGCCGGAATTTTGGGTTATCTGGCGCAGCGTTTCGCGTACCGCCCGCTTTTGGGCGCGCCGAGGCTTTCGCTTTTGATCACTGCGATCGGCGTGTCCTTTGTCATATACAATTCCGTCATGGTGATAACCGACAGCCAGCCTCAGTTTTTTAAAAGCGGGCTCGACGACGCCGCCGGGATAGTTTTGGGCAGCATAAAAATCACATATATCCAGATCGTTTTGATTTCGGTTTCCGCGCTTTTGATGGTCGCCCTGACATTTTTCATCAAAAATACGATGACCGGAAAAGCCATGCGCGCAATCGCGCAGGACAAGGACACGTGCAGCCTGATGGGAATCAACGTCAACAAAATCATCGGGATAACTTTTGTAATAGGCTCGGCCCTGGCGGCGATTGCGGGGGGGCTCGCCTGCGTGTATTACGGAAACGTAAAATATGACATGGGATACGCGATAGGCATAAAGGCGTTCACCGCGGCGGTCATCGGGGGAATAGGCTCGATCCCGGGCGCGATGCTCGGGGGACTGCTGCTGGGGCTGCTCGAGGCGATCGGCACCCAGTTTTTGGGGTCGCAATGGAAAGACGTCTTTGCTTTCGGGCTTTTGATACTGATTCTGATATTGCGCCCAAACGGACTTCTGGGCAAATCTGAAATCGAAAGGATGTAAAAACACTGAAAAAAATGAACCTGATCGAACGCGCCTACGGCTTGATGGACGTCAAAAAATACAGATACGGCGTACTTATATCGATATTTTTGCTGACGGCGGCCATCCCGCTTCTCGCCGACAACTATATTTTGACCGTGCTGCAAAATGCGATGTTCTATATGCTGCTCGCGCTCGGGCTCAATATTATAGTGGGATACTGCGGCATGTGCGATTTGGGCTATGCCGCTAAATTCGCCGTGGGCGCCTATACCACCGGGATTTTGATAAAATCCTTCGGCTGGAATTTTTGGCTCACAATCCCGGTCTCCATACTTGTTTCGGCGGCGGCCGCGATAATCGTCGGGGCTCCCACGTTAAAACTCCGAAGCGATTATCTGGCCATTGTGACGCTCGGATTCGCCGAAATCGTCCGCATCACCGCGCGCAATCTGGAAATCACCGGCTCGGCGAGCGGTATAAACTCAATAGCCAGGCCGAGTTTTTTCGGGCTGCATCTGACGCAGATAACTCACTGGTATTATGTTTTTCTGGCGTTGGTCGCTTTGTTTGTTTTCATATCGAACAGAATAAGGAACTCGCGGTTCGGCAGGGCCCTCGCCTATATACGCGAAGATGAGGACGCCGCGCAGGCGATGGGAGTCAACACCACCGTGTACAAGCTCTGCGCGTATATTATAGGGGCCGTTTTGGGCGGGGTGGCGGGAAGTTTTTACGCTGTCAGGATGACCGCCGTATCGCCGGGTTCCTTTGACTTTTCCCAGTCGGCGAACATCATGCTCGCCGTCATACTCGGCGGAATGGGAAAAATCCCGGGAGTTATGGCAGGGGCGGCGTTTTTTTCCATATTCCCCGAAATTTTCAGGGATGTACCCATTGTCGGCGATATGAGGATGTTGTTTTTCGGCTTGCTTTTGATTGTGGTGATGATAACAAGGCCGCAGGGGCTCTGGCCGGAGAGAAAGCAGAGGAAGTCAAAATAAATATGGCGCTGATGAAAATAATCGATTTGACGATGCGTTTTTCCGGTATAACCGCAATCGAAAATCTGAGCTTTGACATAGAGGAAGGGTCCATCACTTCTTTGATAGGCCCCAACGGCGCGGGCAAAACCTCCGCGTTCAATTGCATGACCGGGTTTTACAGGGCGACTTCCGGGGATATTTTGTTTTCGGGAAAGTCGCTCATAGGGAAAAAACCGTATAGGATAACAAAGATGGGGATCATCCGCACATTTCAGAATGTGCGGCTGTTTAAAAACCTGAGCGTTTTGGAAAATGTGATGAGCGGAGCCCACAGCGTCACTAAACAGTCCGTGTTCGGCGCGCTTCTCAGGCACGGCGCCCAGAGGCTCGAGGAAAAGGAGATTTTGAAAAACTCCGAATTTTTTTTGGACTATGTCGGAATTTCCGGCAAAAAAAACGAAATAGCGAAAAATCTTTCATACGGCGACCAGAGGCGCACCGAATGGGCGAGGGCGCTGATGGCAAAACCCAAGCTTCTTTTGTTCGACGAACCCGCCGCGGGGCTGAACCGCGGGGAAAAAGACAGGCTTGTCGAACTCATCCGGGGCATACGCGACGATTTCGGGATCACTGTTTTTTTGATTGAGCACGATATGGATTTGGTCATGAAGGTCTCCGAAAAAGTCATAGTCATAAATTTCGGAAATAAAATCGCGGAGGGCACTCCCGCGAAAGTGCAGTCCGACCCCCTCGTGGTCGAGGCGTATTTGGGCATGGAGGAATAAAACACGCTATGAACACCGGCGAAACATTTCTCAAAGTTGAAAACCTGACGACCCATTACGGCAAAATAGCCGCGCTGAACGGCATAAACTTCGAAGTGAACCAAAGCCAGGTCGTCACGCTGCTGGGAAGCAACGGCGCGGGAAAAAGCACCACGCTCAAAACGATTTCGGGGATTATAGGGGCCTCGTCGGGGAAGATATATTTTTGCGGCGAAGACATAACGAACAAGCCCCCGCATGAGATCGTCAAGCGGGGACTGGTCCATTTGCCGGAAGGGCGGCGCATATTCAAGGATTTGAGCGTTTTGGAAAACTTGGAACTCGGCGCCTATACCTTAAAAGACTCAAACCTGCGCAAAAAACGCGTACAAAACGTTTTTGAGCGTTTTCCCATTTTGGCGCGGCGGGCCAAACAGCAGGGGGGCACCCTGTCGGGCGGGGAACAGCAGATGCTCGCAATCGGGCGCGGGCTCATGCTGGAACCGAAGCTGCTGTTGATGGATGAGCCTTCGATGGGCATCGCGCCTTTGATTGTGCGGGATATCACGGAAATAATAAAAAAGCTGCACGAAGACAAAACCACGATACTCTTAGTCGAACAAAACGCGAAAATGGCGCTCGGGCTCGCGGATTACGGCTATGTTTTGGATACGGGAACCATTGTGCTCGAGGGCGAAGGCAAAGCTTTGCACAATGACGAGAAAGTGGTCAGGGCGTATCTGGGGGGCTGAGAGCGCTTTTGTCTTCGACAAGCGACAAAATGGGATAAAATTCATTGTAATGTTTGTGAAGAAACGATGAGTTCCTTTTTTTATACAGCGTTTCGGCTATAAAGTCCGCAATCGGAAGCAGCATGCGCTCGTGGGCGCACTGCACCGGCGAAACCAATCCGATACTGCCGGTCGCTTGACGGTTTAAGCACCCGCAGGTGTGATTGCAGCGTTTATTGACGGCGCAGCTTTCGCATACGGGAGATTTCACGGACCCTTTTTGCTCTATGATTTTTCTTTTATTCGCGTCGACGCCCGAAAAGACGTCGCCCATTTCGTATTCGGCGTCATTGATAAATTGGACGCAGGGGTATAGCCCTCCGTCGGGCGCCACGGAAACCTGCCTGCGCCCCAGCTGGCAGCGGTCTTCGCAGTATTTGCCGCCTTTTATGTGCGACATTATTTTCATTTCAAAGCATGACAAATAGAATTTTTTGTCTTCCAATGTCCATTTGATATATAACTGCGCCAATTTTTTGTATTCCGATTCGAGCGCGGCGAAACTTTTGTCGTCCCAGTTTGCGGATTTGTCATAATTCGGCGATACGGCGATATATCCGAATCCCTTTTCCATAAGCCATTCCACGGACGACGCGAGTTTGGGCGCGGTTTTTGGGTTTACGGTGCACATGGCGATTGCGTAGGGCTGGTAATATAACAAAAGCGGGATTTTTTCTTCGAGGATTTTTGCCGTTTTGGCTCCGTTTGCAAAAAGGCGGAAATCGTCCTGCATACGGCCGTCGTGCGAAAAGCCGATCATCATGTTGATACCGCGCGAGAACTTCAAAAAATCCTCGTCCAACAGCGTGCCGTTCGTTGTCACTTTATAATAAAACGCCTGTCCGGTCTCTTTTTTGATTTTTTGCGAATATTTTACCGTATCATATATGAGCTCACGCTCAATCAGCGGCTCGCCTCCAAAGAAGATAAGCCCGCACGGCTTCTTTTCGCCCGCCGCCAAATCGACCGCGGCGAAAGCCGTTTTTCGCGCCATGGTTTCCGAACCTTTTTGTACATAGCAGTATTTGCACCGCAGATTGCATTTATTCGTGATATGCAGCGTCAGATGCATGATTGTATTTCCTTAAACTTCATATAATTCCCTGAGCTTGCAGCCATTCGATAAAATCGCGCACCTGCGCGCGCAGGTCTTCCTCCGCGAGCAATTTTATTTCCGCTTCGTACTCCCTTTGTGCTTCATCATACTTTTTTCTGTATTCATCGGGGTTTTGTTCGTCGTAGTATTCATGGTAAATTTTAGATGTTTTGTTTTGGTAATCCTCGATTAAAGATTGTATCGCTTCCCAATCCGAGCCCGGCTCATAAAATACACCCAGCGCGATATCGCCTTTCTGCTGCGCGAAATCCTCGGCGGTGAGTTTGGCGAGTTCGCGGGGGGCATAGTTTGTTACAGAAGATTGCGGACCATTCGGATAAAGCATTTCGGACGATTTCATGGGGATATATGCCGCCGCGACGCCTTTTTTGTTGTCATACAAATCCAAGCCGACGTTTCCGGATCCCAATACATATTTATTCTGCCAATCCCAGCTGTATTTTGTCTCGGTTTTGTTTTTCGTGGCGGTATATTCCGGCGGATCGGCGTTAAAGTCCAATCCTCCGATTTTGGCTTCATCTTTGATGATTGCGAGAGCTTCCTGTTCGGACATAAACACAGGCGGCACAATCATCACGCAGCCTATAGCCCCCGTTCCTTCTCCGTGCACAAATATGGGGGCGACATTCAAATAATTTTCGCTTTCGGAATTATCGCCCGTGTTTTTGGATTTGGAAATCACGCATGAAGTCAGCGCTATCGCCCCGAGCATGCCGGCGGCCGCGATCACTGCAACGCTTTTTTCCCACCGCGGCGGCAATTTATTCAACAGGGCAGGGGAGAGGTTTACCTCTGACTGCGTCGGGTATTTCGGCGGTTTGTATTTTTTTACAGGTTTGAGTGAAAGCATATTTATATCCTCCCTTCAAAAATATTACTTTGTTAACGTGAATTCGACAGAAAAATGATGGATTAATGGGGGATATTGGACGATATTGTGTAGGGTATGCGCCCCCGCGCATACCGCCCTATAAAATCAGCGTAAATCAAATCTCCCGGTACGCGCAGGGGCGCGTCCCCTACGAAAAACACCGCGTAAAACCGTCATAATTCATTATTTTTCCTCGATCTTATGCTATATTAGACGAAAAATTTTCCCGTAAGTTCCCTTATTTAGGACCGGCTGGTCACAACCTCGTGTATTTTATTTACGGCGGCATCCCACCCCATCTGATGGCCGGGGATGTACATCCTTTCCATATCTGACAAGGGCAGCAAGTCTATCAATTCCGCGCTTGGGATATTGAATTTCCATTGATACAATGAATAGATTTCTCCGACCCACTGCGGCAAAAATCCGCCCCATTCACTTCCGCGCTTATATTCGCCGCCGCATTCCCTGTTGATAAAAGCATGAATCAATTCGGGAGAAGGTTTTGCGGCCAATTTGGGATTTGCATTGTCAAGCAGTCTTCGTATATCGCTTTTCATGTACTTTTCTATGAACCATTTTTCATCGACTCCGGGCAGTTCGTCCCGGATTTTATCAAATACTTTTCCCTGTGTGCGTTTTATTTTGGCCACATACAATTCATTATAGGCATACATTTCAATTCCAACCCCCTGTTAAATTTATTAGAATTATACCACAAAACGCTCCATTTGTCAAAGGCTTTTTAAAAGAAAAAATATTTTTATAAATCCGCGTAAGATTTCAGCGGTTATAATCGTAGTATATGTAGACGCGTCAAAAAAGCAAAATAAAACAACTGAAATTTGTTTTACGGAAAGGAGCGGGTTTGTATAAATTCCATATATGTTGAAGTTGAAGGAGCGGAAAACGTGGGTGATTATAATACGGTAAACAACGGCTTTTATGAAAAATATAATCAGATAATACGCGCAATAGTCACAAATATCCTGAAATACACGAATCAGGCGCAGGAAATTGACGACTGTGTGAACACCGTATTTGTGAGCCTGATGGAAAAGCTGCAGCAATACAACGAAACGCGCGGGAGCATGACCGCATTCGTTATAATAATCGCGCGTTCCGCAGCTTTGGATTTCCGCAGGGCCGGCTTTCGGAATACCGGCGAATTGATCGGCGACGAAAACATTGATTTCATGGCCGAGCCTATGAGTTTTGAAAAAGAAGTCGAATTTAAAATGTTTTTGGAAAACATGGTGCTGAAAAAGCTGACTGCGCAGGAGCGCAGACTGTACACGATGAAATATGTGCTGTATGATCCGACGGAAGAAATCGCGAAATGTTTTAACATCGACCGAAACGCGGTGGATGCGCGAGTACACAGACTGAAAAACAAAATCAAAAACCTTTTGAAAAAGGGAGGGATAAACGAATGAAGCAAGAATCGTTGACGGATATGATGAGCGACGAATTATTGGCGAAATTAATCGACGACACTCTGCATTTCAA
>Ga0123356_10000537_pt1 | contig 42191 bp, 34 predicted proteins | sample TergutEmb28metaG_2_FD_92546 | JGI IMG/M metagenome (GOLD analysis project Ga0123356, IMG submission 92546) | Embiratermes neotenicus P3 segment gut microbial communities from Petit-Saut dam, French Guiana - Emb289 P3 | ecosystem: Host-associated > Arthropoda: Insects > Digestive system > Gut ...
AATGCGGCGCGCCTCACGCTCGGCGAAAAACACGTGCACCAGCGCCTGACGCTGCGGGCTGTCGCGGCAATCGAGGAACGCTGCGCGCTCGACCCGGAACGCCTCCTGTTTCGGCTGTGTGCACGCCGCCTCGATGCAGTCGACGATCTTCCACGGCGCCAGCTGGCCGCGCGCCTTGAGGGCGATCTTCCGGCGGAAGTCAGCAAACAGCTGCGGATCCACACCGCGGATGCGCTCGTCCACGTCGCTCGTGATCCGCAGCGGCCAGCGCTCGGCCACCGCGCGCCGTGTGAGCGCGAGCGCGCCCGCGAGCGCATCCTCGGCGACGGCGTCGACGAGACCGAGCTCCAGCGCACGTGAGGCCGGGATCGGTGAGCCGCTCGTGATGGCCTCGAGCGCCGCCGCGGGTCCGGCGAGTCGCGTCACCCGCTGCGTGCCGCCCATGCCGGGGATCAGTCCGATCTTCACCTCCGGAAGACCGACCTTGGCGCCGGGGGAAGCGACGCGCCAATGGCAGGTGAGCGCCACCTCGAAGCCGCCGCCGAGCGCCACACCGTCGATGGCCGCGACGAGCGGCTTCGGCAGCGATTCCATGCGCGCCTGCAGGTCGAGCCCGGTGGGTGGTTTGAGCGCCAGTCCCGAAGCGATCTCGTTGATGTCGGCGCCGCCGGAGAACGTACCTGCGGAGCCGGTCAGGACAATCGCTTTGACCGCAGCATCCGCTGCGGCGCGCTCCAGGCTCTGCATCAACCCTTCGCGCACGGGAAGGCTCAGCGCATTAACCGGCGGGTTCGCAAGGCTCAGGACGGCGACCTCACCGTCCACGCGATAGTTCACGGCGCTCACGTTGTTCTCCTTGCTCAGCGCACAGCCTGCATATTGTACGACGCTCGCCGCTACACTTGCCGGCGATGGATGCCGTGGACGCGGTTGTAATCGGGGCGGGCGTCGTCGGGCTCGCAGTAGCGCGCGAGCTCGGCTCGCGCGGCCACGACACGCTCATACTCGAGGCGGACAGCCGTATCGGCAGCGGCGCGAGCAGTCGCAACAGCGAAGTGATCCACGCCGGGCTCTACTACCGGCCCGGTTCGCTCAAGGCACGTCTGTGCGTCGCGGGACGCGAGCGGCTCTACGAATTCTGCCGCGAGCGCGGCATCGCGCATCGCCGCTGCGGCAAGCTCGTCGTCGCCGCCGAGGAGGCGCAGCTGCCGGCGCTGGCGCAGATCGCCGCCACGGCGCGCGCCAACGGGGTCGGACTCGAGCCGCTCGATCGGACCGCGGCGCTCGCGCTGGAACCGGCGCTCTCGTGCGCCGGAGCACTGCACTCGCCGCTGACCGGCATACTCGATTCGCATGCTTACATGCTGGCGTTGCTCGCCGATGCGGAAAGCTGCGGGGCGACGCTTGCCTGCGGGAGCCGCGTGACGCGCGTGGTGCCAGAGGATCGCGCGCTGCTCGTGGGCGTGAACGGCGCCGACCCCACACTGCGGGCGCAGACCGTGGTCAACTGCGCCGGCGTCGCCGCGCCCGAGGTGGCGCGCCTCGTCGAGGGCTTCCCTTCCCGGCACATTCCGCTCGCGTACTTCGCCAAGGGCAGCTATTTCACGCTCTCAGGGAGCGCGCCCTTTCAGCGCCTCATCTATCCGCTGCCGATTCCCGGATGCCTCGGGATTCACCTCACGCTCGATCTCGCCGGACGCGCGCGTTTCGGACCGGACGTGCAATGGGTGGATGCGTGCGAGTACAGCGTGGACTCCGGCCGCGGCGACGCCTTCTACGCGGCGGTGCGCCGGTTCTGGCCGGGTCTCAGCGACGGCGCGTTGCAACCGGGTTATGCGGGAATACGGGCCAATATCTCCGGGCCCGGAGCGCCCGCCGCCGACTTCCGCATCGACGATGCCACCACCCACGGTGTCGGCGGGCTCATCAACCTCTTCGGCATCGACTCACCGGGGCTCACTGCCTCGCTGGCGCTCGCCAGCGAGGCAGTGTCGCGGATCGGCTGAGGCGGACGAGCCACACCGGCCACCGGCCAGAGATGCCCCGCCGGCGAGCGGTCTGAATGAACCGTGCTGCCGCTCAGCGGCCTCAGATGCGCGGCGCCGCCCTCGCGATGCGCGCTCAGCTCGCGCGTACCGCCTCGACCTGGATGGCGAGCGGCACCTTCATGTCGAAGCCGTACTTGTCGCCGTAACTGATGCCGTAATCGGCGCGGTTCAGCACGCCGTGGACATCCGCGCCGCAGTGCTCCTTCTTGTCGGGATAGGTCATGCACTTGAACGAATTGATGGTGAGTGTCAGCGGACGGGTCACGCCGTGCAGGGTGAACTCACCCTGCGCCTTGGTCGGCACGCCGTTCGTGAAACCGGTCAGATTGCCCTTGAAGGTCGCGTTCGGGTATTTCGCGACGTCGAACATTTCCGGGCTTTTCGCGTGCTCGTCGAGCTTCGGCATCCCGAAATCGATCGAGGAAGTGTCCACGATGATGTCGACGGTGCCGGTACCCTTTTCCTTGTCGAGCGTGATCGTGCCGGAGGTCTTGGTGAACTTGCCGCGCCACACGGACATGCCGCTGAAATGATCGGCCTCGAAGCTCGGATACGTGTGCGCCGGGTCGACCTGGTAAGTGACCGGTGCGGCCAGCGCCGAGCCTGCCACGAGCGCCAGCACCGCAGCCGGCAGTGCAATCTTCATCACGGGGAACCTCCGCTTTCAGTGTTTTGATCCGTGTGGCGCGTAGCGTAGCGCATGCGGGCCGCGCAGCCACCTCCCGTTTGGGGACACGGGTGCCGGGGGCCGCCTCAGCCCGGCGGCCGCGCGGGGAGCCCCAGCGCCCTGGCAACCACCTCGTGCGTGATCGCGCCGGCGTGCACGTTGAGGCCTGCGGCGAGCCCCGGATCGCGCCGGAAGGCGCTCTGCCAACCCAGATCCGCCAGCGCGCGCACGTACGGCAGCGTGGCGTTGGTCAGGGCGAACGTCGAGGTCCGGGGAACAGCGCCGGGCATGTTGGCCACGCAGTAGTGAATGATCCCGTCCAGCACGAACGTCGGTTCCGCATGCGTCGTCGGACGGCTGGTCTCGAAACAACCTCCCTGGTCGATGGCGATGTCCACCAGCACCGCGCCCGGTTTCATCGTCTTGACCATGGCGCGCGTGACCAGCTTCGGCGCCGCGGCGCCTGCCACCAGCACCGCGCCGATGACCAGGTCCGCGTCGCGCACCAGCCGCTCGATCGTCTCGGTCGTCGAGTACGCCGTGCGGAGCGAGGAGCCAAACATGGACGACAACTCGCGCAGCCGGTCGAGCGAGCGGTCGACGACGGTGACGTCGGCGCGCATTCCGACCGCCATTTCGGCCGCGTGTGTGCCGGATACCCCACCGCCGAGAATCACCACCCTCGCCGGTGGCACGCCGGGCACCCCGCCCAGCAGCACGCCGAAGCCGCCACTCTCCTTCTGCAGGCTGCCGGCGCCCACCAGTATCGACATACGTCCCGCCACCTCGCTCATGGGCGTGAGCAGCGGCAGCGAGCCGTTCGGCGCGGTCACCGTCTCGTAGGCGATGGCGGTGGCACCGGACTTCATCAGGCCCTGCGCCTGCTCCGGGTCGGCGGCCAGATGCAGATACGTGAACAACACCTGTCCCCGACGCAGCATCTCGCACTCGGCCGGCTGCGGCTCCTTCACCTTGACGACGAGGTCGGCGCGCTCGAACACCTCGGACGCGCGGGCAGCGATGGCCGCACCCGCGCCGCGATACTGCGCGTCGTCGACACCGATGCCGCCGCCGGCGCCACTCTCGATGAGCACTTCGTGCCCCGCCGCCGTCAGCTCGCGCACCCCCGCCGGCACCAGGCCGACGCGGTACTCGTGAACCTTGATCTCCCGAGGAACGCCGATTCGCATAGCCACATCCTCCGCTGGCCGCAGGCGGCAAGATTAGTTTTCGGCGCGGTCGCCTCGCTTGCGTAATGGCGGCCCCGGCCACCGCCGTTGTGGCAGAATCTGCCGCAAACAAGGCACGTTTTGGTGGATTCCTGCGCACATGGAGCTAGACCGTTACGATCGTGCCATCCTGCGTCTGCTGCCGGCGCGCTGAGGTTTCCGACGGCGCAGCCGGCAAAAGTCGCGCCTTGCCGGCGGCAACGGAGGCGTTGTCCGGAAAAACGGCCGCAGGCCCGTCCCCATTAACTAGCTGCGCGCGTAGGCCGGCAGGCCGCGCGCGAATTCGCGCAGCGCGCCGATACCGCTGGCCTCCGCGCGGCTGCACCAGTCGCGCAGCTGCGCCAGCGCGGGCACCGGGTTCTCGTTCCACAGCTGCTGCAGGCTGTCGCGGTATTCGACCACGCGGCGCAGCACTTCATAGGTCTCGAGCAGCTCGCGGAGCTTGCGGTGCGCCTCCTCAGCGAGCAGTGTCGGATGACGCATCAGCAGCTTCGGCGTGCTCGCCGGAACTGCCCCCTGCGGCTCGCAGCGCGCCAGCTCGCGGCACACCGGCCGCACCACGCGGCGGCCGTAGGCGCGCAGCACGTGCAGGCGGTTGATGAACAGCGCGGACACCGTGTCGGCATCGAGCTCGCGGCGGCGGGGCTCCAGACGCGGACGCGGCGCTACCCAGCGCACGCGCGCCAGGCCCAGCGCACTGAACAGCCGGATCCACAGCCAGCCGATGTCGATCTCCCAGCGCTGCACCGCAAAGCGCGCGGAGCGCGGGAAAGCATGATGGTTGTTGTGCAGCTCCTCGCCGCCCAGCAGCAGCGCCCACGGCACGAGGTTGGTGGCGGTGGAAGGCATCTCGAAGCTGCGATAGCCTACCGCGTGACCCAGGCCGTTGATCACCCCCGCGGCGAAGAACGGCTGTGCCGCGAAATGCACCGCGAACATGGTGATCCCGTAAATGCCGAAGAGAATGAGATGAGCGGCCGCAAACAACAGGACGCCGGCGTAGCCGTGTGCGGTGTAGACGTGACGTTCGAGCCAGTCGTCGGGCGTGCCGCGCCCGTAGGTCTCGAGCACCTGCGGGTCGCGCGCGGCGGCGCGGTACAGCTCGACGCCCTCGAACAGCACCCGCCGCAAACCGAATATGACCGGACTGTGCGGATCGCCCGCCTGGTCGGCGTGGGCATGATGGCAGCGGTGAACGGCTACCCACTCCTTGGTTATGGCAGCGGAGCTGAACCAGAGCCAGAAGCGGAACACGTGCCGCAGAGCCGGGTGCAGGATGAGGCCGCCGTGCGACTGGTCACGGTGCAGGTAGAGCGTCACCCCGAGAAACATCGTCTCGATGGTGAGAAAGGTCACCAGGAAGTAGCCCCACAGAGGCAAGTGCAGGAGTCCGTAAGGCGAAAAGGTCATGCGGACGAGCCCCGGTGATTCCCGTCGTGCGTCTGGGGCGGAAGGGTACGGCAATTCCACGACGGCAGCGCGACTTTTTCCGCGGCCGTGACGTAGGACTTCGCAGTTTCGCAGCTCTGAGACGAGGAGCGATTCAGACGACGAGCACGATCTTGCCGATGTGCGTATCGGCTTCCATCAGGCGGTGCGCACCCGCGGCATCGGCGAGTGGGAACCGCGCGTGAATCACCGGCTTCAGTCCCGGCGAGTCGAACAGCGGCCACACATTCTGCTTCAGCGCGGCGGCGAGACGTCCCTTGTTGGCCACCGGCTGGGCCCGCAGCGTGGAGGCGGTCAGCGTCAGCCGCTTGATCATGAAGGACCGCAGATCCACCTCCGCCCGGTTGCCGCCCTGCGTCGCAATCAGCGCGATTCTCCCCTCCACGGCGGCAGCCGCCCCGTTGCGCGCCACGTAGTCGCCGCCGACCATGTCGAGGATCACATCCGCGCCCCGGCCATCGGTGGCGCGCAAGGTCGCCTCGACGAAATCCGCCTCGCGATAGTTGATCGCGACGTCGGCCCCGAGCTCTCTGCACGCCGCGCACTTCTGTGCCGTCCCGCAGGTGACGATGACCCGCGCACCGAACGCCTTGCCGAGGAGAATCGCCGTGGTGCCGATGCCGCTCGAGCCGCCGTGTACCAGCAGCGTTTCGCCCGGCTGCAGTCGCGCCCGTTCGAAGACGTTGAGCCAGACGGTAAAGAACGTCTCCGGCAGCGCCGCGGCCTGCTCGAGGGTGAGCGGTGGCGGCACCGGCAGGCACTGTACCGCCGGCGCGGCCACGTACTGCGCGTAGCCACCGCCGGCGACGAGCGCGCACACCCTGGCGCCGACCGCAGGCTCGCGCACGCCCTCCCCCTGCTGCACGACCTCGCCGGCGACCTCGAGACCGGGAATGTCTGTGATGCCCGGCGGCGGCGGGTATACACCTTTTCTCTGCAGAACATCGGGCCGGTTGACGCCCGCGGCCGCAACGCGGATCAACACCTCGCCCGCGCCAGGCTCGGGCAGCGGGCGCTGCACCGCGCGCAGGACCTGCGGCGGGCCCGGCTCGCGAATCTCCACCGCGGTCATGGTCTCAGCGCTCACGCGGAGCGCATGTTGGCGTCAGGCAGCAGGTGACGTCAACCGCGGCGGTAAGCCTGTCGGGACCTCAAGACGGCGGCGTCGCCTCTGCCGGGCCGCCCCGGTGCCCGCAGCGGCTCAGTAACTTCTCGCGCAGCTGTGCGCGCTCTTCCGGTGTCATCTGCTCCCAGCGCTCCCGCCACAAGCGCCGCCGCCCATGCCCGTACCCGCCGCGGCCACGCAGTCCGCCGACCAGTAACCGGCTGAGCAGCAACAGTCCGACGGCCTGCCAATATCGCAGTGTCGGGCCGTGGAACAGCTCCGGCACGAGCGAATTCCACAGCAGCATCACCACCAGACTCACCAGGGCAAAGAGGGCGATCACAACCGGAGCGATCAGCAGTGCCCCGACCAGCCAACGAGCTCGAACTTTCACGTCTGCCTCCTCACATCATCCAGTCGTCCCACGCCGCCTGCAGTCGCTCGCGCAGGAACTGCACGGCATAACGCTTGCGCGACAGCAGCGTGTTCAGGTTTGTGCCCGAGCGCGCCGCCAGCTCGCGGAAGCTCATGCCTTCGAGCTCGTGTGCGATGAACACCTCGCGCTGCCCGTCGGGCAGCTCGGCGAGCGCTGTCTCGATCTCCGCCAGCAGCATCGCGCGCCTGGCTTCATATTCGGGATCCCCCGATGACGCCGGCAGCAGTTCCGCAACAGCGCTGTCACAGGCATGCGCCGCGGGCGCACCCTCGGCGGGCTGCCGCAGCGCCTTCCTGCGAAAGCGGTCGACGATGCGATTGCGCGCCACGCGCACCAGCCACGCGCCCACCTGCTCTACCGGCTGCATCAGGCGGTAGGCCGTCACCAGCTCGTAGAGCGTGTCCTGCAGGATGTCCTCGGCTTCGGCAGCGTCCGCGATCCGCCGCCTGATGAAGGCCAGCAGCGGGGCGCGCTCGCGCTGCACGGTGAGCTCGATGAGCCGGTCCTGCTGCGAGGGAGTCAGCGCTTGCACGAGGGCTGCCATCTGCATCCTCAGACGCACCGGGCAGGCAATTATTGTGTGCGGGTGGCCTGCCGAAACTGCGACTGCAGCGCCAGGGTCCCGGAGCGGCCTTCCACGCTGCCGGCGACGATGCTGCAGTGGGGGAGGCTCGGCACATCGAGCGTCGACACGTAGGTTGCGAGATCCGTCAGTTGCACCGAGCGCTCCTGCCAGGCGCGCAACAACCGCTCGAAGGAACCGAGATACCGACCCCCTTCGAGCTCCGCGTGCAGCGTGAACACGTGCTCACGGCTCGGGGCGCGGCCGGTCACGGCCAGCAGATGGTCCACCGGATCGGCGCCCTGCAGCTCGGGGCGACCGATCAGCTCATCAAGCGTCGGCAACGTCGTCGGCAGCTGTGGCACGGCGGCGGTGCCGTGGTCGAGCACCGGCAGGAATGGCCCGGTGCCGCGGGTGTCCGAGGCATAGCGGAAGCCAAGCTCCTGCTGCAGCGCCGGAACATAAGGGTTCGTCTGCCAGCCCGCGGCGCCGTGAACCAGCGGCGCGCGGCCGAAGACCTCCTCGAACTGGTCGCGCGCCAGGGTGAGCTCGCGGCGTGTCCATGGCTCGCTCGCCCGCGCAACGCCGTCCTGCCAGCGCACGTGATCCCAGGTATGCACGCCGACTTCGAAGCCGCGGGCGGCGATGTCCTGCATCTGCGCGCTGCAGGTCCGGCCAATATGCGGCCCCGGCAGCAGCACGCCGTAGAGAAGCGTCTGCAGACCGTAGTGCTCCAGGACCGAGGTGCGTTTCACCTTGCCAAGGAAACCGCGCCGGAATGCGCGGCGGATCGCGCGGCCGGTGTGGTCTGGGCCCAGGCTGAAGAGAAAGGTGGCGCGCACATCGAGCCGCCCGAGCAGATCCGCCAGCCGGAGCGCTCCCTCGCGCGTGCCGCGGTACGTGTCGATGTCGATCTTGAGAGCGATCAGAGCCACGGGCGCCTGCGTCGCCTCAGCGAAGCGGCACGGGGCGCTGCGCGAGCGCGCTCGCCAGGGAGGCGAGGTCGGCGGGCCCGTCACGGTGCGCGGCACTCAGCAGCCGCAGCACTCCGCCGTCGCAGCACGCCACATAACAGGCGCCGCCGGCGGCAAACAGGTAGGGCCGCTCGAGCGACGCATCGACCGGCGCCGCCTGCTCACTGAGGCGCGTGCGGTGAATCTCCCAGCGCTCGCCGCTCACCATGCCGAAGGCTCCGGGAAACGGCGGCGCCACCGCACGCACCAGGTTGTGGATGTCGAGCGCCGGACGCGTCCAGTCGATGCGCCCGTCCTCCGGCCGTCGCCGGCCGAAGTACTCCCCCGGCAGGATCGGCTGCGGCCGGCGCGGCGCGGTGCCGGCGATGAGCGCCGGCAGCGACCGTGCCAGCACCATCTCCGCGGCCACGGTCACCTTCGCGGACACCTCGCGCGCCTCGTCATCGAGCAGGATCGGCACCGCCTGGCTGTCGACGATGTCCCCGGCATCAACGCGATCGACCATGTAGTGCAGCGTGGCGCCACTCTCGCGCTCGCCGCGAAGAATCGCCCAGTTCACCGGCGCACGCCCGCGGTAGCGGGGCAGCAGCGACCCGTGCATGTTGAGGGCACCGGCAGATGCCGCCCGCAGGAGCGGCGCCGCCAGCAGGGAACGGTAATAGAAGGAGAACACGAAGTCCGGCCGCAGCTCGGTGACGGTGCGCTCGAGGTCGGGTGTATTGGCCTCGGCAGGCGCGATCACGCGCAACCCGTAGTCCGCGGCGGTCGCCGCGACGCTCGCATACCACTGCCTCTCCTGCGGGTCCTCCGGCACGGTGACCACCAGCGGGACTTCCACCCCCGCGGAGAGCAGCGTCTTCAGGCACCGCACTCCGACGTCGTGATGAGCAAACACGACCGCCCGCGCCGGGCTCACTCGACTGTCCCCGGCACGCGCTCCGGCGGTGACAACTGTTGCGGCAGACTCTCGCTCGGCTGCTGCACGAGACGGGCCGTCGCGCCGCCGTCGGGCTCCTCGAGCACCGCCGCCACCGTGTAACGCGGGCGCTGGCGCACCTGCTCGTAGATACGTCCGACATATTCGCCGACCACGCCGAGGCCTATGAGCGCCACGCCGATCAGGAAGAAGGCAATGCCGAACAGCGTGAACACGCCTTCCGCCTCGGGACCGACGATCAGGCGGCGCAGGGCGAGGTAGATCACGAACAGGATCGAGAGCAGCGCGATCACGATGCCGGTCATGGAGAAGAATTGCAGCGGTGCGACCGAGAATCCCGTCATCAGGTCGAAGTTCAGGCGGATGAGACGCAACAGCGAGTACTTCGACTGTCCGACGGCGCGCTCGGCGTGTGACACCTCGATCTCCACCGGGTGCCGTGCGAAGGTGTACCCGAGCGCCGGCACATAGGTGCTGACCTCGGTGCAGCGGTTGACCGCATCGATCACGCTGCGGTCGTAGCCGCGCAGCATGCAGCCCTGGTCCGTGATGCGGATCGACGTCGTGCCCTCGCGCACGCGGTTGAGGAGGCGCGACGCGGCCTTGCGCCACAGCACGTCCTGACGGCTCACGCGGATGGTGCCAACGTAGTCGGCACCGGCGTCCATGGCGGCGACGAGCCGCGCAATCTCCTCCGGCGGGTTCTGCAGGTCCGCATCGAGCGTGATCACGTACCGCCCGCGCGTCTGGGCAAAAGCGGCCAGGATCGCCAGGTGCTGGCCGGCGTTGCGCGCCAGCACCACCACCCGTGTCACGTCCGGGCGCCGCTGGAACTGCTCGCGCAGCTCCGCAACCGATCGGTCCGAGCTGCCGTCGTCGACGAACACGATCTCATACGGACGCCCGAGCGCATCGAGCGCCGGGTACAGCCGCTCGAACAGGAACGGCAGCCCTTCCTCCTCGTTGTATACCGGGATGACGATGGAGACGTCCGGTTTCACGCACGCGCTCCGCGGATGATCTCAGTCGCGGCCGCGACCACGCGCTCGACGTCGTCGAGCTGCATCGCCGGGAACAGCGGCAGTGTCACGGTCTCGCGGCCGATGCGCTCGGCGTTCGGGAACTGTCCCTCGGCGTAGCCGAGGGCACGGTAGGCGCTGAACAGGTGGATCGCCGGGTAGTGGACGCCGACGCCGATGGCGCGTGCTTTCATCGCCTCGATGAACTGCGCGCGCGAGATCGACAGTTCCGCCAGCGGCAGGAGCGGCGTGAACACGTGCCAGCTGTGTCCGTCATCACCGCGCTCGGGGAGCCGCAGCGGTGCATCGCTCCCCCACAGCTCGAAATAGCGCCTCGCCAGTGCCCGGCGCCGCGCGTTGAATTCCTCGAGGCGCCGCAACTGCCCGAGGCCCACGGCCGCGGCCACGTCGGAGAGGTTGTGTTTTCCGCCGGCCAGCAGGGTGTCGAACCCGTCGAGCCCCGACTTGACCTGCCCGTGCCAGCGATGCAGCTCGATCGCCTTCAGCTCCTCGGGCGAGCCGCCGGAGATCGCGCCGCCCTCGATGGTGGTCATGTTCTTGTTGGGGTGGAAGCTGAAGCACACCAGGTCGCCGAAGCTGCCGATCCGCCGGCCGCGCCAGGCGGAGCCGATCGCGTGCGCGGCATCCTCGATGACGCGCAGCTTGTGCCGGGCGGCGATGACGTACAGGCGCTCCATGTCCACGGGCAACCCCGCGAAGTGCACCGGCATGATGGCGCGGGTCCGCGGGGTGATCGCCGCCTCCACCTGATCGAGATCGATGTTGCGCGAGTCGAGGCCGACGTCGACGAATACCGGGCGCGCACCGACCCGCACGATGACATTCGCCGTGGCCACGAAACTCATGGCGGGAGTGATCACCTCGTCGCCATGGCCGATGCCGCAGGCGAGCAGCGCCATCTCCAGACCCGCGGTCGCAGAGGTCTGACTGCGCACCGGTCTGCCGCCCAGGTACGCGGAGAGCTCGGCCTCGAGTTGCGCCACCTTCGGTCCGCTCGCCAGCCATCCCGAGCGCAGCACCTCCGCCACCGCGGCGATGGTGTCCTCGTCGATGCTCGGACGCGTAAAGGGCAACAGGGGTTTACCAGTCCTGTTCGAGTCGTTCATGATCGCGCCACCATCACCACGCCGAGCACGATGACGCCGATGCCGGCGACCCGCTGCACGTTGGGGACCTCGCCGAGCAGCCACCAGGCGAGCCCGATGTTGATGACATACCCGAGCGAGAGCAACGGGTACGCCTGGGTCACCGGCACGCGCGACAGGCCCACCAGCCACACGATGACGCTCAGCCCGTAGGCGCACAGCGCAAACCACAGCGAGGGCACGCTCAGCAGGTTGAGCGCCCGCTGCCACACGCCCGCATCGGTGGCGATCAGCGGGCCAGTGACGCGTGTCGCGGCTTTCAGCCCCAGTTGCGCCAGGGCGTTGAGCAGCACGCCCGAGAACAGGATGGAGAAGTCGGTCACTCTCACAGGCGACTCACGGCCACGGTGTAGTTGTCGGCGGCAATCACGCGTCCGGGAAGCCCGCGCCGCCGCTCGGCGTCCCAGACCCCGGGGTCGAAGAATGCCACGGCGGGGCTGTCGGCGCTCCAGCGCTCGGCGAACTCCTCGAGCGTCATCCGGCGCTGCGGCTGCTCATCCTGGCCGAACCGCAGCTCCCCCTCGTACGCGACCAGCTGCAGGGTGCGCCCGAGGTATGGGGACAGGGTCTCGCGGTACTGGCCAACACTGTAGAGCGGGGTCTGCGCGGTGACGAACGGGCGGACCTCGGCGACCAGATCCCGTGCCGACCGTGACGGGGGAATGACCGTGTACGCACTCAACAGGCTCTGCCACGCCAGGCTCGCGCCGACTGCCGTAACGGTCACCAGCGTGACCGCGCGCACCCGCGCCCGGAAACTCACCGCGGCCGCGATCAGGGCGGCGGCCGTGGCCATCAGTACCCAGATCAGCGCCCCGTGTGGGACGTAACCGTTGTGGCGGACACTATAGACAAGGAGGCCCGCCGCGATGATGACTGTCAGCCCGGCACCGATCCATGCGGCCTGGCGCGCCACGGGCCGAGGGTCGGGCGTATGCGCGCCGGTGATCGCCGCCAGCACCGGCAACATCGGCAGGATGTAGGGGGCAAGCTTCGAGCCCGAGGCGGAAAAGAACACCAGCGTCACGGCGGCATAGATGAGCAGGAACCGCAGCGGTCTGAACGGCCGGCCGGTATCGGCTAGGCCCGCGGCGGGAAGCCCCGCGTCCAGCCAGGCGGCACGGCCGGCGCGCACCAGCGGAACCAGCCATGGCAGCACGCCGAGCAGCAGCAGCGGCAGGAAGTACCACCAGGGCTCCACGCGCTGGTGCACGGTGGTGAGAAAGCGCGTGAAGTGCTCATGCACGAAGAAGAACCCCGGGAAACTCGGGTTGCGCAGCGACACCAGCACGAACCAGGGCGCCGTGATCGCCACGAACAGCGCGAGCCCGGGGACGAGGTGCAGACGCCGCCACGGGCGCGCGTCGCGCTCGATCAGCGAGTAGACGATCAGCGCCCCTGCCGCCAGCACGGCGACGACGATTCCCTTGGAGAGCACCGCGAGCCCCGCCGCGGCCCATGCGGCGAGCATCCAGCGCTGCTCGGCGGCGGAGGCACCCGCCGCAGCCTGCGCGAGCGTGAAGGCCAGCACCGCGCCGGTGAGCCAGAAGGTGAACGCGGCATCCAGCAGGTTCAGATGTCCTATGATCAGAAAGAGCGGGCTCACCGCGAGCGCCGTGAGCGCGGTGAGCGCGCTGCCGACTCCGTACTGGCGTCGCACCCAGGCGAAAACGAGCGGCAGACAGGCGAAAGCAAGGCCGAACGACCACAGACGTGAGGTCCACTCGTGCAGCCCGAAGCTTGCGTACGCCGCGGCCGTCGTCCAGTACTGCAGCGGCGGCTTCTCGAAGTACTTGAGGTCGTTGAAGCGCGGCGTCACCCAATCGCCGCTTGCCAGCATCTCCCGCGGAATCTCCGCGTAGCGGCCCTCGTCCGGATCGAGCATCGGACGCACCTGGATGGTCGCGAACCAGGCGAGGGCCAGCGCCAGCCACGGCAGCCATCCGGGCGCGCGCGGGCACTGTCCCTGGCCTACTTGCGCGCGTTGCATATGCTATGGCACTGCGCAGCCGCCAAAAGCCACGCCTTTTGCCGGCGGCAACGTAGCCAGTGTCCGAAAAACGGCCGCAGGCCAGTTTTTCCCATCAACTAGATGGCCGCCATCGCTGCGGCGCGGGTACCGAACCCTTCCTGCTTCACGTAGAACTCGATGGTGCGGCGGATAGCGGTGTCCATGTCGGTAGTGGGCGACCAGCCGAGATCGCGCTTCGCCGCCTCGATGTTGGGTACGCGCACCTGGATGTCCTGATAGTACTTGCCGTAGTACTCGCCCGCGGACACGTCGATGATCTCCGTGGCGCGCGCGTTGTCGCGCAGCACCGCAAACTCCTGGGCGATGCGGATGGTGCGCTGCGCGAGATCGCGGATCGAGATGCAGTTGAAGGGGTTGCCGATGTTGAAGATCCTGCGGCTGGCGCAGCCGTCCCTGTTCTCGAGGATGGTCAGCAGACACTCGACGGCGTCGTCGATGTAGGTGAAGGAGCGCTTCTGGCCGCCGCCGTCGACCAGCTTGATGGGGCGCCGGTAGAGCACGTTGGAGAGGAATTGGGTGAAGACACGCGAGCTGCCCTCCTTGGGCTCCTCGACGTTGTCGAGATTGGGGCCGATGAAGTTGAACGGCCGGAACAGGGTGTAGTCGAGGCTGTCGCGCACGCCGTAGGCGTAGATCACGCGGTCGAGGAGCTGCTTGCTGGCGGCGTAGATCCAGCGCTGCTTGTTGATCGGCCCGTAGACCAGGGGGCTCGACTCCTCGTCCAGCACCGCGTCCGGCGACATGCCGTAGATCTCGGAGGTCGAGGGAAAGATGAGGCGCTTGCCGTACTTGACGCACTGGCGCACGACGTCGATGTTGGCCTCGAAGTCGAGCTCGAACACCCGCAGCGGATGGGTCACGTACTGCGCGGGGTTGGCGATCGCCACCAGCGGCACCACCACGTCGCATTTCTTGACGTGATATTCCACCCACTCCTTGTTGATGGTGATGTCACCCTCGACGAAGTGGAAGCGGTCGTTGTCCGGCAGGTCACCGAGCTTGTTGTCCGCGAGGTCCATGCCGTAGACCTCCCAGGGACGTTTGCGCAGGATCGCGTCGGTGAGCGCGCTGCCGATGAAGCCGTTCGCGCCCAGAATCATGATCTTGAGTGCCATATCCCTAACCTTTCGCAGCTGCGCCGCTGCCCTGCGGCGCCTGCCAACGCCCCGGGGTGAAAGCCGCTAATGTTAACATCTTCCCGCTCCACCCCGCTGTGCCGCACCGCCGCATCATGCCCGCAATCTGCGCAGCGCCTGCGCGTAACGCACTACGACTGCATCGCGGCTGCGATGGCGTCCGCCGCTCACGACCCGCTCGCCGGCGCGCCACACGCAGTCGATCGCCTCGCGGCCGGCGGCGAAAATCCAGCTGTCAATGAGCTCGTCGCCCTCCCTGTCGAGGAGCGCAGCGTGTCCCGGCGTCAGCGTGACGAGATCGAGCGAGGCTCCGGGCGCGAGTCCCGCGGCGGCCGGCGCGGACGGCGGCTGCAGCGCCTGCCGGCCGCCGGCGAGCGCCGCCTCGAACAGGCTGCGGCCGGTCGAGGCGTTGGCGCCGCACGCGAGCACGTTGCGCGCCTGGTGCGCGAGGCGCTGCGAATACTCGAGCGTGCGCAGCTCGCCGGCAGCATCCAGCATGATGTTGGAGTCGCTGCCGATGCCGATGCGACCCTGGTGGGCGCGGAAGCGGCTCGCGGGGAAAATGCCGTCCCCGAGATTCGCTTCGGTGATCGGACACAGGCCCACCACCGCCCGACGGGCGGCGATGCCCGCGAGCTCCTCCTCGGTCGCATGCGTCGCGTGTACCAGGCACCAGCGCTCATCGACGCGCTGCACCTCGAGGAGCCACTCGATCGGGCGCCGTCCGCTCCATGCCACGCATTCCTCGACCTCGCGCGCCTGTTCGGCGACGTGGAGGTGGATGAGGCCCGCGCGCGCGAGTCCCACCACCGCGGACAGCTCCGGCGGGGTGACGGCGCGCAGACTGTGCGGCGCCACCCCGACATTCGCTCCGGCGAGCGGACGCACCGCGCGCCGGCACGCCTCGAGGATGCGGGCGAAGCCTTCCGGGTCGCTGATGAAGCGCCGCTGCCGGGGCGCGGGCGGGGCACCACCAAAGCCGCCGTGTGCGTAGAACACCGGCAGCAGCGTGAGTCCGATGCCGGTCAGTTCGGCGGCCGCGGCAATACGTACTGCCAGCTCGCCGGCGTCGGCGAACGGCGTGCCGTCACGGTCGTGGTGCAGGTAGTGGAATTCACCGACGTGTGTGAATCCGGCCTCGAGCATTTCCGCAAAGCACAGCGCGCTGATCGCCTCGAGCTCCTCGGGTCCGATGCGCTCGACGAACTGATACATCAGCTCGCGCCAGCTCCAGAAGCTGTCCGCGCCCGGCCCGCGCCGCTCGGTGAGTCCGGCGAGTCCGCGCTGGAATGCGTGGCTGTGGACATTCGGCAGCCCGGGGAGCGCGAGGGCGTGCCGCTCATCGCCGGGTTGCGCCGGGGTGCCGGTCGTTACGCGCTCGATGCACGCGCCGCGGGCCGTGATCCGTACCTGCCGCGCCCAACCGGACGGCAGCAGCGCCGACTCAAACCACAGGCTCGCCATAGCGGTACATTATTATTGAATATCTGAGGGCGACGCAGCCATCACCGGTAAGCGCGCATGAGCGACCAAGTCGAGGCGCCATGGCTCACGGTGCGGCAGGGATCCGCGCCGCTGCTGCTGTGCATGCCGCACACCGGCACGGACATCCCGGGGGGCATCGCGAACGCCCTCGTCTCTCCGTGGCTCGCCCGCAAGGACACCGACTGGTGGATCGAGCGGCTATATACCTTCGCCGGGCGTCTCGATGCGAGCGTGGTGCGCACCACCGTATCGCGCACCGTGATCGACCCCAACCGCGACCCCTCGGGCGCGTCGCTGTATCCGGGACTGACCACGACCGAGCTGTGCCCCGCGACCACCTTCGACGGCGAACCGCTGTATCGCGGCGGCGCCACGCTGTCGGCGCAGGACGTGACCGCACGCCGCAGCGCGTACTTCGATCCCTATCACCGCGCGGTACAGGCGGAGATCACGCGGCTGCGCGCCCGGCACCCGGTAATCGTGCTGTACGACTGTCACTCGATCCGCTCCCGGATACCGCGGCTGTTCACCGGCACGCTGCCGAACTTCAACATCGGCACGTTTGACGGCGCCAGCTGCGCCCCGGAATTGACCGAGCGTGTCGCGCGGCTGTGTGATGTCACCCACTTCACGCGCGTGACCAACGGCCGCTTCAAGGGCGGCTATACCACGCGGCACTACGGCCGTCCGCAGGACGGCGTGCACGCGCTGCAGATGGAGCTCGCCTGCCGCGGCTACCTGCACGAGCCGCAGGGCGAAGTCCGCCCCGACAACTGGCCGTGTCCTTACGACGAGGCGTTCGCCGCCGCAATGCGCGCCGTGCTGGAGCGGATCCTGGCGGCGTGCATCGGGTTTGCCTCGGCAATGCAGCGCTGAACGACGCGCTGCGTTGCTACCGCCGCAGTCGGCGGCGCACGGCGGCCACGATGTCGTTGACCTCGCGGATGCCGAGCGCGCTGGCACAGAGAAAGAACGCGGCAGCCGCGACGACGATGACAGCGAGCAGAGCGAGCGACTTCGGCCAGAAAGGCTGCACCGCCCAGTCCGCCAGCAGGAAATGCATCCCTGCCCAGCAGACCGCGAACAGCACGGCGGAGGCGAGCGCCACCTTCGTCAACAGGGTCAACATCGCCCGCGACTCGAGGCGGCCGAGGTGCGAGCGCATGAGGAAGTAGAGGATAAGGAAGTTGCTGCTGGCGACGCAGGCGGTGGACAGCGCCAGCCCGCGGGCGCCCCAGCCGAGGCGCATGGTCAACAGCCAGTTGAGCAACAGATTGAGCGCCACGGCCACGAAGCTCACCACCATCGGCGTCTTGCGACGGTCGATGGCGTAGAAAGCGTTGACGAGCACCTTGAGCGCGGCGTAGCCGCACAGGCCGATGGCGTAGAAGCGCAGTGCGCCGGCAGACTCCGCGGTCTCGTGGACACCGAAGCGCCCGTGCTGATAGAGCACGGAAATGATCGGTTCGGCCAGCACCATGAGGCCGATGCCCGCCGGAATGGTCATGAGGAAGGCGAGCCGCATGCCGCGCGCCAGCTCGCTGCGGAATGCCCCGGTGTTGCCCGTGGCCGCCATGCGCGCCAGCAGCGGCAGCGCCACGGTGCCGAGCGCGACGCCGAATATCCCCAGCGGCAGCTGCATCAGGCGGAACGCCACGGTGAGCCAGAACGTGGGCCCGTCGCCGAGCTTCGAGGCGAACACGGAGTTCACCAGCACGTTCACCTGCGTGCTGCTCGCGGCGATCACCGACGGCCCCATGAGGCGCAGGATCGCGCTCACACCGGTGTCACGCCAGTGAAAGTCGGGACGGAAGCCATAACCCGCGCGCCTGAGCGCCGGCAGCTGCACCAGCAGTTGCAGACTGCCGCCGACCAGCGTGCCGACGGCGAGTCCGAGGATCGCGCGCTGACCGAAGTGCGGATCGAGCCAGTAGCCGAGCAGCACCCCGGTCGCGATCGAACCCATGTTGAAGAAGCTCGAGGCCAGGGCCGGGATGCCGAACACGTTGCGCGCGTTCAGCATCCCCATGACCAGCGCGGCAAGCGACACCAGCAGGATGAACGGATACATGACCCGGGTGAGGGTCACGGTGAGTACCGCCTTGGCGGGATCGAACCCCGGGGCGAGCAGCGCCACCAGCCAGGGGGCGAACACGATGCCGAGCACCGTGATCCCACTCAGGGAGACGATGGCGAGGGTCGCCACTTTGTTGGCAAGTCGCCAGCCCGCCGCGTCGTCCTCGAGCGCCGCGGTGCGCGCGAACACCGTGACGAAGGCGGTCGACAGCGCGCCTTCCGCAAACAGGTCACGCAGCAGGTTCGGGATGCGAAACGCGATGGTGAACGCGTCCATCACCCGCCCGCCCCCGAACAGGGCCGCGAAAATCTGCTCGCGCGCCAGTCCCAGGATGCGGCTCAACAGCACCGCCAGCCCGACCACGCCGGCGGCGCGGGTGTTCAGCTTCTCGCTACGGGAATCCGCTCCGGCGGCGGCCGCAGTCGCGGACAGGTTGCCTTCGGGCATGCGGCGGCCACGGTACCACTGTTGGTGCGCGCTGCGCACCTCGGTGCGCAAGGCATGTGCCGTTGCGCCAGCCGACGCGCTGCGCGCCTGCGAGGCGCTGAGCGGGCAACGCTGGTCTCGAGGCGCCCTCGCTAGTGTCCGATGCGCCAGGTCGCGGTAACGCCTACCGTGCGCGGCCGGTAGGTGTACTGGTTCTGCTGCACAGTGGGCGCGGGCAACCCGAGCCCGTATGCGTAGCCGTCGAACTGGCTCATCTGGTAGTTGAGGACCGTGTGCGAGTCGAACACATTGTCCATGAAGGCCGACACCTGCCATTCCCCGAGGTTGACCCCGGCGCGCAGGGACGTGAAGCTGGTCGCCGGCAGGGTATAGACCGCCGGCACCTGACCCTGCACATACTGCGAGCTGGCCGGATCCTGGATCGCCGCCAGCCAGGGATTGCGGCTCTGGTAGGTCCAGTCCACGCGTATGAATGCCTCGTGCTGCCAGGGATGGAAGCGGTACTCGGCGCCGATCGCGATGTCCCAGGGGGGACTCGAGCCGGGCGCGCCATTGATGACCGCCTGACCCGAGATGGCATTGCCGGAGCGCACCAGCGGCTGACCCGCCGAGTTGCGGATTGGCGAATCCTCGGAAAACCGCGCGTCGGTGTAACCCACCGCGACGTCGAGATACAGCGGCTCGAGCGCCAGGTCAGCGTGCAGGTCGAAGCCCCTGGAGACCGCGGTGCCGACATTGTCGATGAACTGCAGCCCGCAGCTGCCGGCAACGTAGATGCTCTGCTGGATGTTGTTCCACTTTATGTAGTAGACGCTGCTGGCGAGGCTCAGGTTGTGGGCGATCACGTTCTTGGCGCCGATCTCGTAGTTCTGCGTCGAGTCCGACCCGTAGGTCAGCGGCGCCTCCTTCAGGCCGGTCTCGGCGTACAGGTCTCCCCCGTCGGGAGTCGTGCAATAGGCCGGCAGCGGGGGGTTGCCGCCACCCACGCGGAAGCCCTTGGCGTAAGTGGCGTAGAACAGGTTGTTCGGATCCATCTGAAAGGAGAGGCTCGCCTTCGGTGTGTTGGGAGTCTGGCTGCTCTGGCCGATTCGCGGCCGGTTGTAGGCGGTCGGACCGTTGATCGGCCCGTAGTTCTCCAGCCCGTCCGAGTAGCTGGTAATGTTGAACGTCGTATGCGCCACGCGCTCCCCGAGGGTGAGCCGCCACTGATCGGTGAAGTTGTAGCTGATCTCGCCATAGCCGGCGAACTGCTTGTCGATGGTCTGATTGTTCAGGTAGTAGATGTCGCAGGCGGGGATGTACGGGTAGCCGGCGCCGGTCGGACAGGAATAATAGGGACCGAAGATATCGGTCGCGTTCTGGCCGTAGAGGGCGTTGAACAACGGATTGATCTGGTTGTTGGGATCCTTGAGCTCCTCGATGCTGCCCTCCTTCGCCTCCTGCCAGAACAGCCCCACCGTCCACTTGAACCGCGCCGCCGGGTCGCTCGACTGCCAGCGCAGCTCCCCGACGTAGCTGCGCTGCGAGTTGCTCATCTGGTTCGGTGTCTGGAAGTTCTCGAAGCCCGCCGGCAGGTGAATACCGTTGCCATCGAGCAGGGGGTACCACGGGCACGGCGGCGAGGTCTGAGCGGGGGTGCACGACAATCCGCCGGTCAGCGGATTGTTCGACCAGCCGAGCAGCTGGAAGAAGCCGAGATCGTAGACCGTGCCCTGGTAGGCGGTAATCTCGTCACGGTGATAGTAGGACGCGTTGGCGATGATCTCGCTCTTGCCGAGATCCCAGTGCAGCTTCAGCGCCGGCAGATACCACTTGTCGTCGACCGGCGTCAGCTCGGGGGTGGCGGTGTTGAACTCACCCTGCCCGGGATTGGAGTAAGCGGGCCAGAAAGTCGCTTCGTTGTGCTTCTTCGAGTCCTGGTAGATGACGCTGGGCTCGACCGTGAACGAGCTCGCCGGCGCCCAGATGAACGCCAGGCGGAACATGGCGGTTTGCTGATAGTTGGAGTTGGCCTCGAGCTGTGCGCCGGTCGTCGGGTCCACGCGATTGATCCAGCCGCCGTCAGAGCGATACCAGGCGCTGGCGCGAAAGCCGAGTGTGCCGTCGACGATCGGACCGCCGTGCGCGAGGCCGAGCTCGTAGCTCGGTTCGCCGTACTCGGTGTAGGAGACTTCGCCACGACCATAGGTACTGGCGCTCGTCAGGCTGGGCTCGGTGAGGATGTAGCGCACCGTGCCGCCCATGGAGCCGGAGCCGAACAGCGTGCCCTGCGGCCCGCGCAGCACTTCCACGCGTGCGAGATCGAAGGTCTTGGGCAGCGTATCGTCGGGGTTGAAGCCGACGTCGCGCATCTGGATGGGCGTGTCATCGATATAGATGCCGGTGGTGCCGGCGCCCGCGGAGGAGGAGATGCCACGGATCGAGATGTTGTTGGTGCCGGTGGTGTCAATGCTGACACCGGGCGTGAAGCGCACGATGTCCTGAAAGTCCTTCAGGCCCCGCACGTCCATGTCTGCCCCGGTGAGCGCCGTCACGCTGATCGGCACTTTGCTCAAGGGTTCCTCGTGACGGGTCGCGGTGACCACCACCTCCTGCAGGCCGCCGACGGCGGTCGCCTCGCCCGCCCCGCCGCTTGCAGGTGTCGTCTGCTCGTCCGCTTGCCCCGGAGCGCTCGCCGCCGCCAGTCCCCACAGCAGGAATGCCGCCAGTACTGTGGGGCCACCGGTCGCATTCCTCATATCCTCGTCCTTCACCCAGGTTCTCATACGCTCCCCCGGTCTCGTCGGCAGCGCAGCCGTGACTGCAGCACTGCCGCATCTGTGCTCGGGCTCACGCACTCCTCATCGCTCACGTTTCGGCGTGCGGTCCTGTCAGAAGTCCGCCGGCGGCGTCGCGCGGCGCCGCGCGGGTGCGTAGAACGGCCGCTCGACGATGCGCGCGCGCGCCATGCGCCGCTCCCACGCGAGCTCGCGGTTCAGGTGGATCTCCGCCCACAGCGTCGACCCGGTGGCGAAGTACGGCGCCTCCACCATCGCGAGCGCGAGATTGCGCTTGCAGGTCGGCGACCACGTCGCGGACGTCACGCTGCCGGCTTGCTTGCGGGCGGTGCGGGCGCTGTACAGCAGCGCGTTGTGCGCGGGCTTGGTGCCCTCGATGTCCAGCCCCACCAGCTGACGGCGCACGCCGCGCCGCTGCTCCCGGAGGAGCGCCCGCCGCCCGGTGAAGTGTCCCTTGTTGAAGTCCACCAGCCACGCGAGTCCCAGCTCGAGAGCTGAGCGCTCGGTGCCCAGGTGCAGGGTGTGCGCCGCCGACACGAAATCCAGCTTCGGCAGCAGGAAGCCCGCCTCGATGCGCGCGATGTTGAGCGCGCGCGCGCCGATCGGGCGCACCGCCCGCGCGCTGCCGACCTCCATGAGCGCATCCCACACCGGCTCCGCGTCCGCGGGGCTCATCCACAGCTCGTACCCCAGATCCCCGGTGAAGCCGGTCCGCGACACCATGAGGGGGATGTGCGCCGCTCCCGCCGCCGCGGTGCCGCGCGCCATGTGGAAGCCGGCGTGCTCGAAGGGCTTCAGCCGCTCGATGCCGGCAAGCCCAACCGCCTTCAGCAGTTTGCAGGAGGTCGGCCCCTGCACCGCGAGAGCCGCGACCTCGTCGGTAATGTCGCGGATCTCGACGTCAAAACCGATCGCCGAGGCGCGGAACCAGTCGAGCTGCCGCTCGGCGGTGCACACCCGGTACTCGTTCGGCGCCAGGCAGAAGACCGTGCCGTCATCGATGAGGTGCCCTGCGTCGTCGCACCACACGGTATAGGCGACCCTGCCCGGAGTGAGCTTCTCGATGTCGCGCGTCATCAGGCGGTTGAGGAAACGCAGCGCCCCGCCACCGGCGATCCGGTACTTGATCATCGGCGTCAGGTCGTAGAGCGAGCTCGAGTTACGGATCGCGAAGTACTCCTGCTCGACGCTGGTGAAGACATCGACGGTGGTGTAGCCGCTCCATGCAACGAAGCTGTCGAGCTGGCTCGCCGCGCGCGCGCGCTCGTGGAACGGGGTCTTCAGCAACGGCTGGCGGTAATGCGGCTCGGTCTCGGTGAGCATCTAGGCTGCCTCCCGCGTGACCTGCCGCGCGGCGTTGCGTCCTGCGAGCCCCGTTACGCCGCCGCCGGGGTGGCAGCCCGCTCCGCACAGGAACAGTCCGCGCACCGGCGCCTGATACTGAGCGGCGCCGGGCACCGGACGCACCATGAAGAACTGGTCGAATGCGAGCTCGGTGTGATGCCAGTGACCCCCGGTGATGCGGAATTCGCGCTCGATATCCGGCGGCGTGAGCACTTCGCTTGCGCTGATGCACTCGCGCAGCCGCGGCGCGTACGCGCTCAGTGTGTCAATGACCCGCTCGGCGAACGCGCGCCGCTCCCCCGGCCAGCCGCCGGCGAGCGAATAGGGGGCGTACTGCACGATGATCGACATGACGTGCTTGCCCGGCGGGGCCAGTTGCGGGTCGGCGAGGGTCGGAATCGTGATTTCCAGCATCGGCGCGCTGGAGAACTCCCGGTACTTGGCATGGTTGTAGGCGCGCTCGATGTAGTCGGTGGAAGGTGCCACCAGCAGCCGGCCGCGCCGTGCCGCGGGGCTCAGCCCCGGGAACTCGGGCAGCCGCTCGAGCGCCAGATGCAGTTTCGCAGTCAGTCCCCGGGAGCGCACCTGCGACACGCGGCGTACGAAGCCCGCGTCGAGATGTTCGCTCCCCAGGAGTCCGAGGAAGGTGGTCTTGGGGTCAGCGCTCGAGATGACGGTCGGAGCCAGGATTTCCTCCCCTGTAGCCAGCACCACGCCGCTCGCGTGATCGTCGCGCACCAGGATGCGCTCCACCTTCGCGTTCGTGCGGATTTCGGCGCCCGCGGCCAGAGCTGCCGCGGCCAGCGCGCCGGACAACGCACCGAGACCGCCCCGGGGTAGCGCCAGGGACTCCTCCCCCGCCGAAGCCGACGCGCGGTACAGGAGCGACAGCACGGTGCCCGGCGAGCGCGGGCCGTGGTTGCTGCCGAGCACCGCATCGAGCGCGAGCGCGCCCTTGAGCAGCGGCAGGCTGAAGCGCTCCTCGAGCACGTCGTGCACGCACATGCCGCCGATGCGCAGCAGCTCGCGCATGTCGCGGCGTCCGAGGCGGCGGATGCGCCAGCCGAGACGCAGGAGCGCGGCGCGATCGCGCCACTCCTGCGTGGAGAGGCGCGGCGGCGTCTCGGTGAGCAACGGGTGCAGCGCAGCGGCGAGACGCCTGAGCAGCCGCTGCCAGTCCGCGTAGGCCGCCGCATCCACGCCGGAGCGCTCTGCCAGGGCGCTCGTGTCGCCGGGGGTCAGGGGGAGGTGATCGCCGTCCTGCGCCAATGCCGTGCTCGGCAGGCGCTCGGCTGCGAGCTGCAGGCCGAAGGTCTGCAGTTGCAGCTCCCGCATCAGTGCCGGCGGCATGAGGTGCAGCAGATGCGCGCCGGCCGAGACGCTGAATCCGGGAGCGAATTCGCGCGTGATCGCCGCGCCGCCTACGCTTGCGGAGGCCTCGAGCACCAGCAGGCGGCGGCCGCTGCGAGCGAGGTACGTCGCGCAGACGAGTCCGTTGTGGCCGCCGCCGACCACGATGCAGTCGTAGCGCGCGGCCGCGGGCGCGCTCATTGCAGGCGCCCCAGATCGCGCAGGATCGCACCCGCCGCATTGGCGCCGGGCGCGCCCATCACGCCGCCTCCCGGATGGGTGCTCGCGCCGCACAGGTACATGCCGCGCAGCGGTGCGCGGTACTGCGCGTAGCCCGGGATGGGACGGTTGAACAGCAGCTGATCGAAGGTCAGCTCGCCCTGAAAGATGTTGGCCTCGGTGAGGCCCACTTCGCTCTCGATGTCCTGCGGCGTGCGCACCTCCGTGTGCAGGATCAGATCCTTGAAGTCGGGGCTATGGCGCGCGATCGCATCGATTACCGTGGCACCGAAGGCCTGGCGCCGCTCCGCGGTCCACTCGCCCTCGGCCAGCCTGTACGGGCAATACTGGACGAACACCGACATGTAGTGCTTGCCGTCCGGCGCCATGGTGGGATCGATCTGCGTCGGAATGAGCATGTCGACGTACGGAGCGCGCGACCAGCGCCCCTCCTTCCAGTCATCGTAGGCGCGCTCCAGCATGTCGAGCGTGTCCGTCACGTGCATGTCGCCGCGCGTGCACGGCGAGCCCTGTGGGATGGACGGGAATTGCGGCAGGCCATCGAGCGCGATGTTGAGCTTGCCCGAGGAGCCGCGGATCTTGAAGCGCCGCACCTGCTCGAGGAATTCCGGCGGCAGGTGCCCGGGTGCGACGGTCTCGAGAAACGTGCGCTTCACGTCGAGATTCGACACCACGATCGGAGCCGAGATCTCCTCCCCTCCCTCGAGCACCACGCCGGTGGCGCGGCCGTGGCGCACGCGGATCTGCTCCACCGCCGCGCCGGCGCGCACGGTGCCGCCGCTCGCGGTGAAGGAGGCCGCGAGTGCCTGGGTGATGGCGCCCATGCCGCCACGGGCAAATCCCCAGGCGCCCACCGCACCGTCGATGCTGCCCATGTAATGGTGCAGCAGCACGTAGGCCGAGCCCGGCGAGCGCGGCCCGAGCGCGGTGCCGATGATCGAGCTGCCCGCGAGATGCGCCTTGACGATCTCGCTCTCGAAATACTCCTCCAGCATGTCGGCGCAGCTCATGGTGAAGAAACGCAGCGTGTCGTACATGCGCGTCTCACCGAGCTCGTGGAAATGGCGGCCGAGGAACAGCAGCTCGCGGAGGTCGCGCGGCCGGAAGGACGTCGGGTCCGGGGGCTCGCGCAGCAGCAGCGGCCTGATGAAGCGGCAGTGGCGCAGCATGTCGCGCACGTAACGCTCGTAGGCTTCGGCGTCGTGGCGCGAGTGCCGTGCGATCTCGCGCCGCAGCGCGTCGTGATTGTCGTAGAGCGCCAGGTGCTCGCCGTTGCTCATGAGGGTGCAGCCGCCCTCGTAAGGGATGATCTGCAGCCCGTGCTGCGGCAGCTCGAGCGCGCGCATGACCTCGGTGCGCAGCAGGCTGCACACGTACGAGCAGTTCGAGTACGTGAAGCCGTCGTAGAGCCTGCGGCTCACCGCCGCCCCGCCGATGTAGGGGTTGCGCTCGAGCACGAGCACCGTGAGTCCCGCACGGGCGAGATAGCAGGCGCTCACCAGGCCGTTGTGGCCGGCGCCCACGACGATCGCGTCGTAGCGGTTGGCGGCGCGGGCGCTCATGCGGGCATTCCCTGCTGGTTTCAGGCCGGCACCCGGCGGCTCGTTCCCGGTGAATCGAGCGTGCGGTCGATCGCGGTCGCGAACGCGCTGAGCGTGTCTTCGAGGCACGTCTCATCGTGCGCGGCGGACATGAACCACGGCTCGCGCGAGTCCGGCTCGCACAGGATGCACTCATCGTGCAGTACCCGCGCCACGGCATCGTAGAAGGTGTAGTCGCTGCGCTTCCAGTCGCGATAGGTGCGCGGCGGCTCGTGCGCGAAATACAGGCCGCTCATGGACGGATGACCGACGAAGCTGTGCGCAATGCCGCGCGCCTTGAGGATCGCGGCTTTACCGGCGCGCAGCCGCGTGCCGTACGCCGCCACGCGCTCGAGCGCATCGGTCTCGGCGAGGATCTCGAGCGTTTTCTCCGCGGCCGCGAGCGACACGGGATGCGCCGTATAGGTGCCGCCGTGCGCCACGCCCTTGCCGAGCCTGCGCATGATGTCCTCGCGCCCGGCGAGGATCGAGATCGGGTAGCCGTTGGCGACCGCCTTGGCAAACGTGCACAGGTCAGCGCGCACCCCGTAGAGCTCCTGCACCCCGCCGCGCGCCACGCGGAAGCCGGTCTTCACCTCGTCGATGATCATCACCACGCCGTAGCGCGTGCACAGCTCGCGCGCCGCGCGCACGTAGGCGGGCTCCGCTGCGATCCCCAAGCAGTTGCCCATGATGGGCTCGATCAGCATGCAGCCGATCGAGTGGCCGTGGCGCCTGAGCACGTCCTCGAGCTGGTTGGCATCGTTCGCCTGGACGAAGTGCGCGAAATTGCGGCTCGCGAGCGGCACCCCTTCGCTGTAGGGGTAGACGACCGGGTCGCCGACCTCGGTCCACTTCTCCATGGGCGTGTACCACATGGCCGCATCGAACAGCCCGTGATAGCTGCCTTCGAGAATGAGGTAGTCGTCCTTTTTCGTGTAGGCGCGCGCCAGGCGCAGCGCCGCCATCACCGCCTCGGTCCCGGAGTTGGAGAAGCGCACCAGCTCCGCCGCCGGCACCATCTGTGCAATGCGCTCGGCGACGCGCCACTCGCGCTCGGTCGACAGCGCGAACACGCCGCCGACCTCCATGCCGGCGCGGGCCGCCGCATCGACGCGCGCGTCGGCGTAGCCGAGGATCGCCGGCCCGTAGCCCATGCGGTAGTCGACGTACACGTTGCCGTCGAGGTCGGTGACACGCGCCCCCCGCCCGTGCTGCACGTACACGGTCCGCTCCGCGCCCCAGTAGCGGAAGTTGGAAGCGACGCCCAGCGGCAGCCGCTGGAGCGCGCGGCGGTGGTGTGCGTGGTTCCGGGTCATGGTTCTGGCCATGGTTGCCCCCGTTCAGGTGCTCGGGATCCAAACGCGTGTGCGCGACGGTAGCATCCGCCCCGCGCGCAGTCTATATGATCATATAGTTTTTTGCGGTAGAATTATATGACCGTATACCTGCCGGAACGCCGCCATGATTCCCACTGCTGTTCGCCCGGCCGGAACCGCCCCCTGCGCCACGCCGCGGTCACTGCCGGCCTGGGTCTACGACCATGCGGAAATGACCCGCCTCGAGTGCGAGCGGATTCTCAAGCCGAGCTGGCAGATCGCCTGCCACATCAGCCAGATCCCGCACGCCGGCGACTATGTCACGTTCGAGTTGGGGCGCGACGGCGTGATCGTGCTGCGCGAGCCGGGCGGGGGCATCCGGGCGCTGCGCAACGTGTGCCGCCATCGCGGCACGCGCCTGCTGGAAGGTTCCGGCCGCTGTCACGGGCGCATCACCTGCCCGTATCACGGCTGGACGTACCGCTACGACGGCTCGCTGCTCGCCACCCCGGCCAGGGACAGTTTCCCCGCTCTCAACCTGCGCGAGCACTCGCTCGCTGCGGTGCACATGGAAGTCGCGCTGGGTTTCGTGTGGGTGTGCCTCGCGGCCGATGCCCCGCCGCCACCCGCGCAGGCGTGGGCGCCTTTCAGGGAAGAGCTGGCACCCTGCCGGCTCGAGGAGCTCGTCCCCACGCAGCCCATGTTTCTCCAGGAGTGGGATGTCGACTGGAAGATCGCGATGGACAACTACCTGGAGTCCTATCACGTGCCGATCGGCCACCCGGGACTGAACCGCATGATGACACCCGACTACGAAGATCAGCGCGGGGCCCCCGGCATTGCGCGCGGCATCAGCTGGCTCCGCGAGGCGCCCTCCTCCCGCTGGAGCGAGCGCATCTATCAGAAGCACGTCGGTGCTGTGACCGCGCCGTATCTGCCGGAGGCACACCGGCGCAGCTGGCGCTTCTACAGCTGCCTGCCGAACTTGGGCCTCGACATCATGCCCGAGCAGATGGATTTCTTTCAGGTCCTGCCTAAGGGCCCGGGCAAGACGCTGATCAGGGGCGCCGCCTTCGGCCTGCCCGATGAGCGCCGCGAGATGCGTCTCATGCGCTGGCTCGGCAATCGCATCAACATGCAGGTCAACCGGGAAGACCAGCAGCTGTGCGAGCGCCTGCAGCGCGGCATCGCCGACAGCGCCTACCGGCCGGGACCCCTGTCGCAGATCGAGACCTGGATGCTCGAGTTTCACGACCTGCTGCGGGCGCGCATCCCGGAGGTGTGTCTGCCCGAGGCCCCGGCGCGCTTCGTCTGAGTCACCGCCCGGCGGGCTCCTGCGGCAGCGCGTGCAGCAAAGCGGCAATGACCGCGCGGAACCGGGCGAGCGCCGGCGCGACCGGTCCGGATTCCGCCGGCTCATCCGCCGCGTCCGCAAGGCCGGCCTGCGTCGACTCGGCGAGCGCGATCTGCTCGTTGAGCCACACACCGGTCTGACGCCGCCCGGGATCGCGCGCCGCGCGCCGCGGGCGTCTGCCCCGCGCGGCCGGTGCTGCGGGCGCTGCGAAGTCGAAGCGACGGATGCGGCTGCGACCGGGCGCCGTCGGCATCACCTGCAGGATCCACGCCCCGCCGCCGCGCACCTCGAGCAGCTGATTCGGCGCCACGAAGCGCTGGTGTTCCTCAGGATTCTCGAGCCACTGCTCGACGATGAGCTTCCAGTCGGCGGCAGCCTCGACGTCAGTCACCGAGTGCGGGATGAGCGCGGCAAATGCCTGCCAGACGCCCCCGTCCGCGCGCGCCCCGGGCTCACCCTGTGTACCGTGGGCGCGCACCTGGATCAGGCGGCCCGCGCGCCGCATCTCGAGCGGGCTCAGATCACCCGGCGTCGCCCCCGCCACCCGGTGTCCGTCGAATGTGTACGTCAGCGAGTGAGCCGCGCAGCGGATGGCGCTCTTCAGGTGCCCCTGGCGCGCTGCCACCAGCGCATGCGGGCGCCGGCGGCAGGTGTTGCGGAAAGCGTGCAGGCGGCCGTCCTCGGCCCGCACCACGAAGGCGCGCTCCCCGGCGAGCTGGCCGCTGAGGTAATCGCCCGCAAGGCGCAACTCCGACTCGTGACCGAGGACCTGCCAGGCCGGACGCAGCAGCCGCTCGCGTTCCGCGGCCAACAGGCGTTCGTCGGCGTAGGCCCACGCCGGCAGGCGGCCGGTGGCGGCCACTGCGGCCGCCTTCTGGCGCTCCGGGGCGCCCGCCGCCCCGTCCTGGAACTGCCCTGGAAACACCGAGCGCAGGTAGTTCAGCGAGCGCGCCACGGCCGCGCCGCGGTCGATGTCGGTCTCGTGCTGGAAGGCAATGCCTTGCCACAGCACCTCGAGCACGCCGATGAGCCCGAGCGCCACGGCGTCGGCATCGAGGTGCGTTGCCCCGCTCACGGCGATCATCCGCTCCATGAGCTCGCGCACCAGCACCGCGAACTCCTCGTCCTTCTGGCCGCAGATGTCCTGGTACTCCTGGCGCGAGCTCGCCTCGCCCCAGAACGCGTACCACACCGACACCTTGCGGGGGCTGGCGATGTTCGCATCCAGATACAACTCCACGAGCAGCCGCAGTGCCGCCACCGGTGTGTCCTTCAGCCGCGCCACCGGCGCCATCACCCGCTGCTCGAATTCCGCCGCCAGGTACTCGAGCGAGGCGATGAGCATCGCCGCCTTGGAATCGAAGTAGAAGCGCACGATACCGGGCGAGAGGTCCGCGAGTGCGACCACCTTCTCCACGGTGGTGCGCGAGGGCCCGTACATGTGCAGCGCCGAGATGCAGGCGTCGATCAGCCGCTGGCGCTGACGCTGGCGGATGCGCGACGGGCCGGGCGTCTCCCCGGCGACCGCAGAGGCTCGTTGGCTCGACACGACTGTTACTGCACCGTTGCCCGCGCGCGCGGCGCGGACGTTCGCTGTACCGACGCCAAGTTTATCCCGCACAATAGTCGGCAATGAAACCGCCCTGGCGCCCGGGCCGTTGGCTCGTCATTCTGCCGCCGCTGCTGTTCCTGCTGATATTCTTTCTCATCCCGTTCGCCTTCGCCTTCAAGATCAGTTTCGCCGAGACCGCGCCACGGGTGCCGCCGTTCACCGACGTGATCTCCTTTACCGCGGATCACCATCTGCAGCTGTCGGTGAGCCTCGGCAACTACCGCTACCTGTTGACCGATGAGGTGTATGCGCTCGCCTATCTGTACTCGCTGCGCACCGCCTTTTTCTCGACCCTGATCTGCCTGTTGCTCGGTTACCCGATGGCCTACGCGCTCGCGCGCAGCCCCCGCTCGACCCAGGGCCTGCTGCTGCTCGTGATCATGCTGCCGTTCTGGACCTCCTTCCTGCTGCGCGTTTACGCGCTCGAGAGCATCATCCGCGACAACGGCTTCCTCAACACGGCGCTGCTGCATCTGGGTTTGATCAGTCAGCCGCTGCGCATCATGCGCACCAGTCTCGCGGTGTATCTGGGCATCATCTACTCCTACCTGCCCTTCATGGTGCTGCCGCTGTTCGCAACGCTCGAGAAGCTCGACCCGACGCTGCTCGAGGCGGCCGCCGACCTCGGCAGCACGCCGTGGCGGGCATTCCGCGCCATCACCCTGCCGTTGTCCGTGCCCGGCGTGATCGCCGGCTCCATGCTGGTGTTCATCCCGGCGGTGGGCGAGTTCGTGATCCCCTCGCTCCTCGGCGGGCCCAATCAGCTCATGATCGGCCGCGTGCTGTGGGACGAATTCTTCGGCAATCACGACTGGCCGGTGGCATCGGCCGTGGCGATCGCGTTCCTGGCTCTGCTGGTCGGCCCGATCGCGGTGTACCAGTACTACAACGTGCGCCAGCTCGAGGCCTGAGGCGCTGCCATGGAACGGCGCGCCCCCGCGGCTCTGCTCTCGGTGCTGTTCTTCGGCATCGCGGTGCTGTACCTGCCGATCCTGGTGCTGATCGGGTACTCCTTCAACGCCTCCCCGGTGGTGAACGTGTGGGGCGGTTTCTCCACCACCTGGTACTGGCAGCTGCTGCGCAATCGTCAGCTGCTGCAGGCAGCGCTGCTGTCATTGCAGGTGGCCGTGGCCGCCTCCACCGCCGCGGTCGTCCTCGGAACGCTGGCGGCCACTGCTCTGGTGAGGTTCGCGCGCTTTCCAGGGCGGCTGCTGCTCACAGGCATGGTGAACGCGCCGCTGGTCATGCCGGAGATCATCACCGGGATCACGCAGCTGCTGCTGTTCGTCTCGATGGTGCAGCTGTTCTCCTGGCCGCACCGCGGCTTTACCACCATCGTGCTGTCGCACATCACCTTTTGCACTGCGTACGTCACCATAACCGTGCAGTCGCGCCTGCAGGCGGCCGACCGCTCGCTGGAGGAAGCTGCCATGGACCTCGGCGCGAGCCCGGCACGCGCCTTCGTCGCGGTCACGCTGCCGCTCATCGCCCCGGCGGTCATCTCGAGCTGGCTGCTGTGCTTCACGCTGTCGCTCGATGACCTGGTGATCTCGAGCTTCGTTGCCGGTCCCGGCGCCAGCACCCTGCCCATGGTCATCTACTCGAAGGTGAAGCTCGGAGTGAGTCCCGACATCAACGCGCTCGCGACCGTGATCGTCTGTGCGGTCGGTGTGTGCATCATCGGCGCCGGCTGGCTCATGGCGCGCGCCGATCGCCGCCACGCGCTCGAGGCGCAGCTCGCCGGGCGGTAGTCGAGGCGCGGGGGCGGGGCTGGCGAGCTGTCCATGGGGAGAAGGAGCACGCACAACAGCCCTCCTCTGCGGGCAATGCGCATTACTCATGCGCATTGCTCGATTTGGGAACCATCGCGCGCCCCCTCGCTCTGCAAGTCATTGATTCGCATGTAGCTGACTTACTGAGCGGTTGCGCTGACTCGCCGCCGCTCGGCTACAGGTCGGTCTTGATGCGCGTCCAGGTACGCGTCCGCAGCCGCTCGAGGGCCGGTCCCGCTTCCTTCGCCTGATACAGCCGCGACTCCACTGCCGGCGGCGGGTAGACCGCGGGATCGGCGAGGATGTGCGGATCGACATAGGCGTTGGCGGCCAGGTTGTCGTTGGCGTAGTTGATATCGTTGGTGACGGCGGCGATCACGCGCGGCTCGAGCATGTAGTTGAGAAACCGGTGCGCTGCCAGCGGGTGAGGGGCGTCCGCGGGGATGAGCCAGGCGTCGTACGAGCCGTTGGCGCCCTCCTTCGGCACCGTGAAGGCGAGGTTCACATTCACCCCTGCGGCCCTCGCGCGGGCGCGCGAGGTGGCGTAGTCCCCCGACCACGACATGGAAATGCAGAACTCGCCGTTGGCGAGTCCGTTCATGTACTCCGTGGAATCGAAGGCGCGGATGTAGGGCCGCACGGCGAGCAGCAGCTTCTCGGCCCGGCCGTAGTCCTCCGGACGGGCGGTGTTCGGATCGAGGTGCAGATAATTGAGCGCCAGTTGCAGCACATCCGCGGCCGAATCGAGGAACGTCACGCCGCAATCGGCAAAGCGCCGGATGATCTCCGGCTTGAAGAGCAGGTCGAGGCTGTCCACCGGGGCATCGGGCATCCTTGCGCGGACCAGATCCACGTTGTAGGCAAAGCCGTTGACGTGACGCAGGTAGGGCACCGCATGGCGGTTGCCCGGGTCCGCCCGAGCCTCGATCTCGAGAACGTGGGGATCGAGGTTCCTCCAGTTCGGCAGCAGCGAGCGATCGAGCGGGCGGTAGATCCCGGCCTTGATCTGGCGGCTGAAGTAGTCCGTCGAGGTGCTCACCACGTCATAGCCGGCATCGCCTGCCATCATCTTGGCTTCGAGTGTCTCGTCGGCGTCGTAGGTGTCGTACACCACCCTGACGCCACTTGCTGCCTCGAAGTTGGCGAGGGTGTCCTTGCCGATGTAGTCCGCCCAGTTGTAGACGTGCAGTTCCCGCGTGTCTTGCGCGCCGCCTCCGCAGGCGCACGCGAGCGCGGCCGCAACGAGTGCGGTGACGGTGGCGCACCCCCGCCGCAGACGCATCGCAGTGGCCACGCCGTTTACAGCTTCACCATGACGTGACGCACCACGGTGTAGTCGTCCAGGGCGTAGACCGACAGGTCCTTGCCGTAGCCGGAGCGCTTGAAGCCGCCGTGCGGCATTTCGCTCACCGTCGCAAAGTGCGTGTTGATCCAGGTGGCGCCGTACTGCAGCTGCGCCGCCACCGCCAGGGCGCGCGAGACGTCGCGGGTCCAAACGGAAGAGGCCAGACCGTATTCGGAGTCGTTGGCCCAGCGGATCGCCTGCTCGGTATCGCTGAAGGGCGTCACCGACACCACCGGGCCGAATACCTCGCGCTGCACGATCTCGTCTTCCTGCCGGGCGCCGGCGATCACGGTTGGCTCGTAGAAGAAGCCCGCGCCGGCGCGCATGGTGCCGCCGGTCGTGACGGTGGTGTGCCCCGCCGCGGCGGCGCGTGTCACCATCGCGGCCACGCGCTCGCGCTGTCCGCGGGAAATCAGCGGTCCCATTTCCACTCCCGGCTCCTGCTGCGTGCCGACCCGGATGGTGCGCACCGCGCTGGTGAGGTCGGCGACCAGGCGCTCGTAGACGCGCTTGTCCGCGTACACCCGGCAGGCGGCGGTGCAGTCCTGGCCGGCGTTGTAGAAACCGAAGGTGCGCAGGCCCGCGACCACCGCCCCGATGTCGGCGTCGTCGAACACCACGACCGGAGCCTTGCCGCCGAGCTCCAGGTGCGTACGCTTGAGGTTGCCGGCCGCCGCGGCCAGCACCTTCTGTCCGGTCGCCACCGAGCCGGTGAGCGACACCATGCGCACACGCTCATGAGTGATGAGCGCGGTGCCCACCGGCTCGCCCCGGCCGCAGACGACGTTCACCACACCGGCCGGCAGCACCTCAGCGAGCAGCGCCGCGAGTTTCAGCGTCGTGAGGGGCGTCTGCTCGGAGGGCTTGAGCACCAGCGTATTGCCGGCGGCAATCGCGGGCGCGATCTTCCAGGCGGCCATCATCAGCGGGTAGTTCCAGGGTGCGATCGACGCCACCACCCCGACGGGGTCGCGACGAATGAAGCTCGTGTGCCCGGGCAGGTATTCGCCCGCGGCCAGTCCCTGCGGCGCCCGGCACACGCCGGCAAAGTAGCGGAACACGTCGGCGATCGACGGCAGCTCGTCGTTGAGCGCCGCCGCCAGGGGCTTGCCGGTGTTGCGTGATTCGAGTGCCGCGTAGTCCGCCGCCTCGGCCTCGAGCCCCTCGGCAACGCGCGTCAGCAGCAGCGCGCGATCCTTGGGCGCGGTGCGCGCCCAGGTAGGGAAGGCCTCTTCCGCGGCGGCGACGGCCGCCTCGACCTGCGCGGCGGAGGCCCCCGGCACGGCGGCGAGCGCGGCGCCGCTCGCGGCATCGAGCACCGACTCGACCGCGCCCTCGCCCGCGACCAGCCGGCCGCCGACCAACAACTGAGTCTGCATGTCTCCTCCGGTGCGTCGCTCGCCTCGGGGGGCGCCCAAACCGCGCGCGCCTTGTCGGGCGCCGGCGCCAGGTTATATTATCACAGCCATAATATTAAGCCGCCGCGCGCTCCGACTGCGAGGTCACACGCCATGAACTCCGACGTCATCATCACCTGCGCCATCACCGGCGACGACACCAAAGTCACCAAGAGCCCGCACTGCCCCATCACCCCCCGGCAGATCGCCGCTGCCGCGGTCGAGGCCGCGCGCGCCGGGGCCGCCATCGTGCACATCCACGTGCGCGATCCCGAGACCGGCGAGTTCAGCATGGCAACGCGCCATTACCGCGAAGTCGTCAAGCACATCCGCGAAGCCCGAGTCGACGTGCTGGTCAATCTGACCTGCGGCATGGGTGGCTACCTGTACATAGGCAAGCAGGGGCTCAAGGACACCCCGGCCGCCGGCACCGACTTCGTCACCCAGGAGGAACGCATGCGCCACGTGATCGACCTGTGCGCGGAAGGGCTCTACCGCCCCGACATCGCCACGCTCGATTGTGGCACGCTCAATTTCGGCGAGGGCAACCGCGCCTACATCTCGACGCCGGAATACTGCCGCCAGGGCGCCGGCATCCTGCGCGACCTGGGTGTGAAAGTGGAGCTCGAGGTGTTCGATACCGGCAATCTCTGGTTCGTGAAGCAGATGATCAAGGAAGGCCTGATACCGGGACCGGCCATGATTCAGCTGTGCACCGGCATCGCCTACGGCGTGCCTGCCGACACCGGACACCTGCTCGCCATGGTGAATTACCTGCCGGAGGACTGCGTGTGGAGCTCTTTTGCGGTGAGCCGCATGCAGATGCCGTGGGTGGCGCAGTCGATCCTGCTCGGCGGCAACGTGCGCGTCGGCCTCGAAGACAACCTGTATCTGTCCCGCGGCGTGTACGCCAGCAACGCACAGCTGGTCGAGAAAGCACGCACCATCGTGGAGGCCATGGGGGCGCGCATTCTCTCGCCCGCCCAGGCGCGCGAGCGGCTGCGGCTGCATTGAGCATGGCCGGCATCCCCGTCTACCACAGCGCGATCCTGCCCGAGTGGATCGACTACAACGGTCACGTGCGGGATGCCTACTACGGACTGATCGTGAGTCTGGCATCGGATGCGCTCATGGACCGGGTGGGTGTCGACAGCGCATATCGCACGCGTACCGGTTGCACACTGTACGCCGTGGAGATGCACATACACTACCTGCATGAGGTCAGGCAGACCGACACGGTGGACGTCAGCGTGCGCATCGTCGGTGCCGACGCCAAACGAATCCATGCGGCTTTCGAGATCCAGCGCAGCGGACACTCCGCCATCGCAGCCACCGCGGAGGTCATGCTGCTGCATGTGCGCCAGCAGGGCAGCCGTGCCACCGTGCTGCCGTTTCCGCCGCCGGTGGGCGCGGCACTCGCGCAGCTGCGGGAGGCGAGCGCCGGGCTGGAGGCCGCCGGCCCCGGCTCGCGGCAGATGGCGTTGCGCGGCAGCGGCCGCGTCCCATGAGCGCGCTCGCGCTGCAGCGCCTGCTCGCGCCCCGCAGCCTCGCCCTCATCGGCGGCGCCTGGGCGGACGCCGCCCTCGCGGCGAGCCGCGTCATCGGCTACCGCGGTGAGGTGTGGCGCGTTCATCCGACCCGCGCCTCCTGCGCCGCGCAGCGCTATTTCCGCTCAGTCGACGAGCTGCCGGGTGCGCCGGATGCCGCATTCGTCGCAGCTCCCAACGGTGACGTACCGGCGATTGCCGCGGCGCTCGCGCGCCGCGGTGCCGGCGGCTTCGTCTGCTTTGCGGCCGGCTTCTCCGAGACCGCCACCGCCGAGGGCCAGCGCCTCACGCGCGAGCTGCTGGCGAGCGCCGGTGAGCTGCCGTTCTTCGGTCCCAACTGCTACGGCTTCGTCAACTTCTTCGACGGCGTGGCGCTGTGGCCCGACCAGGTGGTGGGCAAAGCGCCGGAACGCGGCGTCGCCCTCATCTGCCAGAGCGGCACGCTGGCGCTCAACCTGATGTACAACGACCGCTCGCTGCCCATCGGGCTGCTGCTCACCGTAGGCAACCAGACACGCCTCGCGGCCGAGGATCTCATCGACCTGCTGTGCGACGACGCGCGCGTGACGGCCATCGGCTTGTATCTGGAGGGCATCCGCGACGCCGCGCGCTTTGCGCGGGCGAGCGCGCGCGCGCGCGCCGCCGGCAAGCCGATCGCGCTGATCAAGGCCGGGCGCACCGCCGCGGCGATGCACACCGTGCGCACCCACACAGGCGCACTCGCCGGGGCGGATGCGGCCTTCGACGCCTTCTGCCGGCAGGCGGGTATTGCCCGCTGCGAGTCGCTCGCAACGCTGTGCGAAACGCTCAAGATCCTTCACAGCGGCGGCCCGCTTGCGGGACGGCGTGTGCTCGCCATGGGCGCCTCGGGGGGCGACATGGCCATGACCGCGGACGCCGCCCGACATCTGTCGCTCGATTTCGCGCCGCTGCCGGCGGCCGCTGCCGCGAGGCTGCGCGAGCTGCTGTCGGACCGCGTGCACATCGCGAATCCGTTCGACTTCCACACCCATGTCTGGTTCGACTATCCGCGCCAGCGCGCCATGTTCAGCATCGCGCAGCGCGCCGGTTTCGACGCGGTGGGATTGATGCTCGACTGTCCGCCCGCCGGCGCGGACGATTCCACCTACGTGCGCGTGCTCGAGGAGTTTGCCGCAGCGCTCCCCGGCGCTCCGACGCGCGCTGCGGTCATATCCTCGCTCCCCGAATCGCTGTCGCCGGCGACGCGCGCGAAATGCCTCGCCGCCGGCATCGTGCCGCTGCAGGGACAACGCGAGGCGCTCGAGGCACTCGATCTCGCAGCGGCGGTTGGCGCGGCCTGGTCGCGCGGCGCCGGGGTGGAGCTGCGCTGCCCGCACGCGCCCCGGGAGGCCGCGCGCAGCCTCGGCGAGCACGCGGCCAAACAGGCGCTCGCGGCCGCCGGAGTGCCCGTGCCGCGTTTGCGGCTGGTGCCGGTGCGGGAGGCTGCGGCCGCCGCAACCGCGCTCGGCTTCCCGGTGGTGATGAAGGCCGCGAGCGCGGCGCTCGAGCACAAATCCGATGCTGGCGGCGTGGTCCTGAACGTGCGCACCGCCGCCGAGGCCGCTGCGGCGGCGCAGCGCCTGTCCGCCCTGTCCGCTAGCGTGCTGGTCGAGGAGATGATCGATGACGGGGTCGCCGAGATCCTGGTCGGCATGAAGGTGGATCCGCAGTTCGGCCAGGTGCTGGTGCTGGGTGCGGGCGGCGTGCTGACCGAGCTGCTGCGCGACAGCGCGACGCTGCTCCCGCCCTTCACGACCGCGACCATCGCGGCAGCGCTCGAGAGGCTCCGGGTAGCGCGGCTGCTCGGGGGTTACCGCGGCCGCCCGCCCGCCGACAGCGCGGCACTGGTGCAGACGGCGCTCGCCTGCACGCGCTACGCTGCCGCCAACCTCGAGCGCCTCGTGGAGCTCGACCTGAACCCCGTCATCGTGCGTCCCCGGGGGCGGGGCGCGGTGGCGGTGGATGCACTGATTCGACTCGTCTGAGGAGCTTTTATGCCCGACGGCACGTCCGACGGCATCCGCACCGCAACCGACGGCGCGGTTCTCGAAGTCACCATCGATCGCCCGAAAGCGAACGCGATCAACCTCGCCGCGAGCCGGCGGCTCAACGAGGTCTTCACGGCATTCCGCGACGACCCGGCACTGCGCGTGGCGATCGTCACTGGCGCCGGCGAGCGCTTCTTCTCTCCGGGCTGGGATCTGAAGGCCGCAAGCGGCGCCGAGGAGTCCGACGAGGACTGGGGCGTCGGCGGCTTCGGCGGCTTGAATTACCCGCGTAACCTCGACAAGCCGCTCATCGCCGCGGTCAACGGCATCGCCTGCGGAGGCGGATTCGAGATCGTGCTCGGCACCGACATCATCGTCATGGAGGAGCACGCGAAGTTCGCGCTGCCGGAGATCAACGTCGGCGTGCTGGCCGATGCCGGCACCATCAAGCTGCGGCGGCGCATTCCCTACCACGTCGCCGTCGAGTTCCTGATGACCGGGCGCTGGATGGACGCCGCCGAAGCCAAGCACTGGGGGCTGGCAAATCACGTCGTTCCCAGGGGGCAGGGGCTGATCCGGGCGCGCGAGATCGCCCGGCAGCTTGCCGACGGTCCGCCGCTGCTGTTTCCAGCGATCAAGCAGCTGCTGCGCCACACGGAAATGGTTGCCGAGCACGCGGCCTTCGCGCTCCACGACAGCCTCGAAGCCGTGCAGACGGTGATCCGCTCGCAGGACCTGAAGGAAGGCGCGCGGGCATTTGCCGAAAAGAGAAGGCCGGTGTGGCAGGGGAAATGAGCGCCCGCCCCGCGCGTCTCGCTCGCGTTGCCCTCAGCCGCCCAACGGCCGCAGCAGCGCGCGCGAGATGATGTGGCGCTGCACCTCGCTGGTGCCGTCCCAGATGCGCTCGATGCGCGCATCCCGCCAGATGCGCTCGAGCGGCAGCTCGGTCATGAGCCCCATGCCACCGTGAATCTGCAGCGCCTCGTCTGCGACCATGGCGAGCATCTCGGTTGCCTTCAGCTTCGCGATCGCCATGTCGCTGTCGGTCGCGCTGCGCCGTTCCAGCTTCCACGCCGCCTCGAGCGTCAGCAGTTCCGCCGCCCGCAGCTCCACCGCCATGTCGGCGAGCTTGAACGACACGCCCTGGAACTTGCCGATCTGCTGGCCGAACTGCACGCGGTCGACCGCCCACTGACTGGCGCACTGCAGTGCTCGCTCCGCGCGCCCGAGGCAATTGGCCGCCACCTGTAGCCGCGTCGCCCCGAGCCAGGTGTTGGCGACCTCGAAGCCGCGCTGCACCTCGCCCAGCACCGCGGACTGCGGCAGCCGGCAATCCGTGAACTGCAGGATGCTGTTGGTGTAGCCGCGATGCGAGACGTTCTGGTAACCGGGACGCACCTCGAAGCCCGGCGTGCCTTTGTCGACCAGGAAGGCCGTGATGAGCCGGCGCTTGCCACGCGGGGAGTCCTCCTCGCCGGTAGCGGCGAACAGGATCACGAAGTCCGCATGATCGGCGTGGCTGATGAAGTGCTTGCTGCCGTTGACGATGAAGTCCCCGCCCTTGAGCCGCGCGGTGGTCCTCATGCTCCGCAGGTCAGATCCCGCCTGCGGCTCGGTCATCGCGAGGCACTCGACGCGCTCGCCCCGCACGGTCGGCAGCAGGTAGCGCTCGCGCTGCGCCCCTTCGCAGGCCAGCAGGATGTTCGACGGCCGCGCCACGCAGGTGGAGTGCAGCGCGTAGCTGGTGTGGCCGAGTTCCTTCTCGTACAGCACCCAGCTCACCGTATCGAGGCCGGCGCCGCCCACTTCAGTCGGCATGTTGGCAGCATAGAGCCCGGCGGCAATGGCCTTCTCCTTCAGCGGCCGCCACAGCTCCGCGGCCAGGCTCCCCGTCTCCTCCACCTCCCGCTCGTGCGGCACCAGTTCCTGACGCACGAAATCGCGCGTGGTCCTGATGATCAGCTGCTGCTCTTCAGTGAGGCTAAAGTCCATCGGCTTCTCCTCAGGCGGACGCCTTGCGGCCTTTGTTCGTTGCCCCGGAGTTCGCGGTGCTCAGCGCCCAGTTGCGCAGCAGCTCGAGCTGCAGCCGCAGCTGTCCGATCTGACGCGCCGCCGGCCACTCGCCGCGACTGGCCACCGTGCTGGCGGTCACGCCGTTGATGAAGGTGATCACCGAGCGCAGCACCTGCTCGCGCGTGGCGGCCGGCCAGCGGCGCCACTCGGGCCAGCAGCGCGCGCAACAGCGCTCGAACAGTCGCCAGTATTCGCGGTGCAGCCAACCATTGATGCGCTTGAGACGCCGGTCGGTCGGCACCTGTCCCCAGAATGCAAGCCACACGGCGCATTCGATGTAGCGCGTCTCATCGACCGGCAGAGCCTCCGTCAACAGCGCCAGCAGGTCAGGCTCCCCGCTGGCCCCGCGCGGCGTCAACCGTTCCTCGATGCGTCGCAGGATCAGACGCAGAGCCGCGACGATGATGTCCTGCTTGGTGTCGAAATAGTGCGCCACCATGCCGGTGGTGTAGCCCGCCTCGCGCGCGATGCGCACGATGGTCGCCTGATCGAAGCCGTAGTGCGCCACCACGCGGCAGGCGACCAGTGCGATCTCCTCGCGCCGCTGCTCGTGATCGACGATCTTGGGCATGTCCGCACCTGCCGCCGGCTGCTTGCGCCGCGTGCCGTCAGCGCGCCGCGGCCTGCAGCTCCGTGAGGCGCGTGCGCACGGACGGCTCCAGCGGCACGGCCTGGCCGGCGCCCGTGTTCACGTGCACACAGAGCTGGGCGGCGCTCGCCAGCAGCGCATCGTCGCGTGCGCGGTACAGGCTGTGGGCCAGCCGCACGCGCTGGTCGTCAACCTCCAGCACCCGGGTCGTGCCGTACAGCCGCTCCGCCGAGCGCGCCTCGGCCTTGCGGACCAGCTGCGTCTCTGCGGTGTACATGGCGCGCCCGGAGCGACGATACGCATCGTCGAGGCCGGCGAGGCGGAACAGGGCGTCGGTCGCAGCGCCAAACACCTGCAGATAACGTGCATCCGTCATGTGTCCGTGGCAGTCGACCCACTCGGGGCGCACGTGCGTCTCGAGAAGCCGCAGCGAACCGTCATGCTGCGCGGCGGGCGGCGCGCCCGCCGCCGTGAGACGCACGCGCGCCGCGTCCGCGGACGTTGCGTACAGACGCTCCTCGAGCGCGCGCAGTGTGGCGCCGGCGCCGATGTTGTATTCGCGCAGAACCTGCTGGATCGCCACCAGGTAATCGTCCCGCAGGCGCTCGAGCTCGCGGATCGAGCGCCCGTCGGCCTGCGCCTGCGTGCCGGCGACCATCCGGTCGAGCAACGACTCGCTGAGCTCCGGCGCCTCGAGCCTGGTCCATGGCCACTTCAGGCACGGTCCGAACTGCCTCAGCATGTGCCGCATGCCGCTCTCACCGCCGGCGAGGTGATAGATCAGGTTCGTGCCCATACCCGCCCAGCGCAGCCCCGGGCCGTACACGATGGAGTCATCGAGCTCACCCGTAGTGGCGACGTCCTCATTCACCATGTGCAGAATTTCGCGCCACAGAGCCTCCTGCAGCCGATCGGTGAGGTGCCCCGGCACCTCGCGCCGCACCCTGAGCGGATGCATGCCGATGTAGGTGAAGAAACGCGCTGCCGCATCGAGCGCCGCGGCCGAAGTCTCCTTGCCGCCGACCAGCTCCACCAGCGGCAGCAGGTACACCGGATTGAAAGGATGCGCGACCAGCAGCCGTTCCGGGGCCACGACCTCGCGCTGCAGGTCCGA
>Ga0123356_10000538_pt1 | contig 42163 bp, 37 predicted proteins | sample TergutEmb28metaG_2_FD_92546 | JGI IMG/M metagenome (GOLD analysis project Ga0123356, IMG submission 92546) | Embiratermes neotenicus P3 segment gut microbial communities from Petit-Saut dam, French Guiana - Emb289 P3 | ecosystem: Host-associated > Arthropoda: Insects > Digestive system > Gut ...
GCAAACAGCGTTGTTTTGGCTTCTATGTCTACCTCGTGGCATGTTGTTCACAAATATTGCATATAGCAACCGAACTATAAAACATATTCTATATTAGGACACTGCCAAAATATCATTACCACGAAAAACACAAGTTTCTCAAAACTTCGGCAACAGATCTAACGCATAGAACTATAGTTGGAATTTTTAAAACAAAAAAGAGAGGGGATTTAGTTTTTTCCCTTTTGGTTTATGCGCGTTTCTTGACTGACATCAAGATGAGTACACCGACAACTGCAATTGCAATGATTATTGCAATTGTGGAAGCTGCGAAATACAGCTCTGTTGGTGCATTGTTTGCGACTGGGGTTTCTGCCGAAACTACTGGCGCTGCTTCGTCAACTGTGAATGCGGTCACTGCGTGGGATGCATAGTATGATTCAGATCCGTCGAATTGTGCATACACTGTGAATTTGCCTGCGATGTCTGGCTTCCAGTTGTAACTGTAGAAGCCGTCTATGTCACTGGTGACTTGACCGATTTGGCGATAGTTACCGTTTCCGTCGATTACGGCGATGGTAACTGGGACACCAGTTGCGTCGCTTGGCTTTGGTTGCTGTTGATATAGGTAGTTCATCCATTCGCCCATGGATGCGTCGGCGATTGCTGGTGTGCCTGCGGCAGGTATGCCTAGGCAGGTTTGGCCGGGAGATTGATCAGTGACGGTCCCGCGTATGGTTACGCTGGTATCTAGTGTAACAGCTGTTGTTGGTGCTTCGATTGTGGTTGCACTGCGACCTTTGGCGTATGCGTACAGTAGGTTGTCATATGAGTTTGGTAAGAACAATACGCCGTCTGCTGCTCCAGCCACTGGGCTGTTAGATTGGCAGAAGCTGTTTACTTCCCAAACGGTTTCGCCGGTGGTTGCATTGATTGCTACTGCGTGTGAGCCTCGGAACATGGGGGGGTTATATGTGTGGCCTTGGTTAATGATGACTTTGCCGTCAGCGACTAATTCGATGACTTTGCCAGGGTAGGAGCCATATACGGTATTGTAGCCTGCGTCGCCTGTGTACCAGGTCCATTCAAGTTCACCGGTGTTGGCATCCCATGCATAGACGTGGCCGTCGTAGGTGCCTTGGTAGAGCAATCCATAGGCTTCGATGGGGCGGTATGATGCGAAGTAGGTCCAGATGTTACCACCATCTGGGAAGCGGCATTTGCATACTTCTTTGCCGGTATCGGCGTTGTATAGAGCGATGTATTGTCCTTCAGTGACGAGTTGAGCGTACTTGCCTTGGCCTGATGTGTAGGTGCAAATTCTTGACCACGGAGCTTCAGAAATGGTTCGGTTTATCACGAAGTTTTGGTGACCGTCGGTTAAGTCGTAGCTGGCGTCTACTTGCCAGGTTGCCCAGTTGCCAGTTTCACCGTAAGCCATCACAACTGAGTTGCCCGCGATGCCGATGTTACCACCGGATTGAGGCCCAGAAAGGCTCAGTCTGATTGGGTTACCGTCGACTTCCATTGCAATGGGTACTTGCCATTCGATGCCTGTAGACCAAGTTACGTTCATGCCTTTGGTTGGTTGGAATCGCCAGTTTGCGATGTTGCCTAATGCACCTAGTAGAGCTCTGCTTGAGTTCCAGCATGTGAGGTAGTACTGACTTGAGTTGGTTGTATCAATGTAGTAGTCGAGTATGCTTCCGTCGGGTGACATCATGAAGTCCCCGTTAGTGTTTACGCCAGATCCTGTAATGTCAAGTAGCCATTGGCCTGTTGTTGCTTCATAGCATGACCATGCTGCTCTAGCGCCTGTGCCAGAAGTTGACCATAGAAACATTTGTCCGCCGTATTGGTTTGGAGATATGTAGTTCCAGATTTGTCCCATTCTTAGGGTTCCGTTCATGTCATCTTTTTTCCAGAGAACTTCGCCAGTTTTTACGTCTTGTGCGATTACGCCATATGTTGCTGAGGTGCTAAGGGGTGTGTATGTGTAGTATAGAACGCCATTCATGATGACTTCTTTGAATTTAGGCTCGTATTGTGCTGTTGCGTAAAAGTTGCTGTCAAGTGTGTTGCCAAATTCACCGCCGATCAAGCCGCCTGGGGCCAGTGGGGTTGTCCAGATAACGTGGGGGGCGTTAGCGATTTGGGTGTAGGGGGCATAGTTGCCAGTCATGTTGTAGCCGTAGCCTGCGTTGGTAAATGATTGTAAGCCAAACCAGTTACCGCTGATGGTGTTCCAGTATTGGTTTTGCATGTTGATTGGACGTTGCCAGTACTCGGTTGGTAGGGGGTTGTCGGGTAGACTCGTTGCTCGCTCATCAGTTACAGTGACAGTTTTAACGACACTGTCGCTTGGCAGATAGTAGTCGCCGATGTATGCTCGTGTAGCTGCGCTAAATCCGTTTGGTGGTGGGTTGGCGCCCACTAGTTCTTCGCCTAGGAAGTGGGCTTGGAATGTGTAGTTGCCTACGACGTCAGGGGTCCAAGTGGTGTAGGTAAATCCAGTGGTGTCGCTTTTGAAACCTGTAAGGGTTTTGGTTGTTCCATCGGGGTAGCCGATTGTGATAGTAAGGTTATTCCATCTGTCACCGTATTCGGTTGACACGGTCATTGGGACTTTGTCAATGCCGAAAGTGACGAAGGCTTCTTGGCCGACTCCGACTGGAATTGGGTTAACGTCAACGTAACAATAGGTTGTTACTTTGTATGGGTGTTCGTCTGCTGATGCGAAGGGTATGGAGACAATTGCGGCTGCAATTGATAGCATAAGTATTGCAGTTAGAGTAGTTGCAGCAATTTTATTAAATCTAGATGTATGTGTTTGCATTTTTCATCTCTTCCCTTAATCTTAGACTAAGGTGTCACCACTAAACGGGTGATCGCTATTTAAGAGTTATGGACCGCGCGATTACACAGTCGACAATCAATATCGAAATCAAATCATAACTACAAGATAAAAATATTTAACACAATATTTTTTATATTAAAGAACAGCATTTGAAGCAAATATACTAAAAACAAAAACAACCACTCAAAACATTACCCTAACAATTAACAAAAGCCGTTTCAAAACCAAGAAACACCCACAGGGATCTAATCGAGAAATAACTTAGCACAACATAGTTTTAACGCTTGTAACTACTTTGTGTGCCCACATCATCTTTTATGCCCATTTGAAAATGTAATCTTTTGTGTGGAAAAGGATTAAATGGTGCCCGACAAGTTAGGCGGGTCCGGCTGCTAAAGTTGAGACGGCATGGGTCTTACAATTTTTGTGCTTGCTCAACATTAGCACGCGGCTGAATCCGCTTAACACTCTTTTTTCCCCCACAACAATGTGTTACAATGCTGATGCAACCACATTGTTATTTATTGTTGGAACCATAGTTATGTTAATGAAGGTTAACTTAAGAGCAAGCAACGTGTTTCTCCTCTCCTCTCTCTTCCTGAAATTCTTGCCTGCGTTTAAGTTAATCTTTCCCTCTCAACTTCCTAAAGCTATTTGTCGATATAATAAAAACCTGTTTACATATTGCCGCTGGCCTATCTGATTATACAAACAGAAAAACAGGAACACCATCTGTCAGAAAAACAGGATGACGAAACTGACTATCAATTGACCACACATCAATACAAGCAGGTTACAACCGCAACAAGCTTCTCAGGTAGTATTGTTTTCCAGTTCATCTGTGAAAAACAAGGGAAACATTTTCATTTACACCCATGGAATTCCACGAATGACCCGCTTTGGCGTGTTAATAAATACCACCGGTTATTATTTTTCCAGAAAAATGGGAAAATGCTTTAAAGCAATCCATGGACCTAAAGTGGCTAGGCTGGTAATCCCTGGGCATGGCAGAGCAAACAGAAAAAGAGCAAACAACGAAAAAGGAAGCAAAAAAAGAAAAGAAGAAACTAGGCTTTGACTATCATTCTTCACGACTATTTGCCCTTCTGCTTCCCGCCATCTACCTTATCGCCATTGCAGTCTTTAGCTTAGTCTACCACATTATACCCGGGCCAGAGTTACTTGTTTTAGCGTTTCTGATTTATGCCGCTTACAACAAAACCACGTGGCGGTTTCTCAAAGATTGGCTACCCTTTATCACTGTGTTTGTTTCCTATGAAATGCTCTACGGCTTTGTTGGCAGCATCGCCGCCAACAACCTCCACACTGGACCATACAACCTGGAGATGAGCCTTTTTGGACAACTACCAAGTCTCGTCCTACAGCAAACCATCCGCTGGGCACCATTGGATTATTTGGGAGCCTTTTTCTATTCTCTGCACTTTTTTGCTCCAACCATATTCGCGTTTATTCTCTGGAAAGTCAGCCCCAAAAACTACTGGAAATACACGGTATCATTTGGTGTACTCACCTATGCCGCACTGATAACCTTTCTGTTCTATCCTGTGGCACCTCCCTGGATTGAATCGCCCGACAACATCAGCCGCATATTAATCAGTTCAGTAGACCACAATTTAGGTATCCCAGTTTACAAGACGCTCTTTGATTTTCTAAGTCCTGACCTCTATGCAGCATTTCCTAGCATGCACTCCGCATTACCCCTGTTGATCTCACTTTTCTCAATTAAGATCTGGAAGAAAAAAGCCTTGCCAGTACTCATCTTCCCCATCGGCGTCTGGTTTAGTGCAGTCTACCTGGGTGAACACTACATTGTGGATGTACTGGGCGGAATCGTATATGCTATCGTCGCTTTTGTGGCGGTTGAAAAACTACTACCGCTGATTTCGCGCCACAATAGTTTCTTAAAAAAGCACATGCCCACTCAAACTTGACAGCACTGGATAGGGGTTAACCTTTCATGGTGTGTTTGGTAGTTGGGTTGCCATTTGGCAGGTTATAAGTGGTCAGTGTCGGGTTTGGTTTCTTCTGGAAGGATTATGATGTAGGCTTTGTGCCCGATGTATTCTTTGGGGCAACCTATTTTTGCGCCGTTGCCTATGGGTGTGACTTTGCCTTCGAAGAAACCGGTTATGTTGTTAACTGTTAGGGTTGTTTGGGGGGTTAGTGTGTGTTTTGCAGACATAAACACATATATACAAAGTTTATACAATTAAATGTTTCTGAATAGACCATGCACTCCGCGAAAGTTTAAAGATAAAAAGAGTTTGTGAGGGTTCTGCTGACAGATCAGAGTTTAAGCCAGAGCAGAATACCCATAATTAAACCATAAATTGCTAACGCTTCAGCCAATGCAACAATAAGGAAACTGCGGAAGAAAGTTTCAGGTTTTTCAGCTAACGCACTAATTGCGGCACTGCCAGCAGCAGAAATTGCAAGACCAGCAGATAAAGCAGGCAAACTAATGGCTAACGCAGCGGCGAAGGCTATGGCTACTCTATCATAGTTACCAGCGGCTATTTGAACATCTTGTTGCTCTTGAACTGTTTGGACGGTATATGCTGCTGCCATACCCATGATTGGTAGAAGCACAATAGGAAGCACGACGAACAACAACAAATTATGTTTCATTTTCATGTTGACGTTACTCCAATTATTGTACAAATGCACATTTGCTAAGCTATTAAGTTTTTCTTGCTTGTTCCCTTTTTTCCATCAATTAAAGCAAGGATTCGGTTGCTTCCCCCATTTTAGCAGCCTGCAACCTGAGGGCATCAAGATCGTTGCGAATTTTTTCTAGATCTTCTGATACAATACGCGCGATAGTTGCAAGGAATGATTCGTACTCTATTGCAATTCTTTCTGCCGCCAAAATAATCAACCTACCTTCCAACCAACACAAAATCCACCAGTGGGAACAAAAATATACTTAATTGATTGAGAACTAAACCGTTTCATCCTCTACAACCCCTTCTCATGAACTCTAATCATAGATTTAATACGTTTAGTACGGACAAATTCTTCCCGTTCCTTCTCTTCTAAAACCAACTCAATCAGCTTAGCCGTATTCCGATACCGTGGAATCAACACGTGATTGAGTGCGTTAACTCTGCGCTGAGTTCGGCGAACATCATTAGCAATCTGAAAAGTTGTGCCTTCCGTTTGAGCTAAATGGGCCAGTTTTTTTAGGACCTCAGAGAACTGTTTGAAGGCAAGATCAAGCTCTGCATTAGTGTTTGCAAAACCATAGTCGGGTTTAGCAACAGTTTCACCCTGAAAGGTCACAAGAGGAACAGTGACCCCCATGATACTGCGAAAATCCACCGCATACGCAGTTTTATGGGTGGACCCTAACGCGACATTAGCGATGGTTTCTGCGCCTTTAGCTATACTAGCTTCACGCAAACTTTGGTAAGCCTTACCTAGCTCCTCTTGGAGGTCATTGCGAGCTATCTCAGCGGCGAATATGCTTTTGCGGAGTTCACGGAGTAAGATGTCGCGTTTGCGTTCCAGCACTTCCCGTCCAGACTCTGCGAGTTTGAGAGTCTTTTTAGTTTGTATGAGATTGATTCGTGTAGGGCTGATGTTTTCCTGTGACATCTACCTATTTTGCCTCTGCATCCGTTTTGGAACGGTACTTCTGAATGTATTCGGGTTTTATGCTGGTTAATTCTTCCGCAGGCAAATCGGAGAGAGCATCCCAAGCGATGGATAGGGTTTCCTCGATGGTTCGGTTCTCGTTTCTGCCTTGGTTGATGAGGGTTTTCTCGAAGTATTCACCAAAACGCAAGTACTCTTTGTCTCTACGACCCAGACCTTCTTCACCGATGATTGTAACTAGGGACTTAACGGCGTTGTATTGGGCGTAGGCGGCGTAGAGTTGGGCTGCGACGTTGGCGTGGTCTTCACGGGTACTGCCTGCACCGATGCCATCCTTCATCAGCCTAGAGAGGCTTGTGGTGATGTATATGGGAGGATAGATGCTTTGTTTTTCAAGGTTACGACTAAGTACGATTTGTCCTTCGGTGATGTATCCGGTTAAGTCGGGGATGGGATGAGTGATATCGTCGTTTGGCATGGTTAGAATCGGCATTTGAGTGATACTACCTTTTTTGCCAACAATTCTACCCGCGCGTTCATAGATACTTGCAAGGTCACTATACATATAGCCCGGGTAGCCTTTGCGGCTGGGCACTTCCTCCATAGCGGAACTGACTTCTCGAAGGGCCTCACAGTAGTTGGTTACATCTGTCATGACCACGAGCACGTGACTGTCTTGGTCGTAGGCAAGGTATTCTGCCAGAGTTAACCCGGCGCGCGGGGTAATTATACGTTCGACAGGGGGGTCTTCGGCTAAGTTTAGGAACATGGCAACATTTTTGATGGCACCTGTTTCTTCGAAACTTTTCTGGAAGAACGCGGCGTCATCATGTTCAAGACCCATGGCGATAAAGACCACATTGAAAGGTTCGTTGGCATTACGAATCTGGGCTTGGCGCACGATTTGAGCGGCTAATTCGTTGTGACTCAAACCTGGACCAGAAAAGACTGGGAGTTTTTGTCCTCGGACAAGACTAGACAGCCCATCAATGGCGGATATACCAGTTTGGATGAAGTCTTTGGGGTAAGCGCGGGCGGTGGGGTTTAGGGGGTAGCCGTTTACGTCGCGTTTTTCTTCGGTGAAGAAACGTGGATGTCCATCAATGGGTTCACCAAAGCTGTTCATTACGCGACCCAGCATTTCTGTGGAAACCGGAACTTCTAGGGGTCTGCCCAAAAAGCGGGTGCGTGTTGTAGAGAGGGACAAGCCGGTGGTGCCTTCGAAAACTTGCACGGTTACGGCTTTCTGGGAGATCTGGATGACTTTACCAAGGCGGGTTTCGCCGGTTTGGGTTTTAACTGCGACCAATTCGTCATAGCCGACTTGTTTAACGTTTTCAACGACTATGATTGGTCCCGAAATTGAAGCCACGCCATTATATTCTATACCTGTACCTGCCATATTGTTCTACCTCAAACTTGCCTCCATAGCATCAAAAGTCTCATGCATTCGCTTCTTCAAATCGTCTAGCTTTGATACTTCTTCGTTGGATACCTGGTTTTTCATACGCATAATCTCTTCCACGATAGGTAGTGTGGTGACTTTGGAGATGGGTGCGCCTTTGCTGACCACGGCTTCGGCTAGGTGATGGAAGTCGACGATGATTTTTAGCATCTGGAACTGCTTTTTGGGGCTACAGTATGTGTCGATGGGGTCAAGTGCGTTTTGCTGTAAAAAGGCGATGCGGATGATACGAGCGATTTCTAGGATGAGACGCTGCTTATCTGGGAGGGCTTCGGGGCCCACCAGTTTAACGATGTTTTTGAGTTCGTCCTCGGCTTGTAGGATGCGCATGGCGGCTTCACGGTAGTTGTTCCATTTATCGTCGACGTTTTGATGCCACCATGGTGCGAGGTTACTGATATAGCCACTGTAGCTTGCCATCCAGTTGATGCTGGGGTAGTGGCGGGCGTCAGCTAATTCTGCGTCGAGTGCCCAAAACACGCGGGTGAACCGTTTGGTGTGTTGTGTGACGGGTTCAGAGAAGTCTCCGCCTGGAGGTGAAACGGCTCCGATGGCACAGATGGATCCTGTGCGGTCGTCTTGGCCTGTGGTTTTGACTATGCCTGTGCGTTCATAGAATTCGGCAAGGCGGGAGGGTAAATAGCTAGGAAACCCTTCCTCGGCCGGCATTTCTTCGAGTCTGCCGCTGACTTCGCGGAGTGCTTCTGCCCAGCGGCTGGTTGAATCCGCCATCAATGCCACTGCGTAGCCCATGTCACGGTAGTACTCCGCTAATGCGATACCGGTGTATATGCTGGCTTCTCGCGCGGATACGGGCATGTTGCTTGTGTTGGCGATAAGAATTGTGCGTTCCATAAGGGGGTGGCCGGTGGTGGGGTCGACTAGTTTTGGGAAGCTGTCTAGCACATCGACCATTTCGTTGCCACGTTCCCCGCAGCCCACATAGATAACTATGTTGGCGTCGGACCACTTTGCGAGTTGTTGTTGGGTGACGGTTTTACCTGCACCAAAGGGTCCGGGGATGGCTGCGCTACCGCCTTTAGCGATGGGGAAAAAAGTGTCGATGACTCGTTGTCCTGTGATCAGGGGAGCAACTGTAGAGAGGCGTTTGGTGTGGGGGCGAGGTGTTCGGACGGGCCACCGTTGAAGCATGGGGATATCGGTTTTTGTGCCGTTTTGTTCTACGGTGGCGATGGGGTCGGTTATTGTGTACTCAGCTTCAGGGGCAATTAGGGTTATTCTGCCCGCCAATCCGTTGGGAACCATAACGCGATGCTCGACTAGGTCAGTTTCTTGAACTGTGCCCAATATGTCGCCGCTGACGACTTTTGTGCCGACTGCAACTGTGGGTTTAAATAGCCATTTTTTTGTTCTAGAAAGTGCTGTAACACCCTTGGCTTGATGGATAAAGGCGCCGGTGAGTTCTTTGAGGGTGTCTAGCGGACGTTGGATGCCGTCAAAGACATTTCCCAATAAACCGGGGCCTAACTCGACAGAGAGAGGACTACCAGTGCCTATAACGGGTTCGTCTAGTTTTAGGCCGGTGGTGTTTTGGTAAACTTGGATCGTGACAAAGTCGCCTTCCAATTTGATGATTTCGCCGATTAAGCCGTCGGATCCAACCTCAACCATTTCGTGCATAACTGCGTGAGACATGCCCTTGGCTTCCACGACGGGTCCTGCAACACGTATAACGCTGCCTTCTTTGGCCATTTATGCGGTCTCTCCAAATAGCTGCTTGGATAGCTGTACGCGTAATTGAGGTTTAAGCTCTTCGATGCGGTTGTCGATTGTGGCATTATAGATTATTTTACCATCACTGCTTTGGATTCGGCATCCGCCTATGATGGACTCGGTTTCCTCGCTTATGTGGAGTTCCGAGTGGATTTTCTTTGAGATTTTTTGCAACATCTCGTCGGTTAACCAGCCTTTATCTTTAGCATTAACATAAATCACCAGAGATTTTTGTCCCATCTTTTTTGCAGTTGTCTCAATGAGTTTTAAGAGGTAAGTTTCATATGCGTGTTCTTCCACAAAAGCGCGTAGTTTCTCTAAAACCTGCATGAAGGCCTCATCAACTAGGTCCTCTTTGGTTTGCAACAAGCGGTTACGTACCTCTACCTCCGCAACCGAAGCAATTTTACGTTTCTCCGCATGTACTCTGTGGTTCGCTTCAGCAATTATGGCTTGATAGGTTTGTTTTGCTCTCTCGTTGGCGCTTTTTAGGGTTTCTTTAGCTTGGTTTTCAGCGGCCAAGATGACGGCTTCGGCTTCTTTTTGTATGTCGCCGATGACCTCGTTGGCAATCGCTGTTATTCCAGTTTTAACGGTCATAGATTCAACTCTACAGTTTTATGCCCAATATTTTACTGATAGCCTCGGAAAGTTTCATTTCAGCTTGGGATCCTCTACCGCTAGGTAACTCTACGATTAGAGGCGTCACGCGTTCCTGGCGGATTTTATCCACTTGCTCGCGGATGGCAGGTATTCTACAGAGAGTTTCACTTAGAATAATAATAGCTATGTCGCTACGTGCGAGGGTTTTGTCTAATGCGTGTTTCACTTCGTCGAGGGAGTATGCTTCTGTACCCTCGAGGCCAGCCAACCTAAAGCCCGTGAGCATTTCATTATCGCCGATTACATAACCAATCATGCCATCGCCAATATAACCTTTAAATGCTTGTTAGAAAATATAAAAATAACTGTTAAAAATGTTGCGACCCGAAAGAATGACTCCGACGTCTATTATTTGCACAAGAAAAGACGTGGAGTCTGTATTGGAGACGTTGAACATCTTTGGCGAATTCCATATCGAATCCTCCGCACAAGATGATGCGTCAATTTCGGAATACAACCAAAAAAGCCAAATTATCGAAGAACGGCTTCGCGATGTTAATAGTCTAATCAGCCAATTACCCGAACAGAAAACAGGACTACTGGGCATTTTTAAAGCTACAGAACCAACCACTGTGCCGGTGACAGCGGACAATTGGCGAAACCTCCACGAATTAACCGATCAAAACATAACTTCGCTTAAAGAAGAGATGGAGAGACTCAACGCTTCCATAGTCAAGCTAAAAAGAAACAATGCGCGCCTAACTCACCTCAAATTGATGTTAACGGCTATGCGTGACATGAACGCCGACGTTACCACCGTGGAAAAATTTAAGCAGATCCATGTCGCCATAGTCAGCTTGCCTGTCAAAAATTTTGAAGCCTTCACAATCACAACCGCAGACATGCCCATAGAAGTCCACCGTTCCTTCTTAACCCATGAAATGCACTTCCTCACAGTTGCGATGCCTGCAAAGCATAAAGAAGAAGTAGAAAAAATTCTGCGTGCCTACCACGCAGAAGTTTTTGAATACCCACCAGGTTATCCAAAAAACGCCAGTTTAGCCCTAGACCAAGTCAGTGAACAACTAACCCAAAACGCACAACAAGAAACAGAACTTACCAAAAAACTTACAGACCTCTATGAAAATAACCGAAACAACCTTGCTTCATGGAAAGAAACCGCCCAGAACATACAAACCTTGCTAAGTGCGGAACAAAAAATTTTACAATCAGGCAGATTGGCAACCATCAAAGGCTTTGTACCCCAAAACAAGTACCCTGAACTCCAGCAAACCGTCGGCGACATGCTAGATAACAAAGTTTTGGTGTTACCCAATGACACCGTAGAAGCAAAGGAACAAACACCCCCGTCGAAGTTTAAACACAACAGATTCGTTAAACCCTTTGAAGAAATCACGAAACTCTACGGTATGCCCCGCTACGACGAAGTAGATCCAACCCCATTTATTGCTATAACATTTCCAATATTGTTCGGATTAATGTTTGGCGATTTGGGACATGGATTGATACTCTTTGTGGGCGGTTTAGTTATGGGCCTCTTAATTAAAGGCAATCAGGGCATGAAGAATGTTTGCTACATTATTGCTACCTGCGGTATAGGTGCCATGGCTGCGGGGGTAGTGTTTGGAGGATTCTTTGGCAAAGAAATCTTTGCACCCCTCTGGTTTAGCCCCATAGACCCGACCAGTAACGTGTTTGATTTCTTGATTTTCGCGCTCTTCGTGGGTGTAGTACAAATAATCAGTGGCCTAATCATTGAGGGAGCTAACTTTGCACTCAAACACAGCTATGTGGACACAGTTTTGACTTCGGTGCCTAAAATCATGTTCTACATCGGCGGCATCTGGCTCATCGCCACATATCAACTAGACTTCGCAGCGTGGATGGCGGGACCCATACTTGCACCCATAATACCCTTTATCATACTAGTTGTGGGCAAACCATTATACCTAAAGGTGACAAAACCCAAGGCTTTGCCTCCAAACCAACCCCACGTACAACATGAAAACGAACACTCCGAACAAGACACCATAACTGGCAGACTATTTGAAGGCGAAGACTTCTTCACCCGGCTATTAAGCAACACCATATCCTACAGCCGCATCCTTGCATTGCTAATGGCACACTGGGCACTCCTGCTTGTAACATACACAGTGGCAGGTTTAATTGCTCCCGAAGGCACAGGAGCAGTCGGACTCATCCTAGGAGGTATCGTTATAATCTTTGGTAACATAGCCGTTTTAGCACTTGAAGGCTTAATCGTCTTTATCCACACATTGAGACTACACTTCTATGAATGGTTTAGCAAATTCTACACAGGCACAGGAACCGAATTCAGCCCCTTCAAACAGAGTTTTACCTACACAAAACTAACGCTAAAGGATAAGAAAAACAACACTTAACCGAATAGTTGAGCCCTAATCACATCAGGCACCATACCGCCATCGATACCTAACGCCAATGCACGTAAATTGTAGACTTCAGTTTCTTTCCGCGTCAGGTATGCAAGCGGCATACCGATGTTAAAGGCGATAGAGATCTTGTTGGCATACGCATGATCAATTGTTGTCTTGCGGAGAGCTTTTTCTGCTTTAGTCAACGTGTCTTCGATAGTGTCCTCTTTGACGAAGTACTTGGCGTATTCAGTTTCCTGGACGATCTTGTAGGCTGCATCAAAATCTATAGCAGATAGAATTGCATCCACTTGCTGTTTTGTTAAACGAAGATAGTTGTTTGGCACCGCTATCCGCAGCCAGTTAGGGTCGTAATTAAAATTTTTACCTCGCAGAAGTGTTAACAACACAAACCCGTCGTTTTCTGGACCTGCATAGAAGAGGGCGGATGATTTCTCTTTCTTGGGTAATCGCTCGAAAGCTTCGTAGAGGTGCTCATAGAAGAATACATCCACAAAGACGTCAAGACCTTTTGTTGAACCACTTTCATTATAACTTGCTAAACCCATGTTAAGCGGTTGCCAATATACTGTTTTTTTGAAAACCTCAACCAGGTGGGTTAGGTCAACTGACTTAGCGGCGTCTTCTAGTAGGGCAGGTTTTTCAATGTAGCGGCCTACAAATGGGTAGAGTCTGGCCAGTTTCTGCTCGGGGGAGGCGTTAGTGGAAGTTAGTTTGATGAGCATCTTGATGTTTTCCACTTCAAATCGTAGTAAGTAGAGACTGAGGTACTCCTTAGCTACTTTGGGGGAATATTTGATGATTTTTTGGCAAGTTTCGATGAGATTTTCGTTAAAAGCCCGTTCTAGCTTGTGACCGGTAAAGGGTGGAGGGATTTTGGCGATTTGCTCTTGATAGGGGGTGTCCCGTAGTTGCCCAGCGAAGTCGGGTAGGGTTTTGCTGTCTGCTAAGGTTTTAAGTTTGGTATCGCTTAGCAGGTTGCTGCGTTGGGCGCCGATTTTGGCGAGAACTGAAGCGTAACGTATGGTTTGGGGCAAGTTAGTTTTCCTCGAGGATCGCATCTACAACCGCTTGAACCGCGTTATCCATGCGTTTTTCAGCTTGGTTTTTTAGTTTGTTTGCAGTTAAGTCGTTTGCTTTGAGTTGTTCCTCGCGGCTTTGGTTGGCTTCTTCTATGGCTTGGGAGTAGAGTTTTTGTGCTTCCTCGGTGCTGTAAGTTTCGCTGTTGGCGACGAGTTTGTCGGCTTCTTGCTGCGCGAGTGCAGTTATTTTTTTGGCTTTTTCCTGGGCGTCAGATTGAATTTTGTCGGCTTGCGCTTCGATGTTTTTTAGTTCATCCCATACTCTTTGCATCTAATCCACAGACAATATAAGGGTAAGTAGGTCTCATAAGACACTTACGGTCCGTAGGTCCGTTTGGAAGAAAAACAGAGAACCGATTGGACCAATAGCAGTCCAGAAGAGGTATTTTTAGTCGTGGTTTTTTAGGAGAGCTGCCAATTCTTCAGCAGCACCGAACATAACGCAGTGACCTTTGCCTAAAAACACCCTGACATTGGTTGACCCCGAGAAACCACTAAGTTGATATGCGTTTTCGACTCGACAGGTTTTGTCCTCAGCCCCATGCCAAATGGTCAGTTTATCGGCGCAACCCGGGGATAGACGGAAACTCCAAGGTTTTGTAAACATTTGATGCTCGTTAAGTACTGCTTTAACGCCAGTGTTGCCCTGTCGAAAAGCTTCAGCCATCGATTGGTACATAAGCTGCATCCATGTGGGGTTAGTAAAGAAGTCCAGGTCGGTTTGAGAGCATCCATGGAGCATTTGTTTCCCGCTTCTTGAATGTAAAAAAGTTTCAACATCGCAATTGGCTTTTAGCACTTGAGAGCTCATGGTTTTCATGGCTAAAAAGCCAGCCAACGGGATTTTCATAATGAACCGGGCGAAGGGCAGGTTATGTGCTGTTGACACATCAAAGGGTAGGGAGGGTGCACTCACGATCACTGCGTTTGTTACAGCCTTGGGGAAAAAAGACAGGAACGCAAGAGCGAAGACCCCTCCACCTGACCAGCCCAAGAGACCAAACCGTTTAACCCCTAAAGAATTCGCCAAGTAATTGACGTCGTCGGCGAGGGTTTGGAGGTTTCTTCTGTTCAGAGACGTGGATAAGCCATAGCCGGGTCTGTCTACGCCAATTATCTGCAATTTGCCCTTGCTGGCAAGTTCATCTAGGAGGTGGATTTCTAGGCGACTACTTGCGGTGCCATGGAAATACATAACGGGGGTCCCGTTGCCTATGGTGGAGTAGCCGAGTTGTCGTCCGTCGGGTAGTAGGAGTTGTTGGTTTAGTTGTTTGTTCTCCATGGAAATCGCATCTCAAGTGAAAGGTGTTGCCGTATAAGTTTCAGTAACTGCAGATGGAGGGTTTAGTGTGCTGTAGGTTTACCGGGGGATAATCCGGTAAACATGACAGACTGATTTTCGTGGTGCAACCTATCTAGGCAGATTTGCCGGGTTTTGGGCAGCGAACTTGGGCTTATCTGTTTGATAGTTAGATGCATCAACCAGTTTATAAACTTTGATTCAAACTAAATTGATGCCAAGTTGATAACTTTGTTATATCATGTCAAATGACCTTTTTTTATCAGGATTGGGTGTTTCAAGCCCGACCTTGGCGGTTTTAGTCCAGTCCCTTTTAGCTCTAAACACCAGTTTAAGAAACGCCCAACCTGCAATAAGCATCTGCATGAGCCAGTAAACGTAGATAAAAGGGATCCAGAGAATGTTTCTTAACCGGATAGGCTTCTCTGAATTCGTCAATGCAACGCCGACAGTTACCAATGAAACAGCAGTTAAGGCAATCACTAATCCAGTAAAGTTTAGAACAGGGGTGCTCTGCGAAAGAAATACAGCGACAATAAACCAATTTATGTAGCTTAAAAGCGAAACCACCATCATATATGGCCCCGCGAGAGAAATCTCTGCATCTAAAGTACGCTTGTTAATGCTGTTTAATAAACGCCCATATTTTAGGGCAGTCTCCATGTACCCACGATACCACCGAACCCGCTGCTTGACAAGACTTTTTAGCGCAGTTGGGGTTTCCTGCCCAGAGCAAATATCTGGCGCAAATCTGATAAGATGATTCTTCTCGACAAGACGCAACGCTAACTCTACGTCCTCAGTTAAAGAGTTTTCATCCCAGCCACCCATTGACTCGAGGACATTGCGCCTGACAAATTGGCAACTTCCAGTCAGGGGAACAAACAACTGTAGTTTTTCACGCCCACTCATCAGCATCTGAAACCATGCACGCTCTTCCATAGCGATGACACGCGTCAATGCATTGCTCCGCTCGTTTATCGAGGTGGTGATACCTTGAACAGCGACAATTTTTTTATCATCTAAATACGAATTAACCCTTAACAAAACATCCTTTTCAGGTACGCTATCAGCATCAAAAACGCCCACTACATCACCGGTGATAAAAGGTAAGGCAAGATTGAGGGCTGCTGGCTTACCATGGGTCGTTTCCTCTGAAATCACTTTAAACACAGCAGGATACTTTGCCTCAAATTCAGCACATATTTCACGAGTCCCATCAATAGATTTCCCGTCAACTACGATTACTTGCAACTTGCCTTTAGGATAATCTATGTTAAGAATACCATCTAGGCAACGACGAATAACGGATTTTTCATTTTTTGTGGGCACAATTAAAGAAAACGCTAACTCCGCTGTTTGGCTATCCTCAGATTCAGCCTGGACGAGAGCGCGAATTTTCCGTTTGCTTCTTATACCTACATAAATAATTGAGCCATTATACACTGACCAAAACAATAGAACTGACAAAAGCACAATGGAGATGATATCAGTAACTATCATGGTATCCCTCCAGATCTATATAGACAGCTTCCAACGGCACCAGTTGATCACCAAGATGTATCCTATCCAAGGCAACAAAACATGCAGCATCGAGGCTCCTAACTCGGCAGTTCCTTAGACGGATAAATCGCATATTCATTCTACTGTCACTATGCCCCTCTATGCTCTTTAACTTTTGTTTTCACCTAACCACACATAAACTATTAAATCTACTCAACCTTCGCTCAACCATCAACCATATGACCGCAAAAACCCAACCTGCGATAATCTCGGTCATATTTAAATCGTGCGAAGTTTTGACCAAAAACAAACAAGTTAAAACAAAAACGTGAAAAGTCATTGAAAAACTACACCCAATCAAAAGGAACACAACTCAACAATTGAATAAACCTGTAAAAACATACCGCACTCGATTCAAAACATTACGCACACAACAACACGATTGTACGAAAAACGTTTACCCACCACAATTCTAGAACAAGGATACCATTTCTGGCAAAATCCGACTACGCACACCCAACCAGACGAAAAGGACAGACACCTCGCATACCCTATTTTTGATTTGATCATCCGGTCTTGGCTTTCCCACAATCCGTTACGGTTGACTCATGAACTCTAAAAAAGCGGTCAGACTTCGGGGCTGCAAAACATAATTTGTTTCTCTTTCCAAACCAATTGTTGAGGAGGCTCGTGATCCATAATCATGGCCTGGGTAAACTTCGACGGTGTCATGTAGTTTTAGAATTTTGTTAAACAGACTGTTATACAAGTCTTTTGCGTTGCCGCCTAGCAAATCGGTTCTGCCGCATTCGCTCACAAAGAGGGTATCACCGGTGAACAGTTTCTGATCATCTACTAGCAGACATATGCTGTCTGGGGTATGTCCGGGGGTATGAATAACACGTATATGGATTTTGCCGACTTCCAAGACGTCGCCATCCGCCATTTGGATATCACAGGGTATTTTTGATTGATTATGAGCAGCTATTTTGGCACCAAATAGGAAGTGGAGTTTACTGTTACCAGCAGTGTGGTCAGAGTGCCCATGGGTACTAATGACGTATTTGAGTTGGAGATTCTGTGTTTTTATAATTTTGATGATTTCGCCGGCATTGTAACTTGAATCCACAACAACAGCTTCTTTGGTCACCTCATCTGCGAGGAGATAACTAAAGTTGTCACCATACCTCTGAATCTGCTTGAACAACATCACACCACATCACCAGCCAATCTAAAACCTACACGTTTCCCTTGCATCAGTTACTCACAAACATCTGCCCTTCTTAGGGCAATAAATCTAGAGCAATAAGCAGTTTTATGGGAGTTAACCAAAAGCTTTGACATGTGTGTTATCCGCTTGCTCAAGAACACAACCACCTAACCAACAAAACAACATACACACCATAAACGCGTGCAATACCAAAACTACTCACACCAGTCCAACCAAAAAGCATCGACATACCACATAGGAGAGGGCGTGGTTTTCACATATATGTTTTGCTTTCAGACGTATATAACTCAGGTGTCGTCTTTTCCTTTTAGTATCAACCAGTTTTTTTGGTCAGATTTTTTGAGCCGCACTAAAATATAGTGCCCATGCAGACGTTGTCCATCCAGCTTGATCTCGATTTTGTCCTGCGCCCAAATTTTAGGTTCATAATGACCTTTATCCCAGATTATAACTTGCCCAGCACCATATTGCTCCTCAGGAATGGTACCCTCGAAGCTACCGTATTCATAGGGATGGTCTTCGGTTTCGACTGCGAGACGGCGGATTTTAGGTGCTTCGGGAATTCCTTTAGGGATAGCCCAGCTTTTGAGGACACCACCTTTTTCAAGTCGCAAATCCCAATGAAGGTGCCGGGCGTGGTGTTCGTGGATAACATATATGAGGGGTACTTTTTTTTCTGGGCTGCCTGGGGGTTCGGGGGTTACTTGAAAGTTTCGTTTGGATGCGTATTCGAGTTTTTCATCCGAATCTGGATGGAGTTTGGGTGCTCTTGTGTTGGTTGTATCTTGGGGTGGAAAGCGGGTTAACTGAGTCAGGGTACATTGTTCAACGGATTTGTCGCCTCTTAAGCGTTTGAATCGTGCCATTCTAAGCTTCACAGCCTTAGTTATCGCTTGGTATGCAACTTCGCATACCAATTTGGGTTCCAGCCACGTCACCACATCGTTGGGTTCGACCCTAAAGGGTGCGGTGGTGGTGGCTGTTTTCTCGAATTTATCCATCAGAAGACGGAGGGTTTGTTGGGTGAACCCAGTGCCTACTTTGCCTACAAAAACCGGTTTCTTGTGCTCATCATAGAGTCCTAACACCAAGGCACCAAATGTCTTCGCTCGGACGTTTTCGCCTAAAGTGTAACCAAAGATAACGCAATCGCAGTTTCGAAGTTTTTTGAACTTACGCCAGCTCCCAGTCCGCAGACCTTCTTCATAGGAACTGCCCTTTCTCTTAGCAATAACACCCTCTAAACCCTTCTGGACTGCCAACGTGAAATAGGCTTCACCGCTTGTTTCGACATAATCGTTTAGGAGTACATGCGAGCTTTCTTTGAGGACGTTTCGGAGGATAACTTTGCGCTCTGTGAGTGGCAACTTTGTAAGAGGAGTGCCGTTCTTTTCTAGTATGTCAAAGACTATGTAGAGTGCGGGAGTTTGTTTGGCAGCGCGTTGGATTTGTAGGGGTGAAACCACTTGGCTCCGCTCAAGAAGCGATTGGAAGTCAGGTTTGCCGTTTTGCAGAACGATAATTTCGCCGTCAAGAACCACATTTCTTGTTAAGTGAGTAAGCTGGTGGAGTTCAGGAAAGTTTTGCTTGAGTTCTTTGCCGTTGCGGCTCTTTAGGCTAAATGACGTATCCACGTATGCAATGGCGCGAAAGCCGTCCCATTTGATCTCAAAAAACCAGTCGCTATCGCTAAAGGTGTCTGGTGCGTCTTGTGCGAGCATGGGTTGGTAGATGTGTCGGCTCATTTCTTTTCCAACTGTTTGAGTGTCTCACGTAGTGCAACCATCAACCCTTTTGCTTCAACATCAGGAGCTTTTTCCAGCTGGATTTTTCCGCCCTTAGCTTTTTTGTTCACCAATTCTTGGACACGTTGCAGGTAGCTGTCGTGGAATTCGGCGATGTCAAAGTCGCCTGAGAGGTCCGAGATGATTTTTATGGCTAAATCCAATTCGGCCTTGGGTGGCGGGGTGAGTTTGTGGAGGGGTTCAAAGTTCTGGGGGGCGACTACGTCGTAGGCATAGCGGAGCGTCGTCAATACCAGCGCGCCTTGGTAGGTGTGGAGTAATGCAGGGTACTCTTTGGTGCGTAGTGTTATGCGGCCTGCACCGGCCTTGTTGGTTTTCTCCAATGCCCTTAGCAGGAGACTGTAGGAGTCGTTGCTTTTGTCGGGCAGCAATGCGTAAGTGCGTTCAAAGTATATGGGGTTCACTGAGAAGTAATCGACAAACTTGCTGATTCTGATGCGTTTATCCGATTCAGGGCGTATGGCGTCAAGTTCGTTCTTTTCGAAGGTGACGTATTCATTTTTGGTAACTTCGTAGCCTCGTATAACCTCGTTCCAAGACACAATTTTATCTTCTTTGGTGCACATTTTCACGTGTTTTAGAGGTTGCCCATCGGTTTTATGCAGAAAATGAAAAGTGACACCCTTGTTGTAGAGCATAGAGTACAGTTTAACAGGGACATTTACGAGTCCGATGGTTATAGAGCCCGACCAAATTGAGCGGCTAGGCGCGGCATGGGTCTTCTCTTGGGGCGGTTCGCCGGCATTTTCTTGCGGGCGCTCTTCTTGTTTTAAACTCAAGATCAATTTCTCCAAAAAGTTGCCTGTATAATATTTGGTTTGAAGGGTTTAATATTTTTTGGAGAAGCTTGGCTGCGTTTTATATACCAGGGGTATCCTTTTTCGGAGTAACATTGATTACTCTGCACTTCGTTTGTTTGCTGGTTCGGGTAGTTGTAAGCTGTTGGATGTTCTACAAGCGAGCAAATCAGGAGATGGACGTGGTTTTTTGTTTAGCTTCTTGAAGTTAGGGACCACTTGTGGGAGGTTTTTCTGTGGTGTTAGCTGTGAGTTATCTATGCGTTTCCGTTTGGGGTTAATTCTTTTGCGACATCAGTGAGTTTTTCAGGGATGTTTATGTTCTGGGGGCATTTTGTTGTGCATTGCATACAGCCTTTGCATAATGCGGCATCGGCGCGGACGCCGGTGATTCCGCCCATGAGAAACCATTCGTACATGCCGCGGGCTTGCTGCTCGTTGCCAGAGAGGTAGAGGTCGTTGTAGGCTTGGAAGTTGCGGGGTATGTTGACGCCGTTTATGCAGGGCATGCAGTATTGGCAACCGGTGCAGTTGATTTTTAGGAGCCTGCGGTAGGTGTCAGATGCGTTTTTTATGATGATTAATTCGTCGGTGGTTAAGCTGTTGGGTAGGGCGGTTTTAGCGGTTTGGATGTTTTCGAGCACTTGTCGTTCCTCATTCATACCTGAGAGCGCCAGAGTTACTTCTGGGTGATTCCAAATCCAGTGTAGGCCCCACTCAGCAGGAGTACGTTTCACTGGTGCGGCATCAAAGTGTTTTTTTGCTTCTAGGGGCAGCTTGTCAGTTAAGCCGCCGCCGCGCAAAGGTTCCATAACCACGACAGCGAGTTTGTTGGCAGCTGCAAACTTGAGACCTTCCGTGCCAGCCTGCAGTTGCTCGTCGAGGTAATTGTACTGAATCTGACACATAATCCAGTCGTTGGCAGCTATGATTTCTTTGAAAGTTGATAAGGAGCCATGGAAAGAGAAGCAAGGGTTGATGATTTTGCCTTCGTTTTGGGCTTTTTCTAAGAATTTTAGGGCACCAAAGTGCTGTAGCTTTTTCCAGACCCCAGCGTCTAAACCGTGTAGCAAGTAGTAGTCGATGTGGCCGGTTTGCAGTTTTTGGAGTTGCCCCTCGAGCATTTTTTGCATGTCTTCGGGTTTGTTGAGCATAAATGGGGTGAGTTTGGTGGCGACTTTAACTTTTTTGCGGTAGCCGTCTTGGAGGGCTTTGCCTAGGACTTTTTCGCTTTCGCCACCATGGTAGGGTGGGGCAGAGTCCATGTAGTTAACGCCGCCGTCTATGGCTAGGCGTATTTGTTTGATGGCTCGTTCTTCGTCAATTGCTTCACCCTTGAGGGGTAGTCGCATACACCCAAAACCCAGCACGGAAAGTTTATCGCCGTTTTTTGGAACAATTCTGTACTGCATGTAAAGTTAACACTCCCAGAGGCTAACTTGAGAATACGAATTATCGCTCTTAAACATATACACCCACCACAGCCTCCAGAGACACCCCGGTTGATTCACCAATCGACCCAGCCCTGTTGACATGTTTAGTTTTTTAGTTTTAACTATGGGGAATTATAGGTCCGATCACATGATTTAGACTAAAAAAGACCCTGATAACACTCAAAACTAAAACTCAGACAGGGGTAAAACACTAATTTGCTCAGGGCTAATATACATCCGATAGTACAAAGTTGCCCCTTTCTTCGAAGAGGTTCTGCCAAGGACGCCCCTCACGGGTCACAATGTTAGAGATGTCATAGTTCATTGGGTTGAGGCCTTTTTTGATTTCAGGCCACTCTACCGGTGTGGAAACTGTGGCTTTTGGCGTGGGGCGTAAGCTGTAGGGGATAACCATGGTGCGCATGGGTGAGTTTTGGAGATAATCGACGAAGACTTTGCCGGGTTTTTTGGTGTCTTTGAATTCGGATACGACAAGGCTGGTTTCTTTGGCGAGTGTGATGCCGATTTTATGCACAAACGCGCGGGTTTCTTTAAAGGTGTACTTAGACACTATGGGGACAACTATGTGTAGACCTTTTTTCCCGGAAGTTTTAACGAATGGCACAAGGCCCAGTTCGCAAACTTTTTCCTTGATTAGTAATGCAACCTCGGCAGCGTCATTTATGGTAGCGGGTAACTCGGGGTCCACATCGAAGAATAGTAAGTCAGGATGGTCTATGTCGTTGATTGTTGAGAAGGGCATGTGAATTTCGAGTGCGGCCAAGTTAGCAAGCCAAATCAGCGTATCAAGGTCGTTGCACACAATATAGTTGATGTCTCGCTTGGAGGTGGATGAATAGATTGTGTGCAGTTTAACCCAGTTGGGGGTGCTTTCGGGTGCGTTTTTAGTGAAAAAGGCTATCTTATCGCCATCTATACCGTCAGGGTATCGAGTTAGAATTAAGGGGCGGTTTGCTATGAGAGATAGGATTTTTGGGGCCATTTTGATGTAGTACTCGACAACTTGCCCTTTGACTACGTTGATTTGAGGATAGAAGCATTTGTCAAGGTTTTTGAGTTTAACCTTTGTTAACTGTTTTAACTCATCAGAGGTGTCCATAATAGAGCACTTCAAAAAACTATGTTGCTGTGGAAGTATTGTTGCTCTATGCTTTTTGGGTTTTGATGTATGCTTTGCAGAGGCACCCACAAATGCTTCAGCCCAACCTGATCAGTGCCAAACCGGTACTAACCAAACATCGCATGCTCATTACAAAGATGGATGCAAAATGAACAAAGAAACACACTATCAGAAGTTTTTGCCTCAGATTGGGAGCCAGTAGAGCGAAGCAATACGGATGTTGTGTCAAGGAGCTACCGTTTAACATACACATGATGACCAGCTCAATGGGATCTTTTCTTTTTTGTGGGCATCTTTTTGTTCCTGGAAATGTTTTTTTACAGTAAATTATATAGGTAACACGGTCTATTTAGAGATTGTAGAATTAGTTCAAGAAAGGATTTTCGGTTATCAGTATCTTTTCGAGATAATTCGTTAAAAAATGGGGGAGATAATGCAAGATGAAATCGAAAAAACCAACCTTAGAGGATCAGTTAGCCTTTATATCAGCGCAGCATGATGTTTATCCAACTGAACTGTTCTCGGCACTAGTCAAATCAAAAGAGGGGAACAAAGTAACGGTCGGCCACTTAACTGTGGAGTACCGCGGTAACGTAGGTAATCAAACCATCTTTTTGATAACCAAAGAAGGCAAAGTTGTTGCGCAGTTCCGTGTCCCAGAAGAGACCTTAACCCGTACAGATGTTTCTTTTGACGGTTCCATGGATTCAGGTAGAGTGCGCAAAGAAATCGCCAAACAGAACCCGGCACCGTCACATCTAAAAATCGAAAACCTACGGGTCGGCATGAAAAAAATTAACGTCACTGCTCAAGTTAGAGAAGTCTCTGAACCATCCAAGGTTCATACTCAATTTCGAGACAACGCCGTCGTCTCAAACGCGGTTATCGAAGACGATACGGGGAGAATCCTGTTGTGTCTGTGGGACCAGCAGGTTAACACCGTGCATATAGGCGACTACATTGAAGTCAAAAACGCACATGTTGCAATGTTTAAAGGTGAGAGACAACTGCGCCTAGGCAAAAACGGCTCAGTCAATGTGCTGCGTAAGACACTTGAAAACGAAATAGCCTAAAGCTATTATTATAGAAAGACGTGGAGGGACCTACGCACGGTTTCCGTGGAGAGTTTCGGAGTCGATCACGTAGTGGGGCAGGCTTTATTCTTGTATCGCACGTTCGCGTTTGAGCCATTTGATTTTTTTGTGATATTGGTGCCAGAGACTCAAGCACAGAATCGTTAGCGGAAAAAGCATCCCTCCAAGGGTAAGGCTGAAAACCCAGAAACTGGTGCCCTCTTCCAAAGAACGGATAACCCCGCTTAACTGCGCAAAACTAAAGCAAACCCAAACACCGCTCAATACAAGCCAAAAGTTTGAAACTCTTTGATAGTGGTTGATACGGGAATCAATGTCACTATATATCTCAAAGGCACCGTCAGTAGCCTTCTTTCGGAAATATATCCATGTGCGATATGTGTCAACATGCTCCACCCCGTTTTCTTCCATGAAATGGATATAGTGGACGCTTTCGGGGTGATTGAGACCGTGTGGTAGCATTTCAATCCGGTAGATATATTCGCCAGGGTTAGTGTCTTCAAAGGTGTAACAGCAAAAACTATAGGCCGTCATGGCGAGTCCTTTGGCTGCCATTTCGTTTAGCCATTTTTCCTCCTTTTCATAATCCATAAAGGTCTTCCAAAATTTTGTTTTCATGGGTGTGTTTCTTCCAGTATGTTTTTGCCGATGGTGAGTAGTTCTTCGAGTCGCACTATTTCATGTTGGAGGATTTTTGTCCCTATGGCGGTAATGATGTACTCTTTTTTCCGTGAGTCTCTATCGGAACTCACAGCGCAGATCCATTGTTTTTCTAGTAGAGTGTTAACTGCACCGTAGAGTGTTCCTGCTCCAAGATTTACCCGGCCGTTGGTTAGTTTGTTAACGTTTTGCATTACTGCGTAACCATGTCTAGGTTCAAGCATTGATAGTAGAATGTAATAGACTGCTTCTGTGAGTGCCCCTTGTGTTGTATTTTCGGTTGTTATACGCAGTGTCCCCCGTTTCACAGTATTACGCTGGCCGCTATATCGGACAACGTAATAACACTATATCGGGCACCGATATAAACACTACGGCACCACCTTTTCCACAACACTGAATTTATAAGAACAACAAACTAACATAAACTAGACCAGAAGGTTATCTAATGACCAAAAAATTTGACGTATTTCTAAATTTTGACGGCGACTGCCATGATGCAGTAGAGTTCTACGCAAAAATATTCAAAACACCCTCACCACAGTTTATGACTTATGGACAAGCCCCATATGAGGGCGGCAACCCTGCAGATAAAGACAAAATCATCTACCGCCGCCCTACCGATTTACGGTTGTAATGTCATGTTCTCAGACATCCCATCCCACATGGACTTTGTGCGTGGAAACAGCATCGGTATGACGCTCAGTGAATCAGATCGAACGGAACTCGAACGAATATTTGAGGAATTATCCAACGGCGGCCAGGTGCTAATGCCATTACAAAAAACCTTCTGGAGCGAACTCTACGGCATGACCACCGACAAGTACGGGATACTGTGGCACATGAACCTCACCAAAGAATAAAAACAAAAGCACAAGGCATCCACACAAAAATGCATAAGGACCAATAAAGAATCAACCCACTTTGGGTGCCTATTTTGATTCTATGTTGCGATTTAAAAATCAGGGAGTTTTGGGCTCTTGCAGCGGCTCTGCCTTACGCTTCCTAAACAAGATGAACACATGCCCACGAACCTCAACTAACGCGGCCTCGGTTTCCTGTGCAGCTTTCTTTGCAATTTCCTCAGCAGTAGTTAATTCCTTGAGCGCTGCCGGGAGAATCCTGACTTTCACCATCTTGTTCTTCTGAAGCTGCTTTTCCATCTCAGCAATAGACTGCACAGTTAAACCGTCTTTACCAACCCAAATTGTCGGGTTCTCATCTTTTAGAACGTGTTTAACATGACGTTTCATTCTTGTTGTTATCTTGCTCAATTCGGCCATGCACCTTTTTCTTCATCATATAACGGGTTTGGTTCCCGCAGTTTAAACATGTTACTACCACGTGGGGCTCCCTTTTCTGTTTTACTCTAACCCGGCAGTTGATACCATGAATAAACAGGGTATTGCATTCCTTGCAGGTTCGGCGCCGGAACTCGAGGGGCAAGCGAATTTTAACTGCCATCGCGATGCGTCGAGCAGATTCCACATACTGCGTTGCCACTTTAGGGTCTGTCTGTGCGGTTTTCTGGGCTTGCTCAAACAATATCTCGATGCGTTGCCGTGCAATTTGCTTTATGCTACTTTGCTTCATCATAAGTCTAAACATGAGAAGGATAGGTTCCGCTTACATATTATTTGCGCTTATGTGACGTTTCGCTTTCATCTCTTGAGGTGATGATGATTTATGGCAATAGATACACGCGGCAGATAACTGCGTTGGTGTGTAGTCTCTTACGAGTAAAACTGTGCAAAATGTGCCGAAGTTGTGTTCGTTTTAGTTTCAGCTCAACCGAGTCAGGGGGATAGTTCGTGCTTTAGCTGCTCGAGGGCGGTTGTCAATGAGAGAGGTTTACACTTTAGGGTACGCTTGGCTCGTGAGGTATCAAGTGATGAATCTTCGGGGCGTTTGGCGGGCCAGTTGAAGTGTTCAGAAGAAGTTTTGCCGATTAAACTCTTATCAAGATCAAAAGCGGCGGCGATTTGCCTCGCGAATTCTATGCGACTAACCCTTGTTGCCCCGCAGAGATGATAAATGCCAGATACACGACGTTCGGCTACTTCAAGGGTCATCTCTGCTAAGCTAGTGTTGAGCGTTGGCGTGTTCCATTGGTCGGTAACGACTTTGATGTGGTCACCTCTGCGCAGTGAGTGGATTAGCCAGAGGGCAAAGTTGACTTTGCCGGCAGCAGGTGTTGCGCCGTAAATTACGCTGGGACGAGCGATGCAAAAATCGGTTTCTGGGAGGGTTTGCACTATTTCTTCTGCTAAGAGTTTGGTTAGTCCGTAATAGTTAACGGGCTCAGGGGAATCAGATTCGACGTAGTGCCCTTTTTCGCCGCTGAAAACGTAGTCGGTGGATATGTAAATTAAAAATGATTCTGTTTCTCGGGCGGCGTTGACGATGTGTTTAGTACCATCCACGGTGACTTGCCAGGATAAGGCCTTGTTGAATTCGCATTTGTCCACGTCGGTTAGGCTGGCGGCATGTATCACAACATCGGGTTTGATATTTTGGAATACGTCGTCAACCTGAGTTTTATCGGAAACATCGAGTTTAAACTCATTGCCATCAGGACGGCTTTGAATGTCAGATGGATAGACTTCAAAGCCGCGGTCAAGTGCTAATTGAGTCAGTTTTGACCCGTAGAGTCCACTGGCACCTGTGATTAAGAGTTTCAATGCATACCACCTAGCTTCCAAGGGGTTGGATTTAGAATCACATCTGTGGCAAATGGGGTCCACCAGTGTGTGTTTTCGAGGTACCACTGGACCGTTGTCTTTAGGGCTTCTTCAAAACGTGCTTGGGGCTGCCAGTTTAATTCGCGACGGGTTTTTGTGGAGTCTAAACTGTAGCGGATGTCGTGTCCCGGTCGGTCTTCAACGAAAGTGAGTAGGCTTAGGGGTTTGTCTAGTTGTGTAATTATTTTTTTGGCGATGTCTATGTTGGTGATTTCGTTGCCAGCTGAGATGTTGTAGATTTCGCCTGGTTTACCTTTGTCTAAGACGATGCTTATTGCGTCACAATGGTCGGTTACGTAGATCCAGTCTCGGATGTTGGTACCCTTGCCGTAGATGGGGATGGGCAGGTCTCGGAGGGCACGGATGACTGTTTTGGGAATCAGTTTTTCGGGAAGTTGATAGGGGCCGAAGTTGTTGGTGCAACGTGTGATGGAGACGTTTAGGCCGAAGGTTTTGTGGTAGGCTAAGACGAACATGTCTGCAGCTGTTTTTGATGCGGAGTAGGGGTTGGATGGCTTGGGGGGGGTTTCTTCAGTGAAGGAACCCTCGAGGGCTTCGCCGTAGACTTCGTCGGTGGAAACCTGTACAAATCGGGCTTTATGGTTATGTCGTCTCACTGCCTCCAAGAGGGTAAAGGTGCCCACGGTATTGTTTTGTAAGAACATATTGGGGTCGACGATGCTGCGATCAACATGCGTTTCTGCGGCGATGTTGACAACTGCGTCGACTTGGTGTACGAGCCGGTTTATGAGTTGGGGGTTGCAGATGTCACCTTTTATGAAGGTGTAGCGTTTATCGCGTTCTGCATCTTGCAGATTTGCAGGGTTAGCACCTATGCCTATTTTGTCTACGTTTATCAATTCGAGGTCGGGATGTTTAGCAAGCATATGCCTGCAAAAGTTGCTTCCGATGAAGCCTAAACCGCCTGTAACTAACACTTTCATAGTTTATCACCTGTGTGGGGGAGCATTCCAGTCCCAGCTTTTACCAACACGTGTATCATTTTTATTACCGTTTACGCTTTGGGGAATGAGTGTTGGGTCATTCCAATCGCGGCGGGCCTCATCGGGGGTCGCAGGGTTGTAGAGGTTTGTTGTGAAGTACACCAGCAGGGTTGGTTCATCGCCTAGGGCTTTAAACCCGTGCCAATAGTGTCCCGGCACGCGAACCAACTGTAGATCTGAACCGCTGGAGACGATTTCATCTAATTCACCGGTTTTGTCATCGAAGACACCGATTTTAACTGTGCCCTTTAGTACCAGAAAATAGTCCACTTGCCCCTTGATGTGGCGATGCCATGCACGGATAATGTGAGGATAAGTGAAGGAGTGGTTAACCTGAACTATGGTGTCGTCTGCAAATAGGTCTGTCCAGTCGCTGCGCATAGCTTCACAGAAGAAGCCGCGTTCGTCAACGAAACGTTTGATTGGTCTGATTCTCACTCCGGCTAACATTCAAGTTACTCCTTGTCTGTCAAACAGTTCGTTCTAAATATTTATAAGATTCTCTTTTTGCGTTTAGACTTCCAGTTCTGAATAGTCGCCCACATGAAGTTTTAGGGTTCGGTTACGTTGGTTGCGGGTTACCTTGGCGTATTTGCCAATCAGACTCTCCTCTAGGCGCTCGACATCTTTAATGGTGACGTGTTCTTGGATGACGCAGTATTCAAGGTTTGAATTGACGATTTTTGAGTTATCTCCAATGCTGGTGTAAGGTCCGACGTAAGAATCTTCGATAAGAACGTTTTTCCCTATTACACAAGGCCCCCGGATTGTGCTGCCGACAATCTGTGCATCACAATCCACCTGAACTCGGCCGTCAATAGTGCTGTTGGTCACAGTTCCTTTAATATCCCTTTGGATGTATGCGTCGAGTATTTTTGCGTTTGCTGATAGGATGTCGTCTTTTTTGCCTGTGTCAAGCCACCACGAGTTGAGGATTTCTGCTTTAACAGAGAAACCCATGTTTATCATTTCTTGAACGGCATCGGTGATTTCTAGTTCTCCTCGCCAGGAAGGCTTGATCCGTTCAATCGCCTCATGGACTCTACCTGAGAATAGGTAAGTGCCTATGATAGCGAGATTTCCCATTGGAGTTTTGGGTTTCTCAACTAGGCGGGTTATGTTACCTTTTTGGTCAAGTTGAGCAATGCCAAAACTTGAGGGGGTGTCCACTTCTTTTAGTATGATAAGTGCATCAAGTTTTTCATTTTTGAATTTCTTGATAAATGCCTGCAGACCTTGACCTGTTACATTGTCACCCAGACACATAACAAAAGAGTCTTTGCCCAAAAATCGTTTTGCTGTTTTTACTGCATGCGCTAAACCCAACGGTTCTTGAGGGATATAGGAAACGTCTAAGCTCCAGCTCGAACCATCAGTCACATAATCTTCCACAAATTGTCCTGTCTCCGGAGCAGTGATTATGCCAACTTTTTTAATATTTGTCGTTGCAATTTGATCTAGAACATACCCTAAAACTGGTTTGTTTGCTACGGGGATAAGCTGTTTAGCGCAAGTAAAAGTTAATGGGCGCAACCGAGTACCTTTGCCACCGCTAAGAACAAGGGCTTTCATATCAATCACTAACCAGATCTGAGTTAAACAATATGTGTATTGTGCAATTAAATATTTGTCCCAACTTGTGACTGTGACATGATAGCTACAAAACTCTATAAGAATACGCACGATATCGTTCCTAAGCGACTTTTAGGTATCGAGTTTGAGGAAAGATGAAAAAAGCAATTCTCAATCCTCTTAATCCCCTGAATACACACAGGGGAGAATGCAAATTTAAACAAATATGTAGCGTCTTTTCAACGGCAAGTTATACCTGTATGCATTCTGGTGGAGACTATTGTGGCAGATATCGGAAATTAAGCCAGCCAGACAGGATGACTACCAGCAAGAAACGTAAATACGCATCAGGATATCCCTGGATCGATATGACATTTACGTTATGGGGTTTTTGCAGAGGCTTTGGGCATGAATTTTTCGATAATACCGAGTATCGCAAGCAAAGGTTTCTGCAAGGGCCCAAGTCCACCTGCGATCTGACGGATGCTCTCTAAATCGGTTCTATCGATGGTACGGGTACCTACTGCAAGAAGCAAAAACACAACCACAAACACAACAACACCTATCACCAACCGTATAGGATGGCTAAATGGTAACCATGTCACTAAAAAGTAGGTCAAAACACCGGTGACACCTGAAGAGAACAGAATTTTTACTGATGAGAGCCAGTCTATTGAAACGTTATAGCGACGTTTTATGAAACCTAAGCTTAAAAGTATCGGTGGAATGGAAACAATTATGGTTGTCACGATTAAACCAACTATAGCAAAGTAGTAAACCAACACCAAACTAAGCGGGAACCCTATCACTGCAGAGAGTATGCTGAGTTTAAGGTTGTACCGTGTGTCTCCTTGACTGTTTATGAGGTTGCCAACACTCAAACTGCCCAAAGCCGACAAAACGTAAGCAGACGCTAACAGCGCTAGATACATGGGGGCTTGAGTGTAGGACTCTTGGAATATTGTGCCGATGGCAGGTTGGGCAAGCGCCATAACCATCACAGTGACAGGCACAACTATGAGAGCGGAGTACTTAACGGAATACTGGAAGATATTTTTGAGGACCTGATTATCTTTTGTGTAGTCAAGTTTGGAGAAAGCCGGCAGCAACATAGTCGTAACGGGGGTAGCAAAAAAAGTAATCAGAACAACAAAGCTAATGGCTACACCATAGTTACCAATGGCACTATTATCGGTAACAAAAATAGCCATAATATAACTGTAGAATTGAGTCAGAAAACCAGTCAATATACCGCTCACAGAAAGAGGCAACCCATACTTGAGCATCATCTTTGTTGTTGCACCCAACTCTAATTTGCCACCCACTGGCTTGGGCAGAGAAGTATACATCGTATACATGAGCAACAACCCGGTAATGCCCGCGACTAAAACCGCAACCGAGAAACCAACAACAGCCCCCAATGTTCCCAAACCTAGCAGTACAAGACCAATTATGAGGCCAGTTTTAACCAAAGATTGAACAATCAGCATTATACTGTTTAGGTGCATCCGCTCCATACCCGTGTAGGCGGCGGTTGATGCATTAATCAAAGCCCCTGACAAAATAAATAGCGAAGTAATTTGGATTAGCTGCGCAATCGCTGGACGCTGGAAAAGCTGCGCTAGAACACCGGAGATGGAAATTGCAAATATAGCCAAAGCTAAACCCATAATGAGCTCAAAGAGTACACCTGAAACAAAGATACTGCGGATTTTGGCAACGTTGTTTTCGCTGTTGTACTGAGCAGAGTATTTGACCATGGCTGTGTTGATGCCCCAGTCTCTGAAAGTAATTATAAGATTGGGTGCAGCCACAGCGATTGTGTAGAGACCCATGTTATCCGCGCCGAGTAATCGGGCGATGAGTATAGTGCCAACGGCGGAGATAATTGTGGATGTGACAAGCCCCCAGAGTAGGTGAAAGCCGCCTTTGGCTGAAACCTTTGCCATCTCAGTAGCCTTGCTCATCGTCCGCCATACCTCTTCGTTTTAAGTTAACTGTTGGTGTCGAGGAGATGTTTATCGCTTTTGGTCGTCTAAATGAAAAGAAGCGATTTAGCAATGGGTTATGGTCGGAACTGGAATTTTTGGCGTTCCGTCGCAGTTGATGAATCAACGTTATTTCTAATTTGGATTTAATTATCACACTGAATATATATGGGCTGATATAACTCAAGACAGTAAAAGAGGAATCAGATGATCCGTAAGGTAGTCATCCCAGCCGCAGGTTCAGGCACACGCTTGTTTCCAGTTACCAAAGAGCAACCAAAAGAGATGTTGCCAATATTTACCAAAACCACTCAGGGAGAATTAATGGTTAAACCTGTTGTGCAACGTGTATTTGAAGAATTATACGATGCAGGACTGCGCGAATTTTGTTTTGTTGCTGGCAGAGGTAAACGTGGCATCGAAGACCACTTCATGTCGGATCCCAACTGCATACGGACCCTAGAAGGTATGGGAAAATATGGACAGGCCATAGACTTGGAGAGATTCTATAATAAACTTGAAACATCTACGGTCATGTGGGTAAATCAACCGCAACCCAAAGGTTTAGGTAACGCCGTCTTGATGGCTCAACCCTTTGTCCAAAAAGAAAGTTGCTTAGTTCACGCTGGAGACAGCTACATCATGTCAGATAACAAGGACTACGCAAAACGGTTGCTAGAAGTTTTCGAGCGATTTAATGCCGATGCAGCGTTTATAGTTTTGGAAATCGAAAAACCCAAGCAATACGGCATAGTTGAAGGCGAGGAAATAGAACAGGGATACATCAAAGTACAATCCGTAGTTGAAAAACCCGAGAACCCAAAAACTAATTTAGCGATAATGGCCATGTATGTGTTCCAACCAATAATCTTCAAAGCACTTGAGTTAACAAATCCTGGAAAAAACGGTGAGATTCAGCTAACGGACGCCATCCAAAAGCTTGTTGATTGGGGATTAAAAGTGTATGCGGTAAAACTCGACAAAGGCTATAAGCACTTAGACATCGGCAGCCCTGAAAGGTATTGGGAAGCATTAGAGTTATCTTATCGGCAATTTGATGAGGAGTCAACCAAATGATAGACCAAATTATCCACAAAGATCTCGAAAGTATAAAGTGTACTGTGAAAAGTGACGCCTTTGCAGGCAAAAAAGTGTTGGTTACCGGCGGTGCCGGATTCATTGGCAGTTGGATCTGCGATTTGTTGGTTGATTTTGGTGCACACGTAACTGTGGTTGATGACCTATCAACGGGCAGAATCAAAAACATCGACCACCTATTAACCAGTCAAGCAAGAATTAAATTCGTACAAGCAGACGTATGTACCTTCAAAACTGACGAAAAACTTGATTTCATTCTTCACATGGCTGGACATGCTTCTCCCGACGAATACCAAACGCATCCAATCGAAACCCTGCAAACCAGTGCAATCGGTACATTCATAATGGCTGAACTTGCAAGAAAAAATGATGCAACCCTATTGTTTTCATCCACCTCTGAAACCTACGGAGACACCGAAGTAATACCTACCCCCGAAACATATTGGGGAAAGGTCAACCCAATTGGCCCAAGATCTTGCTATGATGAGGGTAAAAGATTCGCGGAGGCACTTCTTATGGCGTATGTCAAACAATATGATCTGGATGTCAGGATTCCAAGGATTTTTAATTCGTATGGTCCGCGTCTAAGAGAAGATGGCCTGTATGGGAGAGCCTTATCACGGTTTATCTTACAGGCATTGACTAATCAGCCCATAACAGTCTATGGTGATGGCAAACAAACCCGTTCCTTCTGCTATGTCTCCGATACCGTTACGAGCTTAATGCTACTGGCAACTAACCAAAAAGCTAAAGGAAAAGTCGTGAACATCGGCAACACGAAGGAAATAACAATCTTAGAACTGGCAGAAGAAATAAAAGAAATCACAAAAACTAATTCAACCATAGAGTTTTATCCCTTGCCAAAAGATGATCCAAAAAGACGCTGTCCAGATATTACAAAGCTAAGACAGACTACAGGGTGGGAACCAAGCATAAACCTACAAAATGGGTTAGCGAAAACAATCAAGTGGTTCACTAATAACTTTATTGGGGTATAATCTACCGTTTACAGGAGAGTGATGGGATTTGGCAGAAAAAGCAGATCGTAAACTTGTCCCGCTTCCAATAAAAACAAACAGTGGGAGTTGGAGGAATGAATGGGATTCGGCCGTAAGAAAAGCATATCATAGATTTGTCCCTCTCAGACTAAGAACAAAAATTGGAAAGGTTAGGTTTGAGCGTCAGGAAAAATATTTCAAACGTCATATGGCTGAATTTATACTCGATGACACAAGAAAAACAGACATACTAAAAATTTTTTCGCTTCTAAAAAACGAGGGCTACATTACCTTTCCTGAGGTGGATCCTTTAATTCAAAAAAAATATGCTACAAGGAAACCAAAAATTGGACAAGATTCCAATACAGGGTTATTTTATGTTATAGTTGACGGGAAAAAACTTTTTTACGAACGGGGGTTAGATGAAAAAGCAGTACGAGATTCTTTTAATACTGTATCCCTCGAGCAAGATTATGCTTCGCCACACAGGTATTTTACGGCGGATAGTTATTTTGTAGGCGTTATGGGTAGCAATCAATTAAGTGAAGATAGTTTTGGAGTGGCTGAGGGCGATATTGTTGTTGATGCGGGGGCGGGCGAAGGTAATTTTGCATTGAGTGTTATTGATAAAGCAAGTAAGGTGTATATTATAGAAGGAGATGCAAAGTGGTGCGAGGCGCTGAAACAGACATTCTTGCCTTATAAAGAAAAAGTTGAAGTGATACAAAAATACCTGTCTGATACCAGTGATAATGATACCATCACGCTAGTGGATTTGGTTGAGAAATATCGTGTAAGCAAAATAGATTTTTTGAAAATGGATATCGAGGGTTATGAATCGCGTGCCTTACAGGGCGGTATAAAGGGCGGCGACCTTGTGGATATTAATAAAATGGCTATATGCGTATACCATAACCCTGAAGATGAAGGCAAAGTTTCAAATTTTATGTCACAACAGGGGTACAAATTTTATTTAACCAAGGGGTACATAGTATTTTCTGATTCTAAAAATCCACCCATTAGAAAAGCAGTCTTGAGAGCGTATAGATAAAATCTGAAAACGCATTAGTTTGTGCACTTAGCGAGCTTGTGCGACGTTTTTTATCGGTTGCAGTTATGAAGTGGGGTAAGGGTGGTTTTGAGTGTTTTTGTGTTTTAAAAGTAGTTTCTGCGTGAGGAAGAAAAAACGACAGTGTATAGGCGTTTGTACAAGAAGAGACTTGAGCCCAACATCCCGAGAATTTGGAATTTAGAATAGCGTGATTTCAAGCTAATGCCAGTTAATTTTTACAGGTAGACTCAAACTGCTTATTTTTATTATGTTTTATGGTCGTCATTATCACAATGTCTAAGGCTATAGCGATGATGATCAAGCTAACAACTAGAGGAACAAAATTACTGGATGACGCTTTAAATTCCCGGCCCTCATCAGTATAGAATGTAGCGGCAAAGGTAGCAGGCGAGGTTTCATTGGGTAATTTGAACCATATACCTGTGAAGACGTTAAGGATAGGATAAGTAGAATACATAATACCATTTAGCTGAGTATCAAACGATACGGCCATTGTACCTGTGTATAACTGGGGAAGAACAACCATGAAGCTGGAGTTAGCACGGAAGGAGATACTGTGTTCAGAATAACTCAGGTTAATCTTATTGATCGTTGAATTACCTGCTTCGATCTGAGATTTATCAGAATAATTTGAGAACATTTTATCTGCCAAACTGCCGTCAGGGCCGTAAACAATAGCTGATACGTTTGATAAGTGCTGACTTGATCTTAACTCAACCGATTGGTTGCCAGCAGGTAACATGATGAGGTGAGCAGAAACAACGTAGGGATCTATCGACACTACCTCTGTTTGATAGGTTTGGTTATTGAAAACTAACTTAACAGTGTTATCGACGGGATTTTGAACGGTTAGTCGAATAAGGGCAGAATAGTTGCCTGGCTGCAGGACATTAATTGAGCAGGTTTCGTTTTTAGAAATACTGGAATTAGTAATCACAGTAGGACTAAGAAGTTTAACGTCACCAGCATAGCCATAGAACTGTTCTGCGACTGATGCAAGTTGTGTCACTCTCTCCGTTGGGATGATCACTATGAGGTTTATAGCATTCAACCCTTCCTCATTGGATATGCTTAACACATGTGACCCTTTTGTTAACGTCAAATCGCCTAAACTATTCCAAACAAGTTCAGCGGAAGTGGAATTCCAACCGGTATTAACTTGTGTCTGATTGGAATCCACGGTTATCGAAAATCTTCCATCACCGGGGTAATGCAATGACCTAATAAAAACACTATAGTTTGCCGTTTGACTTAGCGAAAAATCAGCAACTAATGTGTCAGGACCCCAAGTAAACACAAAACCGTAACCTGGATTGTAGCTGTAATCCCAGTCATAATCCTCTAGTGTACCCAAGTAACTAGTCCAAACACCATGATGAGTGTCAGATACAAAAGCAGGAGACCAGAAATTCGCAGGATTGAAATGACTGGTATATTGTGAAAGCGAAATTACCGTCGCATTTTCATCATTCACCATAAATGAACCCATTAAATCAAGCATAGACTTGTTAGGAGACGAAAGGATCGTCCCAAACGAGGGAAGGTTATTTAGGTCCCACCCTGTTGGGCTATCCATAAAAATTGGACTAAAAGAAGAACAATTGACTAATGATTTTAGTGTATCGACCGTTTGGAAGTAAGTTTCATAGCCGCCATTAACAAGTATAGGGTCGGATAGCACTATATTGTCAAAATCGCTCACCCTGAAAATATGAAGTTGCCCAATTCGACTGGCATAAACAAAAGAGGAACTGCAATTCAATACATCAAAAACCCTCTCTTGTTTGCCGTTGTATTCATCTACGACAATGTACTTCACACCGGCCATACTAAGAACATCGCCCATTTGGTCGGTTTGGTTTCTACTAAGTAAAGAAGTGGGCAAAGATTGATCAAACGTATAAGCATAAATGTACCTCATGACTGACTCGGAGAGTTCCACGGGCGCTTGACGAAGATTCCATAAAGTTGAGGAATAGGGCACTGTGAGGATACTGGCCCCGACAGTGTTTCCGTATATTCGGTTGACTTCGTCATACGCATTTGCCCTTTCTCCGGTTAAATCACCAAAAATCTGTCCGCTTGATGTGAAGATTACTACGCCTGAAACAGTACTTAACAGAAAAAGAGTAACCAAAACTAAAGAAAGCAATTTCTTTCTGTGAACTGTGATAATCTGATAGCCGTTTTGTGTAAAAAAAGTCAAAACTTTTCCTTTAGCTTTCAAGAATTTTGCAAAAAAAATGACAGCCATACAAGAGAAGACACTATAAAATAGCGCAAGCATCATGTTGACAAATCGAGGCGTTCGAAATAGGAGAGCAACAGTTTTTAGGCTGCTAGGCAAATGAGCACTGGGAACCGAGAAAAGCAAATCCTGGAAAAATGGATAACCACCAAGATTTACAAAAAACATCAATACAGCAAACGCAAATACCGCTGGAACTGAGGCATAAACAACCAATCGCCGATCCATTGACCTAAACGACAGAAAAACCGAGAAGGCAACTATCGCTGTAAATAAGCCCACTATGGGTAAATAGTAAGCCAAACCGGAGGGCAAGGAGGAAACTGTTTGAAAAGTACCCTCAAAGCTCAATCCACTAAAGGTGTTTATCATATCAGAAAAGCTGTAACGAAACGCATCTGTTACAAACGGAATAGCAATGAAGGTAGGGACTTGAGTAGTAGAGATTCGAGGGGTGATTGTATAACTGGTTAGCATAAAACCTAAAACGACACAAAAAAGAAAACACCCAAGTAACAAAGTTTTCGATAAACGGCGGGGAATAAGCACAATCTTAGGGAGCACCAAAAAGAAAAAAGCCAAAACTGGAACAAAAATTAGGGCACGTGGGTCTAAAATAGTCATATATGCAAGCAAAACCGTTGAGATAGCAAAAAGAACAATTCTTTTGGATTCCATGAATTCCATGAATAGAAGAAAGAATAAGGGAATTAATGAGCGTACAAAAAATAATTCTGGAAAATTATCTCCTAAAACATTGTATGGAAAGAACATATACAATAAACTGCCTAAGAACGAAATAGCCATTTGAGCACGAACACTTAATCTTTCCCCACGTAACACCAGGCCAAAATAGCGGTAAAGAAAGAAATACGTGAAAACCCCACAGGCAAAGTGATAGATAACAAAGAAAAAGAATTCAATCGCACTAGGGGAAAGAGAGAATAACTGTGCAAATATTAGCCCTGGAAGAAATTCAACTTGCATAGAAGGAGATCCAAGAGCCTGAACAATATCTGATGCATACGAATAATGAATCCACTGACTACCTAAACTAGCAAGTTGAAAAAACCCGAGCCTATTTTCAACAATAATGAGAACCAAGAGAGCGAGCAAAACGCAAATATGGAGAAAGCCTTTTTTTTTAAAAAGTTCTCTATGCTTGCTCGTGTGTTCACCTCTCGAAATGCGTAAGAATAGCGTTAAATGTTGCTTATATACCTGACTTTTAGCCTTTTCAAACGATGACTTTTTAGTTTTCTACTGTTCAGTTAAACTCAACCACTGTCGCGCCTCAAACTCTCTGTTTAGCAGAGTTCACACCGATAACCGCTCCGCAAAACCGATAAAGCCTCAACACGCAGGAACAGACAACCTATAAAGCCTAAACACAAGCATCGCCAAAACAACATAAACCACATAACAAACGGTAACATGCCCGCGACATGCGAACGTAAACTTTGTGTCTCAAATAATTGGCGGCTCCAACAAACTCACATCAGCCAAGTTTTTCGAATAATTTTAGATAGCGTGCGGCAACCTTTACTGAATCAAATTTTTCTATAGCACTCTTGCGCGTCGCTTTGCTAATTCTGAGCAAAAGCTCCGGGTTATCAGCGAGATTACCGGCTCTTCGAATCAGATCTGGTGTATCTTTGACCAAAAAGCCAGTTACACCACTTTCCACATAATCAGCCGCTGATAATGAATCGGTAACAACAGGTTTACCCATAGCCATAAAATCTGTAATTTTAGCAATGTTATGTGGAGCATACCAAATTGAAGTTAAATCCGGAGGAGTTAAAACAACTGCAAATTCAGCGAGGGCTATATAGCTTGGGAGGATATAATATGGAACGTTCCCTGTAAAGAAGACTTTGTCGGTTAAACCTTTTTTCTTACACATATGCTGTGCCTTTGGAAAAGCACCTATCACAAGGAAAACTAGATTAGTGTTTTTAAAACTTTTAATTATACGTTCGAGAATGGGAACAAACCATTCGTCTCCTTTCACACCTACAGCCACAAATCTGCATTGCTGGTATTTTCTGGGAAAGCTTTCTATCGCTATTGGTTTTTTTAGAGACGGGTTTAAAGCTACTGTGGTATCTACTGGATGATAAATTACCTGTGTAGCTCGTCTAGTGTAGTGTTCAAAAAAATAATCTAACCCGCTGGTTGGAACTGTGATCAGGTCGGGTAATCTTGAAGAGAAAATGGTTAGTGCATCTTCATAGAATTGTGAGATTGGACGAAAAAGTTTGAGTTTCGCCGATCGTGAGTCATATGTAGCGCCCTTATCAAAAAAGCTTGTCCATAAGCCGCCAAAATCAAATGCGGTGGGTATTTTCTTAACGATACCAAAAAGGGCATTTAAAGACTTTGACATAGTGTTTGGGAGACCTATGAGCAGAAAGTTGATCCCTGAGGGCATTACTTGCAGTTGTCTATAGATGCTAAAAAACTCGGTAAAATATGGGTAGATGAATTTTTTGGGGCCAGATAGGGGTAATGGAGATTCAAATACAGAATGTGAAATGTTATTTGGTGTTATGTAGAGCACTTGATGACCGAGCCTAGAAAATCCTTCGGCAATATTCTGTAACCTATGCTGGCCTCCTGGGCCTGATGAAAAGTGGTCATTCACTATAGCGATTTTCATTTGGCTATATTATTCCGTGCAAGCGTTAAACCATCAACAATGCCCTTAATATATGAGTTAGAAACCTTCATGCATGTCAGGTACTTTCCTCTTACAGACCAATGTTGCATGACAAGAATCAGGTAAGTAATTGAGAAAAGCGGTAAAAACACATTTTTAAAAATCATAAACTCTTTTTTACATGCATATTTTTTGTGAAAAAGAATCCTATTTCGCGCTAGATAATACGCCTTGAGACTGTTATAGCGCCCTAAAAAGAACAAGTCTTTTGAAACATCATGCCAAATTTTGGCATAAGGAACAAGCACCACTTTAGATTTGTTGTCCTTTATTCTTGATATAAAATCAGATTCCTCATACATGAATGGGAAATTTATTTCATCAAAGTAAATATCCTTGTCCTTACTTGCGTTGCTTCTGAACATAAAGGCATTAGGAAAATCATCGGATTCCACTATCGCAGTAAATTGGTTTTCATCTTTCTCGCCGTTACCGAGTGTCAATGTTCTACTTGTGGCCATGTTTCGTTTAATACCAGCGCACCAAATTACATCGGGTGCATTAAAATAATACATAAGTGGCGCTGCAACACATACATCTGAATGAGAAACAAACACATCCACTAGATGTTCAACACATTTTTTGTCCAAAACATTGTCATCATCTAGCACAAATATGAGTTCACCAAGAGATGCTTTCATGCCAATATTTCTGCAGCCAGAGACAAGACGATTCCTTTCATTGCGAATTATTTTTACAGTTGGAAATTTTTTCTTCACTGTCTCATATGTTCCATCTGTTGAGACATCATCAATAACGATTATTTCTATTTCATTATACGTATTACTTTTTACAGAATTTATTAGTCTAACTAGTTTTTCAATTCTGTTATGGGTTGGAATCACAACAGACACTACGGGATGGGATGCAGACACTATGTAGCCACTCTCACATTATTCCACAAGTGCGCATAAAACTTTTTCTGCTTACATCACTAAATGGCGCGGAACAAAATCCATACACCGTCTAAACAACGCCTGAAATAAAATTCAAAAATTGATCAGCTGTGTTACTCCAAGAGAATTCTCGCGAATAGCCCAACGCGTTCTGACTAAGTCGTCCACGCAACCTTTGATCATTTAACAAAATAACACTCTTAGCAGCAAGATCTTCAATATCGTCTTTGGCTAGCAACCCTGTTTCGTTATCTTTGACACTATCACATAATCCAGGTACATTATAAGCAACAGCTGGAACACCTAGCGCATTAGCTTCAATTATGTTTAGACCCCACCCTTCACGGATGCCAGGATTGATTAACATGCTACTTTTCATTATGAGAGTTCTTCGCGTTGCGTCATCAACACGGCCAAAGAAAAAAACGTCTTTGCCTGCAATGCGTTCTAACTCAGGTTTACAAGGTCCGTCACCAATAAACCATAGTTGCGCATTGGGAACCTTCTTTTTAATCAACCTAAAGGCTTTAATCGCATGATCGGGCCGTTTAGTCCGTTTTAATCGACCAGCAAATACAATGATTGGAGTAGACTCTTTCTCAGACACAGCAGACAGGGGAGCAAATCCAAGGCCCTCAGGGACAACAAAGGTATTTTTAAAACCTAAAGTCGTTAGATCGTGCTGGGTGCTTTCAGAAACCGTTACTGTAGGAATTTCCAAGTATTGTTTTAACCATTTATTCTCGAAATAATGATAGCCCAAGTAGTTTATAGGAAAAGGTGTTTCATAATACCAGTATTCTCTTGCTAACTGATGAATCAGTGCAATCACGCGACCATTTTTAACGTACTTAGGTGCACAAAAAGGAATAGTGTTTATCTCATCAATAACGATATCAAAATCTTGCTTCCTAAAAAATTTGTTGTACGCAACTTTGGCTTTACGATAAACAGAAAACCGCCCACCATCTCGAACAATTCTAACACCATCCGCCATTTCTTCTCTTTGGCATCCTAAAAAAGCAGAAGTAAACAGAGTCACCTCATGCCCTTTTGAAACCCAATTATTAGCAACCTCTCGCGTAAA
>Ga0123356_10000539_pt1 | contig 42156 bp, 41 predicted proteins | sample TergutEmb28metaG_2_FD_92546 | JGI IMG/M metagenome (GOLD analysis project Ga0123356, IMG submission 92546) | Embiratermes neotenicus P3 segment gut microbial communities from Petit-Saut dam, French Guiana - Emb289 P3 | ecosystem: Host-associated > Arthropoda: Insects > Digestive system > Gut ...
CTACGTGGAACACAACATACAGAAAAAATACCGCCCGTTCACGCTCGCGCGCTAAAGGGCGGTCGCTTCACAGGAAGCAAGAATTTATTTGAGGGGGATTTTGACAATATATTCCACGAACTCGTCGGTGCGGTTCTTGGTCGCTTCGCACTCAATTCCCGCGCTTTTCATCGACTCAATAGTCTTGTTGAAGGTATTGATGTAGAGCCCGACGTGCTTGAACGCCCAGACGTGCTTCTTTCTGACGATGGGCTTTTCGCCGAGCATTTCCGCGATGAGCTTGTCGGTTTGCAAGGTGTTGAGCTGAAGCGAGCCGATTTTTTCAATAGCAGAAATTCGCTTTTCGGGCGGGAGCTTTAGGAGCGAGCGAGCTTGTCTTTCGTTGAGGCGGAAGCGGAGGGCGAGCGACTTTTCTTCGTCGGTGAGCCGCAGAAGCCTAAGCTTGTTCGCAACTGTTGACTGCGCGATTCCGAGCTTGGCGGCGCAGTCCTCCTGCGTGATTCCGTAATGCTCGATGAGACTTTTGATTGCCAAGGCTTCCTCAATGTAATTAAGGTCGGCGCGCTGAATATTTTCGAGAACTGCGAAAATCGCGGAGCTTTCGCTGTCGGTTGAAATCACAATGCAAGGAATCTGCTCCATGTTTATAAGCTTCGCGGCGCGGAGTCTGCGCTCGCCCGAAATAAGCTCGTAGCCGGTTTCAAGCCGCCGAACCGTAATTGGCTGCAGCATACCATTTTGGCGAATACTGACCGCCAACTGCGAAAGCTCGTAGTCGTCGAAAATCACGCGCGGCTGTGCGGGGTTAGGGGTTATGGCGGAGACGGGGATTTCAACTACGCGGTTGACGGGATTTTCGTAGGGGTTGTGCTTTTGGAATAGTGGTTTAAGTGCCATCTCTATACTTCCTTTTTCTACGATATGTAGATGTAATATTTATAATATCCTCTATATATATGATAACAGAAAAAAGCCGAGAATTCCATAAGAGAATTTCGGCTCGTTTTTAGCATATTTGATTTTATGTGACGAGTTAGCAGAAAATATGACGGCAAAGCGGAAATATAAAGCAGAAGTTCGGCGAAGCATGGGGCATTAAGTCAACGGATTCTTCGCAATATTTATTCTCTGCCTTGGGAACTTCGCAGGCGTAGCTTCAATTTTTCTGATGATTACGAGGTTTCGCCTGTCCCCTGAAGGCAGCTCGTAGCTTTTAATTTCTTCGACTTCCCCTCCGAGAGCTTTGAGCGCGCTGTCCGCGTTTTCAACCTCCGCGCCCTTCATAGCGAGCATTAAACCGCCGACCTTGACAAAAGGCAGGCAGAACTCGCAAAGCGCAGGGAGCTTCGCGACTGCGCGGGAAACTGCAACGCCGAACTGTTCGCGGAAGTCGTGCTTCAAAGCTAATTCCTCGCTTCTGCCGTGAACGGCAGAATACGATAAGCCCAGCTCATTCCGCAGAAGCTTGAGGTAATTAACGCGCTTTTGCAAGCTGTCAAGGAGTGCTAACTTTAAGTCAGGGCGGTAAAGCTTCCAAATCACCCCGGGAAAGCCCGCGCCTGTCCCGACGTCGATGACTGATGTTCCACGTGGAACATCGACCAAGCCAAGCGGAAACGCGCTGTCTATAAAATGCTTCTCCCAAACCTGCTCTCGCTCTGTGATTGCGGTTAAGTTCACCTTTTGGTTGTATTCAAGCATGAAAGCAGAAAGTTTTTCGAGCGAAGCTTTCTGCTCGTTTGTAAAGTTTATCATAAAGTTTCCTCTATTTTGTAATTAAGGCGAAGCGAAGCTTCGCAAACGAAGGACTGTCACTTTTTTGTGCGAGCAAAAAAGTGACGTCTTTCGCTTGCGGGGCGTTGCCCCGCCTTCCCCCGCGCACGGGCGAAACCTCAATTATTTCGCGGCGAGCCAAATGAGCAGCACCGCAATATCCGCCGGATTCACCCCCGAAACCCTACCTGCCTGCCCAATATTCAGCGGCTTGTGTAGGTTCAGCTTCTCCGCCGCCTCAATGCTCAAGCCTTTAATCTCGCGGTAATCCTGCTCGGGCGGCAGTAATTTTTCCTCTAACCCCTGCGTTTTTTTAATCTGCTCAAGCTGCATTTTAATGTAGCCCTCGTACTTAACCTCAATCTGCACCTTTTCGCGTAGCCGCGGCGGCAAATCCTCATCAGCTAAGCCTACCTCCGCCAAATCCGCATAACAAATCTGCGGACGGCGGAGTAATTCAGCGATTTTTACGCCGTTTGCAATCGGCGTAGTTCCCCGCGCTTCGAGCATTTTGTTCAGCTCGGCGGTCGGTTTTGCCGTGGTTTTTTTAAGGTGTTTGATTTCGTTTTGCACTTGCAACTGCGCATTTCGGAACGCATTAATGCGCTCCCTACTAAGAAGCCCAAGCTCGAAGCCGATTTCAGCGAGCCTTTCGGGGGCGTTGTCCTGACGCAGAAACAGGCGATATTCCGAGCGCGAGGTCATCATGCGATACGGCTCGTCACAGCCTTTTGTAACTAAATCGTCAATCAGCGTCCCGATGTACGACGACGCCCGCGGCAAGATATAAAGCTCCTGCCCTGCGCACTTCCGCGCCGCATTCACTCCCGCAATCAGCCCCTGCCCCGCCGCTTCCTCGTAGCCCGATGTTGAATTAAACTGCCCAGCCGAGAAAAGCCCGCTGATTTTCTTGAATTCCAACGTCGCGTACAAGTCAAGCGGGTCGCAGCAGTCGTACTCAATCGCGTAGGCGTGGCGCATGATTTCCGCGTTTTCAAGCCCCGAAATCGTTCGCAGAAACTCCTCCTGAACCTCCACAGGCAGGCTCGACGAAACGCCCTGCAGATAAAATTCCTCGGTGTTAAGTCCCATCGGCTCAATAAAAATCTGATGCCTGTCCTTGTCCGCGAACCGCATAAGCTTGTCCTCAATGCTCGGGCAATAGCGCGCACCCGTGCCGCTGATTCTGCCGCTGTACATCGGCGAACGGTGAATATTCGCGCGGACAATTTCATGAGTTTTCTCGTTCGTATAAGTAATATGGCAAGGTACATGATTCTCTAAAACGCCGTCGTAATCGAAAGAAAACGGCGTTATAACTTCATCGCCGCACTGCTGTTCCATCTTCTCGAAGTCAATCGAGCGGCGGTTGATTCTCGCAGGCGTTCCTGTTTTGAATCGCCGAAGACGAATTCCCGCGGCTTCAAGGCTCGCGCCAAGCCCAATAGCCGGCAGAACGCCGTCCGCGCCGCTCGAAAAAGAGCACTCGCCTATATGGATTTTCGCGTCTAAGTACGTCCCCGAGGCGATTATTACGGCTTTCGCCGCGTAGAATAAGCCTAAACGGGTTTTTACGCCGCTAATGCGGGAATTTTGCGGAACGCCGGCGGATTGCGCGGGGGACGTGTCGTTCCCTACGACTATTTCCTTAACTTCATCTTGCTTTATTTCAAGGTTAGCCTGCGTTTCGAGCACGTTTTTCATATAAAGATGATACTTATTTCTGTCGCACTGCGCCCGCAGCGAGTGCACCGCCGCACCCTTGCCCTTGTTCAGCGTCCGCGACTGAATCGTGCAGGCGTCTGCAGCTCTGCCCATTTCGCCGCCGAGCGCGTCAATTTCGGAGACAATCTGCCCCTTTGCCGAGCCGCCTATGCTCGGATTGCAAGGCAGATTTGCAATCGTGTCTAATGACAGGCAGAAAACCGCAGTTCTCATGCCGAGGCGCGCCGCCGCTAAAGCCGCTTCACAGCCCGCGTGCCCCGCGCCTATTACAATTACGTCGTAGTTCATAAATTTCCTCTTGTGAAAGGGCGCGGAAATCGCGCCCCAGTTGCTTTATTCTCTTTCGTTGTCTGCTTTCTTCGCGCTTTTTTCTCTTGCTTCAAGTAAAACATCATCAATAACCTCGCCCAATTTTTCAATTTGGTTTGTTTCGTGTAAAGCTTTCATAGCTGAAAACAAACCTACTATTTCAATTCTATTCACAAATTACACCTCCTCTTAAATAAAATTAATCCAAAAAATAAAAATATCGAATGGGCTTTCCCAAAACATTAAATAAGAAACTATATTTAATATTAAAGCAACCCCGAGCAACACTAATAAAAGCACAGTATCGGATATATTTATTCTCGCACTGATTTCTCTACTTATATTTATTATAAGATAAGTCGCAAGCATTTTTCAACCCTCTTGATTAATTCACACAACAAAAAACACCAAGCTCAACCCAAGCATAACCCATGAAGTAACCTTTACTGCTTTTTCAAATTTAAAACAAAGATTTAATATAAGACAGGATAACAGCGAGTACACGATAAAAAGCAAGCACAGCGCGGGAAGCCCGACTACCACAAGAAAAACAAGCCCGACGGGAATCCACCAGAACAGCGCAATCCCAATGCCGCCCGCTTCGTTGAAAAAAGATTCTGCCCAATTAAACGCCGAAGCTATCGCAATTCCCGTGCCTATAACCATGAAAACCGAGGTCAGCAAAAACACAACCACGAAGATAAAACCTGCGCGTTTTATAATCGAGCCTGCTTCGTCGCCGAGCCGCTTAATCAGCCGCCGCTTGCTGAATATCGTAAACCAGCAGGAGAAAAACAGCGACAGCGTAAGCGTTGAAAAAATCGGGTTACCCGAAACGAGAGCTGAAATTAAAAAGCTTACAGGCAGAATTAACACGCAGAAAAGCATATATCCCGCGACTATTAACGCCGCTCTGCCGTAGGTGGAAAACCATGATTTAATCTTCTGCTTCATCGTCTTCTTCTGCCTCTTCCGTTTCTTCAACCTCTTCAGCCTCAGCTGCTTCTAACTTTTCAAGCTCAGCCGCCTCCGCTTCGTCTACATCGCCCTCAACAACCTCGACCTCCTCAAAATCTTCAGCTTCATCATGCTCTGTCCGCGTGAAGGTCACCACGCGCGAATTCTCTGAAAGCCGCATGACACGCACGCCGCAGGCGTACCGCCCCATAACCCGCAGGTCATTCGCGCGGATACGGATAATTACGCCGTCATCGTTGATTAATATAACGTCATCGTCTTCATAAAGCGAGCGGATTCCGCAGACTATGCCGCGCTCGGGCGTGATTCTGTAGTTCGTGAGCCCCTTGCCGCCGCGGTTCTGCTTGCGGTAGGAATTAATCCCTGCGCGTCTGCCCATTCCCCGCTCGGTCACGGTGAGAATCGTGCAGTTCTCGTCATAAACCTTCGCCGCGCCGACTACATAATCATCATTTTGCAGTCTTATTGAGCGCACGCCCCGCGCAGTTCTGCCCATTCTTCTTATAATAGACTCTTCAAAGTGAATAGCTTTACCCTGCGCAGTTGCAATCAGCACCGAGCTGTCGCCCTCTGTTAAGTGTGCCGCCGCGATTTCATCGCCCTCATTGAGCGTAATCGCACGAAGCCCATTTTTACGGACGTTTTTATAATTACTCAGCGCAGTGCGTTTAATCAGTCCGTGCTTAGTTACGCAGACGAAGTATTTATTCTCTGCGAAGTCCGAGGTCTTCATCATCGCGGCAATCCGTTCGCCCTCGGCAAGGCTGAGGAGATTCACGATATTCGTACCCCTGCTCTGCTTTGAGCCCTCGGGAATTTCGTAGCATTTCAGCTTGTACATATTCCCGAAATTAGTCACAAACAGAATATTATCATGAGTGGAGGAAATGAAAATATTCTCAACAAAGTCTTCTTCCCTCTGCTTCATGCCCGAAACGCCCTTGCCGCCGCGCCTTTGCAGGTTATAGACCTCCGCAAGCTGACGCTTGATATAGCCCTTGTTAGTATACGTTAATACACATTCCTCAACAGGAATCAAGTCTTCTATATCAACCTCACCGCTCACCATTTCTATGCTTGTGCGGCGTTCGTCGCCGAATTTCTTAGTAACAGCGGCGAGTTCTTCTGAAATAATCGCGAGGATTTTTGCGCGGTCTTGCAGAATAGCTGTCAAATCGCCGATTTTAAGGTTCAAAGCGGCAAGCTCTTCTTCTATGTCGATTCTGCCGAGCTTGGTAAGCTGAATAATGCGCATTTGCGCGATTGCTTCCGCTTGGATTTCGGTAATGCCGAAGCGTTCAATTAGCCGAGCTTTCGCCTGTGCGGGGTCGTCCGAGCCGCGAATGATTCGTATTACCTCGTCAATGTTATCAACGACAATCATGAAGCCTTCAAGGATATGCGCGCGGGCTTCGGCTTTCTTTAAGTCGAATTGAGTACGGCGAGTGACTACTTCCTCTTGAAACGCCAAATAATGCTCTAACATCTGCTTCAGCGTCAGCACCCGCGGAACGCCGTCCACAAGCGCAAGCATAATCACGCCGACAGTCATTTGCAGCTGCGTAAATGAATACAGCTTGTTAAGTACTACGTTTGAGTTCGCGCCTCTTGTTAAATCTATAACAATCTTCATGCCTGTGCGGTCGCTCTCGTCCCGCATGGCAGAAATTCCGTCGATTTTCTTATCACGGATAAGATTCCCGATGTTTACTAATAGATTCTCTTTTTTGAGCATATACGGGATTTCTGTTATAACTATGCGCTCGTTCTTCTCGCGTTCCTGTATTTCCGCGCGTCCGCGCAGGGTTATTTTCCCTCTGCCGGTGTAATACGCCGAGCGAATCCCCGCATGACCCATGATTATGCCGCCTGTCGGGAAGTCGGGACCTTTTATAGCAGACATCAGCGTTTCGGGACCTGCTTCGGGGTTGTCGATGAGCATTTGCACCGCCGCGCAGACCTCGTTCAGGTTATGCGGAGGTATGTCCGCCGCCATGCCCACAGCAATGCCCGACGAGCCGTTGAGCAGTAAATTCGGAATCCGCGAAGGAAGCACCGCAGGCTCACGTTCACTATCGTCGTAGTTAGGAACAAAGTCAACTGTGTCCTTGTTTATATCCCGCATCATCTCTTCCGAAATCCGCGCCAAGCGCGCCTCGGTGTATCTGTACGCCGCGGCTTTGTCGCCGTCAATCGAGCCGAAGTTCCCGTGACCGTCAACAAGCGGATAACGAAGCGAGAAGTTTTGCGCCATGCGTACAAGCGCGTCATAAACGCTCTGGTCGCCGTGCGGGTGGAAGTCTCGAATCACCGCACCGACAGTAGCCGCACATTTTTTATACGGCTTATCGGGGGTGAGCCCTTCCTTGAACTGCGAGTATAAAATCCGCCTGTGAACAGGCTTTAAGCCGTCACGCACGTCCGGCAGGGCTCTCGCCACGATTACCGACATTGAGTAATCCATGAAGGAGCTTCGCATTTCCTTTTCTATATCGCGCAGAATTATTTTCTCGTTTGGGTGCATTAGCTTTTGTTCTGTGTTTTCCATTTTTATATCCTTTTATTTTTTATGCGGACGCGCATTGCGCGCCCCTACAGTTTTTCTGCAAAATACGTTCTGATTGCTTCAATCTGCTCGCTTGTCATACAGCGTTTCGGGAAGATGTGAAACAGTGCCTTATTCACGAACAGGCAGAAAAGCTCGCTGTCTTCAACTGAGCAGAGCGTTTCCGCGCCGAAGCGGTAGACCGAGGTATCAGCTTGAATCAGCTCCTGCTCGGCTTCTGCTATAGCTTTGGGGTTCTCCACAGTTTCAATCCCCTGCCCCGAAATCGCGACGGTTTCTGTTTCGGCTTCGAGCGGGATTATTTCAGTGTCGATTTCAATCCTGTCGTCTAAGAAGCGGGCGATATACTTTTCGTCCTTGCCGAGGGCTTCGATTGTGCTTATGAGCCGTCGCGCCGCAAGAAAAGGTCTCGACCAGAGCGAAATCAGCATACCTGCGCTGAGCGCGGTGAGGATATAACCGACGTAGCCGCTCGGGTTTTTTCTTATAAAGTCAATCCCGAATATAATCGTAACGATGAGCAAAACCGTCATCGGAAGCATACGCGGCAGAGCATACTTGCGGCGGAAAAGCGCGTAGGCGCGCTTTATTTCGGGGATTGTGTTGGTGTAATTTATTTCTGTCATTTTATGTTTCAGCTCCAGTCAATATCTTCATGGCGTATGGCTTCACCGCGGCGGTATTCCTCGCGCGCTATAGCTATATCGCGTAAATCTTCAGGTGTGGCTATGTCATCAGGTAAAAAACGCCTGACAATTTCCAAAACAAGAATTTGTTCTGACTCATGAAGCATTTCAACCATTGTGGTGATTTCTTTTGTTATATTTGGCATAGGTTTATACCCCCTTGTAAACTGTGCCCCGTGGAGCGATTTTTTCAACAAAAATTGTACCATCATTATTATATGAAAATATTACACGCCAATTTCCGACACGAAGCCTAAAAGAATCCGACGAACCTGCGAGTGGCACAATATCGCCCTGCGGTATAGATTCTACGCCGGCTTTAATCCGCGCCTTTGTTGTTTTATCCATACGGGAAATTATTTTAACTGCCTTTTTTGAATAAGTTACATTCATATCACACATCCAAATTCGTAACATATCTCGCATTCTTCTCAATAAACTCCCTGCGCGGCTCAACCTTATCCCCCATAAGAATCGAGAAGATTTCGTCCGCAATCGCCGCGTCCTCAAGCTCAACCTTAACCATAGTGCGGGTTTCGGGGTTCATTGTAGTTTCCCAGAGCTGGTCGGGGTTCATTTCACCGAGACCCTTGTAACGCTGAACGTCTACCTTTGCGTTATTTTCACCTGCAAGCTCGCGTATGAACACGTCGCGCTCCTCGTCAGTGTAAGCATAGCGGACGTTTTTTTCAGAGCTGCCGCGGTAAACCTTGAAAAGCGGCGGCTGTGCTATATAAATATGCCCATTTTCTACAAGCGGCTTCATGAAACGGAAGAAAAACGTCAGCAATAACGTGCGGATATGCGAGCCGTCAACGTCCGCGTCCGCCATAATAACCACTCGCCCGTAGCGGAGCTTCGTAAGGTCGAAATCATCGCCGAGCCCTGTACCGAGAGCCTTTACAACAGGCAAAAGCTTTTCGTTGCCGAAGACCTTGTCAATCCGAGCCTTCTCCACGTTCAGCATCTTACCCCAAAGCGGTAGAATTGCCTGAAATTCGCTGTTTCTGCCCTGCTTTGCACTACCGCCCGCCGAGTCACCCTCCACGATGTAAACCTCGGTCTTGTCGGGGTCTTTATTGTGGCAGTCGGCAAGCTTGCCGGGCAGCCCCGCGCCGTCTAAGGCGGATTTGCGCTTAGCTTCCATCGCCTTGCGCGCCGCGTCACGCGCCGCCTGCGAGTTAATGGCTTTGTTAACGATTATTGCTACTGTTTCGGGGTGTTCCTCGAAGTAATAAGTCAGCTTTTCCGAAACGATTCGATATACTACAGGTCCGACCTCGGGGTTTCCGAGCTTAGACTTCGTCTGCCCCTCGAACTCACATTCGGGGAGCTTAACGCTAATCACGGCGTTAATAGCTTCGCGAATCGCCTCACCCGACAGCGACGTAAATTCTTTCTCTTCCTCGCCTTTTTTATTTTTTATTTTCGCCTTGCGCTTAGGTGCATTTTCCTTGACGTGCTTCATGACAAAGTCGTTGACGACCTTGTTCAGCGCGCGCTTGAAGCTCGTTTCATGCGTGCCGCCCTCAACCGTATGGATATTATTCGCGAAGCTTCGCACCGCCTCGCTGTTGAAGTCTGTGTTGTACTGGAACGCAACCTCAACAGTTATATCGTCAATCACGCCGTCGAGATAAACCACGTCCTCGTGCAGAATATCCGCGCCGCGCTTCTTCTGAAGCCACTTTACGTAGCTGACGATTCCGCCCTCATATTTAAAAGAATCGCCTTTTATATCCTCGTCGTCACGTAAGTCCGTGACGTTAATTTTAAGTCCGCCGTTCAAAAAAGCCTGCTCTCGCATACGCTCGGAAATGACCGTATAGTCATAGTCAAGCGTCGCGAAAATTTCCGCGTCTGCAAGAAAGCGCACGGTTGTGTAAGTTACGCCTTGCTTGGCGGCAGGCTCTATGATTTTCATGATTTCGCTGTAGCCGCCCCGCTCGAACCGCTGGAAGTGCACGTTCGTGCCGTCGCAAATGCGAAGCTCAAGCCACTCGGACAGCGCGTTTACGACAGACGCGCCGACCCCGTGCAAGCCGCCCGCGACCTTATAACCGCCGCCGCCGAATTTTCCGCCCGCGTGCAAAACCGTGTAAACTACAGTTGCCGCTGAAACTCCCTCTGTCGGGTGGATTCCTGTAGGGATTCCGCGCCCGTTGTCGGTGATTTCGATTATGTTCCCCGCAAGGATTTTCACGTCGATTTCATCACAAAAGCCCGCCAACGCTTCATCTACGGCGTTGTCGGTGATTTCATATACAAGGTGGTGCAAACCTGACGCGCCGGTACTGCCGATGTACATTCCCGGGCGTTTACGGACGGCTTCAAGCCCCTCAAGCACCTGAATGTCGCCTGCGCCGTATTCCGCAGTGACCTGCGTCAGCTCTTCTTTTTCTTTTATTTCCCTTAAATCCTGTGTTTCGGGAGTTTCTAAATTTAATGTTTCGCTCACTTTTTACTGCCTTTCTTTTGTACTTATATATATTTATTATAGTATACCATAAATTAACAGAAAGTTCAAGAGAAAAATAAGAAAAAAACGCCGTTTTTACACGAAAAACGGCAGGTTTTTATTTATTTTTTTCGATAGTTATTGTTAACCCGAATTCATTTGCGATTTTCATTAAAACATCAATACCGTAATTTGTTTTTTCAAGTTCATAATCCTGAACGCTGGGCTTGCTTTTTCCTATTCTTGCGCCAAAATCCCGTTGTGTTAATTCTGTCCACTCTCTTATAATTTTAATTATTTCGCCTCGCGAATAATCATTTGCTTTAAATTTCATGTTATCACCTCTTGACAAGTATAGCCTAACCATGCTATAATTGTCTATAAAGCATGGCGACACCATGCGCGGAGGAGGTGAAAATATGAATTACAAAGAAGCTTATTTTAAGCTATTCAACGAAATAACTGACGCAGTTACTATCTTTGATATGGCGTTGCTTAGCTTGAAAGGCGTTCAGCAGAAAACCGAGCAGATGATTATTGCGGACGAAACGAATGAAGAGATAGAAGAAGGCGGCTGAAAAGCCGCCTTTGTTTTTTATTCAATATTAAAGCTGTGTTCATTTTCGGACGAATCATCGATTATTTCATTGCCTTTGGGGAAACTTTTATTTTCATATGCTGTCAATTAAAGCATCTACCTCATCAGGCGTAAGCAAACACTCTTCCCCTTGCTCTTCTTCTATTCTTTCAGCTTTTGCAAGCTCCGCAAACAGCTTTAACTCTGCTTGCCGCTTTGCTTCTGCGATTTCCTCGTCAAATATAGTTACAGTTACCCTGCGCCGTCCGTTTAAGGCTACCTGCGTTCCTGCGAACGGGAAAAAGCGTCCGTCCTCCAAATATCCCTCATATGATTGCATATTTTCACGCTCCTTTCGCTTGTAAATACATCAAAATTATAGCATAAATCAAGCGCTATGTCAAGATTTCCTCCCACCCCTCCGGGAAGCCCAGCGCCTTTATATCTATATCCTCCTTAAACTCCTCAAACAGCGCGGCGAGCTGTGTCGCGAGCGTGCTTACGCCGCCTGCGCGTTTAATGTACATCAGCCGAATCACATAAATAAAGCTGAATAAGCCGCTGTCCATTCTGAACGGCACGGGCTCGCCGCCGAGCTCAATCAGCTCTTTGGGTACGGGCTCAATCCTGTTTGCGTAAAGCCGCGCGTAATGCGCGCAGTGATTACGCAGAGCCGCCATGCTTTCTAACCACGACTCGATATGGCTTGGGGAGAACGCGCCTGCGAAATGCTTGTCTGCGATTTCTTTTTTGTCCTGCTTGTGCAGGCTTTTAAAGAAATGCGCGAGCATACCGAAGCTGAACAGCTCCATCATTACCCAAAGAGGGAAATCGCCCGCGTGCTTGCGCTTGTAGTGCGAAACGAATTTTATGTCGGTGTTTTTTTCGACAAGCCTGTCGATTCGCGACATGAAGTGATTGTGATTATGATGATGGCTGAAGGTGGATTCCTTCAAGTAGCCGAGCGCGCCGTATTTGAGCGCGTGAGTATTGGATATAACCGCCCGCATGGAAATCTCGATTTCCTCAAGATAAGTCAGCAGCTTCCCCCGCAGTCTTCTGTCGAAGTCGTAGATTCTCAGTACGCGGTTAAAGCTTGTCCCCGCGAGATAACGCTTGCTGTTCTCTTGAAAAACCGAAAAATAATTCGCTAAGCGGTAGTAGTTGATTTTTTCAAGTACGCCTTTTGCGAACGTGCGGTCTTCAATGATACAGCCGCGGTGCTCAAGCTTATTCAATTGCGCGTCTATGGTTGCGGGTTCTTTTGTAAACTGCGAAGGGCGCATATCGTTCCTCCTGTAGGGAACGCCCTATGTGGCGTTCCGTAAATTTTGCGGGCGACCACACAGGGTCGCCCCTACGAGGGCAACGTCGTTTTTATACCGTCATAGCCTGTATACGTCTTCTTGAAAACCTCGCGCGCCGAGGACAGAAATTCCTTTGGATTCGCCAGTGCGGGGCTGTAATGCGTGAGCCAAAGCTTCTTCGCGCCTGCTAAAGCGGCAATCTTCGCGCTCTCGCGGAACATCGAATGTTTTTTCTCGTGAATCCTGTCGCGGATTTCCTCATCACCGTGCATACCCTCGGCGATTAATAAATCCACGCCCTTCATGAACTCCGCGATTTCCGTGAACGCCCGCGTATCCGTGTAATAGCCGACGGTTAATGGCGCGCGCTCGCCGTCTAAAACCATGTCGGGCGTGATTGTGCGCCCCTCAAACTCGACGTTTTCGCCCGCGTGTAAGGTTTTATAAAACTGCACGGGGATATTGAGCGCGGCGGCTTTTTCGGGGTTAAACACAGGTTTTCTGAACAGCGTGATTTTATACCCCAAGCAAATCATACCGTGCCGAAGCCGAAATGATTCGATTTGCATATTGCCGACGTTAAAAGCCTCTGAGCCGCTCGTTCCGCCGAAAAGCTCCTTGTATTCAATCGGGAAGGGCAGATTCGGTGCAATAATGAGCAAGGAGCTCACGATTTTTTCAAGTCCGCGCGGTCCCGCAATCAGCAAGGGCGAGGTTTTGCCGTAGTTTCCGAGCGAGAGCAAAAGCCCCGGCAGTCCCGAAATATGGTCTGCATGAAAGTGCGTAATTAAGAGCACGTCTACGTTTCCGAGCCGCAGATTCTGCTTTTTGAGTGCGATTTGCGTACCCTCGCCGCAGTCGATGAGAATAGCCTTGCCTTGGCTCTCAAGCCAACAGCAGGAGAGCCAGCGGGTGTCTGACGGGAGCATACCGCCCGTCCCGGGTAAGATTATATCTAACATTTGAAAATCCTTTGTAGGGGCGCGCATTGCGCGTCCGTAGTTTTAGCGGACGACCAATGGTCGCCCCTACGTTACAGTCTCCCCATTCTTCACGCCTTTCGCCATTAACAGCGCGGCATTATACGCGGCGGTTTTTTTGTAGCCCTGATTCCAGCGGTTGACGCCTATGTAGTCGAAAATAACCGCGCCCGTATGCTGACAAAACCGTTCCATCTGCTGTAAGCAGGTCAGCAGTGCGTTCCCCGAGCCGCCCGGCACAGCCGCCAAAAGCACCTGCTTGCCCTTGAGCGCGCCCTCAATCGTGGACGCCGCAAATTCACAGCGGCGAAGCTTATCCATAAAGGATTTGAGCCCCTCTGCGACCTCGCCCCAGTAAACAGGCGAAATAAAGCAGAGCAGGTCTGCCTCCTGCGCTTTTTTCTGCAAGTGATTGAAGCCGTCGTCGCCGTATTCGCAAACGTTGCTGTTGCGGCAGGTTCCCCAACCGTCCCCGCAGACTCGGCAACGCGCGATTGTGCCGCAGGTTGCGACCTCTACCTCTGCGCCGCCCGCTTTCGCGCCGCGCTCGATTTCCTCGGTGATAAGCTTGCATAAGCCGTCAGATTTCGGGTTTCCTGTGATGATTAAGAATTTCATAATGTAGCACCTCCGTTAGAATTTTATGCGTAATGCTCGCGGAAAATTTCAAAGATTCGTAAGTTGAAGTCATTTCGTGCGTCTTCCGAACTAAAGTCAATATTAACCTCATGGAACTCAATTTCTGCAACATCGCCTTCAAATACGGAACCATTACCACCAATGAAATGAGTTAAGAAATGATTTTCATTAAGCGGAGTACTGTAAATGGTTTCTTTAATTCCGTCGCCGTCAACATCGTAAAACCCAATTCGGTTAGCAATAAACAAAGAATTTGATGTACCGTCGCGCGGCACAAACGTGGAGTGAAGGATAAAAGCTTCAGCGGCTTGCGCCCATAAAGGCAGACCGTCTTCGCTAAGCAGACTGTCGAGCTCGTCTTTTAAGTGCGGCGGCGTGATGTGGGAAATTCGGATTATAAAATCCCATGATTGCCCTGCGCGGATATAACTAAATTCCCCCGCGTCCTCAACTGTTAGCAAAATACCGTCTTCACGGAACTCCATTGTTCCGCTGAAATTTGCACAGACGGAAAAGACGATTTTATCGTCTTTTATAACAGCTGTTCCGTTTGTTCCGATTAATCTGAAAATTCCTAAATAAAAGTGAATTTCACTATCGTTAATTTCAGATATCACTAAATCATTAGGAGGAATATCGACAGTATGCCATGTGCCGATATAGTCTTGCAGCGGCATTATGGTTTCTTGCGGGAGAGCAAAATCTTCGTCCACTGCGTCATTGGCGCAAGCGGCGACGCCGCAAAGCATCGCCGCCATGATGAAAAACATCAATAAAGCCTTCATATTTATCTCCGTTATTTACTCAAATTACTCGCCCGATAGCTCGTGTGCAGAAGCTCATGTGCGCGATGCCCGCCCGGCTCGCCGAGAAACTCGCTGTAAACCGCTTTTATATCAGGGCTTTCGTGCGATTTGCGCGCTGTTCTGCTCTCGTCTAAGCTGTAAAGAGCCTTCGCGCGTTCCGCCTGAATATCCGTGAAGTTGCGAATGTCGGATTTCGCGATAATCTGTCCGCCGCCGTTTACACAGCCGCCGGGACACGCCATAATTTCAATGAAATCGACTTTCACTTCATTCTTTTTCACTTTTTCGAGAAGCTCGCGTGCGTTCGCCAAGCCCGAAGCTACAGCGACTTTAATTTCCTTGCCTGCAACGTTGAAATCTGCGAACTTCACGCCTGCTACGCCGCGCACTTCCTTGAAGTCTACAGGGCTTTCGGGAGTTTCGCCTGTAAGCTTCCAAACAGCTGTACGCAGAGCCGCTTCCATTACGCCGCCTGTCGCGCCGAAGATAATAGCCGCGCCTGTTCCTTTACCTAAAGGCGAATCGAACTCGCCGTCGGGGAGCTCTGTGAAGCGGATTCCCGCTTTGTCAATCATTTTCGCAAGCTCACGGGTGGAAATCGAATAGTCAACGTCCTGCAAGTCCTTACCTGCGCCGCTTTGGTTAATTCTTGAAAGCTCATATTTTTTCGCCACGCAGGGCATAACCGAAACACTGACGATGTTTTTAGGGTCGATGTTGTTCTTCTCGGCGAAGTAGGTCTTGATGATTGCGCCTGTCATCTGCTGCGGTGACTTACAGCTTGAAAGATTCGGCAGTAATTCGGGATAATAAGCTTCGCAGAAGCGCACCCAGCCCGGCGAGCAGGAGGTAATCATCGGAAGCACGCCGCCTTTGGTAACGCGTTCTAATAATTCTGTCGCTTCCTCCATTATAGTCAAATCCGCTCCGAAATTCGTATCGAACACGTTTTTGAAGCCGAGCATTTTGAGCGCAGTCGCCATCTTGCCCTCAACAGGCGTACCCATTGCAATCCCGAAATGCTCGCCGAGCGAAGCGCGGACTGCGGGAGCGGTTTGCACTACTACTACCTTTTCGGGGTCGTTCAGCGCGTCCCAAACCTTGTCGGTGTCGTCTTTTTCAGACAGCGCACCTGTCGGGCAAACTGTAATGCACTGACCGCAGGAAACACAGCTTGTCTGCGCTAAATCCATATTAAACGCGCAGGCTACCTCGGTTTTGAAGCCGCGGTTGTTCCCGCCGATTACGCCGATTCCCTGCACGTTGTTGCACATAGAAACACAGCGGCGGCAGTTAATGCACTTATTATTATCGCGGAAAAGCGAGCAGGAGCTCTCGTCAATGTCGTACTCGTTCTTCTTGCCGGGGAATCTGTCCGCGTTGTCAACGCCGAGCTCTTTACATAAGTCCTGAAGCTCGCAGTAGCCGCTTCTCGAACATGAAAGGCACTTCTGCTCGTGGTCGGAAAGAATAAGCTCAAGCGTTGTTTTTCTGCTTTCAAGTACTCTTTTTGTGTGGGTTTTGATTTCACAGCCCTCGTCTGCCTTTGAAATAGGATAAACGCAAGCGGCGATGAGGCTTCTCGCCCAGCTTTTTTCAACCACGCAGATTCTGCACGCACCGATTTCGTTCATGCCCTTGAGCCAGCAGAGGGTGGGAATACGGATATTATTGGCTCTTGCCGCTTCGAGAATGGTTGTGCCCTCCTCGACTTGACAGTCTATGCCGTTGATTTTTATATTAACCATTATTCTTCTGTCCTTTCTTGTTATCGTTTGATTTCGTTTTCGTTTCGGACGAAGCCATAACTTTTATTATTTCTCTTGCTTTTTCGATTTCTCCGGCTTCTAACAATGCGTCAAGTGACATACCTAAAAGCATTAATTCTTTATTTGTCATTTATCGCACCTCTATTCTTTAATAATAGCATTAAACTTACATTTACCTACGCAGGCATCGCACTTAATGCACTTTACGGGGTCTATGAAGTGCGGCTGTTTTACCGCGCCCGTAATCGCCTCCGTCGGGCAGACCTTGATACAAGCCGTGCACATTTTGCACTTTTCGTCTACGATTTTGTAAGTAAGCAAATCAGTGCAGACACCCGCAGGGCACTTTCTGTCCTTGACGTGTGCTATGTATTCATCTCTGAAGTAGCGAAGCGTTGACTTAACAGGGTTCGGCGCGGTTTGTCCGAGTCCGCAGAGCGAGTTGTCGCAGATGTAGTCGCAGAGAGCCTGCAAGCCGTCAACGTCTTCCATAGTTCCGTTGCCGGAGGTGATTTTATCGAGCGTTTCGTAAAGCCTTTTTGTGCCGATTCGGCAGGGCGTACATTTACCGCAGGACTCCTCAACCGTGAATTCTAAGAAGAACTTCGCGATGTCAACCATGCAGTTGTCCTCGTCCATGATAATCAAGCCGCCCGAGCCCATCATTGAGCCAATCGCAATAAGGTTATCAAAGTCAATCGGTGTATCAATCAGCGACATAGGGATACAGCCGCCCGAAGGCCCGCCTGTCTGCGCCGCCTTGAACTGCTTGCCGTCAGGAATACCGCCGCCTATTTCAAAAACAACCTCGCGCAGCGTCGTGCCCATCGGGATTTCAACAAGCCCTACGTTGTTGACCTTGCCGCCGAGCGCGAAAACCTTTGTACCCTTGGACTTTTCAGTACCCATAGAAGCGTACCAGTCCGCGCCTTTAAGAATAATCTGCGGAATGTTAGCATAGGTTTCAACGTTGTTGAGAACTGTTGGCTTGCCCCACAAGCCCTTTTGCGCGGGGAAAGGCGGTCTCGGGTTCGGCTCGCCGCGATGTCCCTCAATTGAGGTCATCAGCGCGGTTTCCTCGCCGCAGACGAACGCGCCCGCGCCGAGACGAATCTCCATATCAAAATTAAAATCGGTTTCAAATATATTCTTCCCCAAAAGTCCGTATTCACGCGCTTTTTCTATAGCGGTTTGTAATCTTTTTACGGCAATCGGATATTCCGCACGAACATAGACATAGCCCATATCTGCGCCGATTGCGTAGCCTGCAATCGCCATAGCTTCAATCAGAACGTGCGGGTCGCCCTCTAAGACGCTTCTGTCCATGAATGCGCCGGGGTCGCCCTCGTCGGCGTTACAGCAGACATATTTTTGGTCAGCGTCGGGAACTAAGTTACGTGCTAACTGCCATTTGCGCCCTGTCGGGAAGCCGCCGCCGCCCCGCCCGCGCAGTCCCGAATCTAAGATAATTTTAATTACATCGTCGGGAGTCATTTCGGTGAGGCACTTACCGAGAGCTTCATAACCGTCCGCACCTATGTATTCATCAATGTTGTCAGGGTCGATTACGCCGCAGTTACGGAGCGCGACACGAAGCTGCTTCTTATAGAAGCCCGTGTCGTTGAGGGATTTAATGCCCTCGTCCGCGCAGACGGTTTCTTGATAAAGTAAACGCTCAACTACGCGCCCTTTAAGTAAATGCTCATTTACTATTTCGGGAATGTCGGTGTCTTTCACGAGAGAATAGAAGCTTCCCTCGGGATAGACTATCATGATAGGACCAAGAGCACATAAACCGAAGCAGCCGGTTTGCACCACGCCGACTTCTTTCTCTAAGCCTGCTTTTTTAATTTCAGTTTCAAGTGCGGTGAAAACTACTCCGCAGCCCGATGCGTGGCAACCCGTGCCGCCGCAGACCAATACGTGTGAACGAAACATAAAAATCCTTTCTAATGCATAATGCATAATGCATAATGCATAATTGCTTTATTTTTAAGATATATGCTTCTTTCAATATTCATTTAATTATGAATTATGAATTATGCATTATGAATTGTTATACATTACCTACGAGGTATTCCGTGACAACATTTCCGCGGACTAAGTGCTTGTCAATGATTTCACGCGCCTTGTCCTCGTTCATATTTACATAGGTGACTTTTTCGCCGTCCTTGTTGAAAACCTCAACAATCGGCTCATACTGGCAAAGCCCGATACAGCCTGTCTGCGAAACGCTGACGTCTTGAATGTTCTTCTCCTGCACGAGCGCAGATAATAACTGCAAAACAGGGCGCGCTCCTGCCGCGATTCCGCAGGTAGCCATGCCTACGACTACGCGTGTTCCTGCGTGGTCGTTGCTTCTGACGCCAACCTGCCCCTGCATTTTTTCCTTGATTGCTTTGAGTTCAGCTAAACTTTTCATGTATGTGATTCCTTTCTGAAATTGATTATTTGCTGTAGGGTGCGACGCCCTCGGCGCACCGTTTAATGCGATATTCATATTACGGAACGCCGAGGGCGGCGTTCCCTACATTAAAAAATTTTCTCTTTTCTGACTTCCGCCTCGTTTTCTTTTAAAAACTCGCTGATGAAGGCTTTTACGTCCGGCGCGTCAATCGGCGCGCCCTCGAGCAGTTCTTTTATTTCCTGCGTGTCTAATGTAAACTCCGCGTCATCGACTTTATAACGATAGTTAAAATCTATGTGCGTATTGTAGAAAACCAACATTTCTACCGTTGCGTTTATGTCGCCGAGCGGCGCGCGGTCAATATGTGACAGCCCGAAGACTGCAGTGACCTGCGTTCCTACGCCGAGCTCTGAGGTAATCTCGAAGCTTCCGCCTGTGCTCTCTGCCGCGTCCTTGTAAAAAGGCACTCCGAGCCCGACGCTTCGGGTGTCGCGGGTGGTGAAAAACGGGTCGGTGACACGTTCTAACTGCTCCGCGCTCATGCCGCAGCCGTCGTCCTTAATCAGCACTGTGAGCGTGTCTGCCGCAGTGTCAACCTCAACAGCAAGCTCAATCAGCTTCGCCTGCGCTTTTACGCTGTTCTGCGCTATGTCTAATATATTTAATGATAATTCTGTCATTCTTTGTACTTCGCGAGAATTTCCTCGACTTCTTCCCCTGTGGACGATAATCTGCCGTAAACATCTTCGTTTATGGTGATTACGGGAGCGAGTCCGCAGGCGCCGATACAGCGGCAGTCGTTAATTGAGAACAAGCCGTCCGGCGTGACCTCGTCACCTGTTATGTTCAGCAGCTTACGGAATTTATCGAGAATTACGCCCGCGCCGCGAACGTAGCACGCTGTCCCCATGCAAACTGCGATTTGATACTTGCCTTTCGGTGTGAGCGAGAACTGCGAGTAGAATGTAACTACGCCGTAGACCTTTTCGAGCGGTATGCCGAGCTCGCGCGAAATCATCGACTGTACTTCTATGGGCAGATAGCCATAGATTTCCTGCGCTTCCTGAAGCACGCGCATAAGCGAGCCTCTCTCGTCTTTAATCTCGTGAATAAGCTTGATTAACTGTTCTTCCTGCGCCGCTGTCCCTGCAAAGGGTGTCGCAGTTTTAGTCATTGCCATATAGCCGTCCTCCTGAATTTATATTTAAATCATACATTGTTAATTATAGCATAGTTTTGCGGAGAAGTCAAAGGCTTTTTTCCATTGACAAAAATTTTATTTTATGCTAAAATTAAACTACATGAATTTATAATTAAAAGGCGGTATTTATTATGAACTGGTTTGATAATGCGGTAGTTTATCACATTTATCCTTTCGGATACGTAGGGCGCAATGACAAGGTCGCGAAAGGCGATAATCCTATTCTGCGCGTAATAGAGCATATTCCTGCTATCAAAGCGATGGGCTTCAACACTATTTATTTTGGACCTGTCTTCGATTCAACGCGCCACGGCTATGACACCGCCGATTATACAAAGCTTGACCCGCGCCTTGGCACGAACGCTGACTTTGCACAGGTTTGCAAGGAGCTGAAAGCCGCGGGAATCCGCATAGTCTTAGACGGCGTGTTTAACCATGTCGGGCGGGACTTTTGGGCGTTCAAGGACGTGCGCGAGAAGAAATTTTCGAGCCAATATAAAGACTGGTTTCATATCCGCGACGGCAACTCGGGCGCGAACGACGGCTTCTTCTACGAGGGCTGGGAGGGTCACTATGACCTTGTAAAGCTTAATCAGTTCAACCCCGCTGTTAAACAGCATATTTTTGATGCGATTACCGGCTGGTATAACGAGTTCGGCATTGACGGGCTGCGGCTTGACGTGGCTTACTGCCTTGAGCTTGACTTCCTGCGCGAGCTGCGCCGCCACTGCAAGGGCTTGAAGCCCGACTTCTGGCTCATGGGCGAGACTCTGCACGGCGACTATAACAAATGGTTCAACCCCGAAATGTTAGACAGCGTGACGAATTATCAGTGCTACAAAGGGCTTTTCTCCAGTTTTAATGACCTTAATATGTTTGAAATTGCACATTCTATTAACCGCATGGAAGGGCTTTACGGCGACAGAGGCAAACAGCTCTACATATTCGTTGACAACCACGATGTCAGCAGAATCGCGAGCGGCTTGAAAAATGAAAAGCACTTAGCGGGTGTTTACACGATGATGTTCACCATGCCGGGCGTGCCGGGCGTTTATTACGGCTCGGAATTCGGCATGAAAGCCGACAAATCGCAAGGCGACGACGCGCTACGCCCCGAGTTTATTTTAAAGGATTATGTAGGGGACGCTGCCCCCAGCGTCCCGTTGACAGATATAATTTCGCGGCTCGCAAAGGCTCACGCAACGCTGAAGCCGCTCTACGCGGGCAATTATAAACAAGTCGTTTTAAATAATCAGTATTATGCATATGTGCGCGAATGTGACGGCGAGAAGGTTTACGCACTGATTAACGCAAGCGGCAATGCGCAGGGCTTCCACCTTGGCGGAAGCGGAAATTATACCGATGCGCTCGGAAGCGGCGTTCACGACATTTCACGGGAAGTTGTAGTTCCTGCTTTTGGTTCTATGGTCCTTTACGTAGGGAACGACGCCCTCGGCGTTCCGTCAAAGCCTGTTGAAGCACCGAAGCCTGTTGAACCGCCGAAGACGGATGAAGTTAAAACCACCCCGTCGGCTAAAGCCGCCACCCCTCCACCGGAGGGGAATAAGCAAAAACCTGTCGGTGCGTCGGGGACGCCGCACCCTACTTTAAAAGGCTCGCAAACCGAGCAAAATTTAATGTCCGCTTTCGCGGGGGAATCGCAGGCGCGCAATAAATACACCTATTACGCGGGCAGAGCGAAGAAGGACGGTTTTGAAGACATTGCGAAAATTTTCTTAGAAACTGCCGACAACGAAAAGGAACACGCGAAAATCTGGTTCAAGCTTATGCATGACGGCGGCGTTCCCGAGACGGCGCAGAATCTGCTCGACGCGGCGAACGGCGAGAACGACGAGTGGACTGATATGTACCCCGGCTTCGCGGAAACGGCGAAGAAAGAGGGCTTCAATGATATTGCCGCGCTGTTCAAAATGGTGGGCGAAATTGAAAAGAATCATGAAGCGCGCTACCGAGAGTTACTCGAAAAGGTTAAAAATAACACAGTGTTCACGGCAGACAGCGATGTTGCATGGGAATGTATGAATTGCGGTCACCTGCACTTCGGGAAAAAAGCAGTTGAAATCTGCCCTGTTTGCAGACATCCGAAGAGTTATTTTAAGAAGGGCTAAATATGAATTTAATTTACACAGGCAAAACAAAGGACGTTTATGAGCTTGCAGACGGCAATTATCTGCTTCGCTTCAAGGACGACGCTTGCGGTGAAAACGGGGTTTTCGACCCGGGCGCGAATCAAATTATCGGTAAAATCGACGGAAAAGGCAAGGCAGGCTTAAAGCTCAGCGACTACCTTTTCAGGAAAATCAATGCCGCGGGCTTCCCTACGCACTTCATTGACTGCGACGCTAACAAAGCCGAAATGACCGTCAAGCCTGCGGTTATGTTTGGGAAAGGCGTTGAGGTCATCTGTCGCTTTAAAGCTTTTGGAAGCTTTATTCGGCGTTACGGCGATTATATTAAAGAAGGCGAAGAACTCGACGCAGTGGTTGAAATTACGCTCAAGGACGACCTTCGCGGCGACCCGCTGATTACTCGCGAGGCTTTAGACGCGCTGAATATTCTGAGTTGCTCGGAGCATGACACGCTTGTAGAGCTTACAAAAAACATTTCGGGCGTGATAAAATCCGCGCTCGCCGAAAAGGGCTTAGAGCTGATTGACATTAAGCTTGAATTCGGGCGGGACAAAAGCGGCAGGATTATGCTGATTGATGAAGTCAGCGGCGATATAATGCGGGTATTTAAAGACGGGAAAAGCGTTTCGCCGACTGAACTTGAGAAAATCGTAACAGTTTAAAAGCAAACAAAAAAGGACTGTATTTACAGTCCTTTTTATTTATAATTTTATGGTGTGAATTGATTTAATGTAAACGGTCTTACGGCATATTGCCTTGTTGTAAGCTCTCTTCTTTCGGCGGGGTCGTCTTCGTTGGTTGTGAGGGTTACGGTCAAGAGGTAGGCGACACCTGTGCCGACGGTTGCGGGTTCTAACGTGAAGGTCATGCGCCTGCTCTTATAATACTCTATAGCGAGAACAGGGTGACCGGGACAATCGAGAATACCGAGAGCGATACACTGCGGCGAGTCACAGCTTTTGAAGAGCGCGCCGTCTGCGTCAACAGAATACTCAACGTTACCTATTCCGCTTATCAGCACTGTGAATCTGTCTGCGCCGTCTCCTGCACAACTAACGGGGCAGGGCATCGCGGATAGGCAGCCGACAGTGATGTCAGACGGGTCGCAGCCTGTGGTGCAGCCGCAGAAATTAGCAGTGGCAGAGTCATAATTACAAAAACCAATCGGCGCGAAAGCGTTATTAAGCTCTTTTACTATGCTGTTTGAAAGAGTGTCAGACAGGGTAGAAAGCTCGGTGAGGTCGATGATTCGCGTTTGCAATCTTGTAACGTTAGTAAGCAGACCGCCGACAGTAACCACAAAAATGGAGAGCAAAGCCATGCCTATGATGAGCTCTGTTAAAGATACACCGGCGTTAGATTTTATATTTTTCATGAATTTCTTCATAAACGCTGACCTCCGTCAAAAGCATTATTACGGAACGACGGGTGAAAAAGCTATTGCGTTGTTGCACCCGCAGCAGGTAGGGCAGGGAAAGCCGGCACAATGCGGATAATTAGCGCAAAAGCAAGCCGCGAGACCGTGCGAGGTGTTGAAAAAGACCGAATGAGTAGCCACGGGAGTACCGCCAATCTCAATCGTAATATCTACAGTCTGGCTATGCGGAAAAGCCATCAGGACTGCAGGGTTCATCTCTCCCTCCTGCGAAAGCCTTGCGCTGCGCGACGAAGCAGTAGTCATCGACATTGCGCGGTTAAGTACAAGGAAAACAGCAGTCACAAGAATCGACAGAACCATAAAACTTATAATTGTTTCTACGATGAGCTCGCCTCTGTTGGAGGAAAGCCTCTTTTTTGATTTACATAAGAACTGTATCATAATTATCAAACCTCCAACTGCCGGACAGACCGCCGACAAAAGACATTACGCCGGTAGTAAAGTCTCCCTCTTTCATGCAGCACTCCGGGTCGGTGTGCGGGTCAACTCCCGGGACGGGAACAGGGTTTATACATTCGCCGTCACGTTCTATGCAGTCGGTCATTTCGCCGCCCGAGTAAGAAAAGAAGGAACGGGAGAAGGAGCGAATACCGTCTACGTCGATTTCAACAAGAACCTCTAAGGAAGCTATAATAATAGAAGAATACGGGATTCTCGGATGCGAGAAGGTTTCGACTATTCTTGTGTCTACGGACGTTTCATTGGGGTCTAAGTAGTGGAGTGGACCTGCCAAGCACTCGTGAATAGGCACGGCAGAGGGGTCGGGGTTACAGTTGGATATCCAGTAGGGGGCGGTATCATCTACGTTGCAGGTATGGTGAGTGCTGCAAAGACGATGGCAAGGGTGAATCGCATGGTCATGCGCGCCGATGCCTTCAAAAATACACAGATAGCTGCAGGCGCTTTCACTGCAACTTAAATTAATTTCAAGACAAAGCTGCTCAAAGGTGCAAAACGTCGGAATCTCTTCCCTGTCAATAACTGCACCTACCGCGCCACCGGGTACAATCTTCTGCTCTGTGAGAGTGATTGTTATACCTTGAACTGTAATTTTATGGTTATCCATAAAATTCTGAAGGGCGGGGTCAGCAACGGTAATATTAAGGTTAAAAGGGGGGGAAGAAGCACCGGTGTTGCGAATATCATCTATAATATGAAAGCCGAGCGCACCGCTCTGCAGGCTGAACATGATATTTTCATGCACAGACCTTTCGAGCAGCAGAACCTGGTTAAAATCTCTCTGCATACCCGAATATCTTATACCCGATAAGGCGGCAGAAGAAACCGAAACGCATACAATCATGAAGAAAAACATGAGAATAAGCACGAGTATTAAGCTTTCGCCCTTACGGCTCAGGATATTCTTTAAGCCTTTTTTGCCCATAAGTACGCGCCCCCTTTTACTATTAAGGTTGATTTAAGCCGTTAGTGAGTATAGTTAATTGTAATTGACTTAGGCTCGGAGTCTAACACGAAGCTCGGCTCGTTAGTTTTTGTTGCTGTTGAAGCGAGCATATAGTAGATAGTAGTGCTAAAGTTGCCGGTAGCGTTGTTAATAACGATTTGGTCACCGACAAGAGAAATTCTGAAGTTAGGACCGAAAATCGTGATAAGTCCGTCCTGGACAGATTCTACTACGTCGCTTGCCGAGGCTGAGTTGAGCAGGATAACCTCGGGCGGCTGGACTACATAACTGTCTCTCTGGAGAACAATCTCGCCGAGGTTGGCAAGACCGTTCCTCTCCATAATGTTAAACGCGTTGTTAGACGAGCTTGCATTATTAAACTGCAAGTCATTTGCTTTTATGGAGAGACCTATGGTTTGCTGCGGGAAGCCTGCATTGGCGCGTCCTATTGCGCTTCCGTAGACATATCTTGCGTCAGAGGCGAACTCAACGCCGAACTTACCGTAGTTTGAGGCGGTGCTGGTTAATTCATAGGAATATGTCACCGACGATTCGGGCTGAAGATTTACGTTATGAATTACAATTTGCTCAACCCTTGAAGCACCTGCACCGTAAACGGAGCGGGAGAAAGGAACTGTTGCTGTGCCGCGTCTTATGTTCGATACGGTAAAGCCTCTCGGAATTGTATCCGTGATGATTCCCTGTGTGGGGGAGGAGCCGTCGTTCATGATGCTGAAAGTAACTATGAACGGCCCGTCAATGCGCGAACCCGGAATATCCTTGTGCGCTACGACGCTGGCAAGTTGCACCTGGCTTATGCTGACCTCTTCGACGGGCGAGAAGTTCCATTTGTCGGGCCCGCTGTAGTTGTATTCTTTGTAAGAGTCGCTGTAGCCTACTGTGCCTTGGCTTTGGATATTGTACAGCCATGTTGACGTATCGTCCTCACTGCGGAGCGTTTCACGGACGCGCACGTTGTAGGAAACTAAGATATTGTCGATAACATCGCCGTCTTTTGCGTCGAGCAATAAGCTGTGCGGGAGCTCAATCCTCAGCGTGTAGTTGTTTGATGCGTCAGGCTCTTGTGTGGTTGCGCCTGTTATGGCGGTTCCATTTCTCGTGATTGAAAGCTCGCCGATGTAATCCATTAACTCGTGGAACGGGTCTAACGGGTCTTCAATGATGATTGTACCTGCGGAAATCTGCCCTAAGTTCTCGATTAAATGCTCGATTGTCAGAACTTCATTAGGCTCAACGAAGTCTACCTTAACCCCGCCCTTCTTTATGCTTGTGGTCATAGCGAGGTGCGCGGGCGCGGTCATGAAGTCGATACCTGCGAGATAGTTACCCTGCTGAGCATCGCCCGAGTTGGACTGGAAGGCAAACTCCGTCTGTACCTGTCCGTCCGGAACGGTGTATTGCCCGTAATACTGCTTCCAGCCGTATGCAACGTCCCAGAAGCCGAATATTCTCTGCTGTAGCTGAGCCGCATTAAGCCCTGTGGCGGTGGCTAAGGAAGCTATATCGCTGTATCCGCCGGGATTAAGCCCGAGCGCGTTCTGCGTCCAGAAGGTAACGCCGTAACCGCTGCGAATCGCAGTAGAGTTCGGAACAGAAACTGTCTCTCCTGATGCCGCCGTTCCCGGAACGGTTAGTGTTACGCGACCGAGTCTGCTGAATTCGTTGTTGCCCGAGCCGCCATCGCCGCCTCTTTGGTTATTAGGGAGAATATCGGCGTTTGTTCCCGAGCCTTGTGTAGTGAGAATGATGTAAATAAACTGTGCTCTTTGACCTGAGGCATTTATGAGCAGGTTTCTCGGAATCGTAATATTGCTCGAGGTGTTAGCGTCATTTTGGAGGTTGCCCGAACGTACTGCTTGATTAGCTGTGCGGCGGGAATCTTCCGGGTAACCGAATGTTTCGGTAGCCCCGGCTGATAAATCTGTCCAAACTACGAACCGTCTTGTGCTTCCTGTGTTTTGTCCGGTGCGGTAATCAATTTTCAAGGTTGCCGCGCCGCCTGTTATCGGCACCGACGCTAACTGTGTTCCAATGGGTAAGCGAAGCACATGATTATCAGTACCTACGCGCGTTTCTAATATTGTTCCGCTCGAATCTGCCACAGTCCATTGAATATCAGCTCCGGGAACCGCAGGAGTTCCTGCTGTGCCGGTGATACCTGATGTTCCAATCCATACGTCGTGAATGAAAATCGGCTGAGTCCAGCTCGCTCCAAAGAACGGCGAACGGTTGCTGTCAGTCCAGTGGTTCGGGTAAGAGATTCCGCCGCGGACGTTACTTCCGTTTTGGTCCCAATATGTTTGGAGAGCGGAGTTAAAAGTGATTGTTCCTACGCCTTCAACAAAATAGCGGTCTGAATATGCTACTGTTCTTGCCGCCATGGGGTTGTACCAAAGGGAATCCCGATTATTGGGGTCTGTACCCGCCGGAGGTTGAGAACGCGGTGAAGCAGAGGGTCTGATAAGAGTTAACGCAGAAAAACCTGCATGGTTTCTGCCGTCAGACTGGAAGACTGTTTCAGGGTTATTCGTCAGATAGAAGCTCATGTTGTCAGCGGGGCGACCGGAGGGGGGGCTTAGTATGACTTGGTCGACGCTCGCGCGCTGTCTTGTGAGATGATGATATGTGTAGTAGAACTGCTGTCCTCTCGCGAAGAAGGGATAACGCTCTGTTTCGCATCTTTGATAAATCGTTGATTGTATATCGGGGTTCAGCTCAGCATACGCCTCTGTCATAGAGCCGTTATAGCCGCGCGCGGCGCGCCCTTCATCCATACGTCCGGTGGTGGGGTTGGTGTTAAGGGTAGGACCGGAGCCGGTTTCATGACGTTTCGTCGTGGGTCTTTGATACTCGAACGTCCGCCATACCCAGAATCGATTGGCGCCTGTTCCGCGCCATCCGTCGTTAAGTATGAAATTAGGAGATACAACAGTTGCTACTCCGGGGAAAGGGTTAAGCTCCGTGTGAATAGTGGTAGTCCAGCGTCCATAGTTTACTTGGTCGCGCGGTCTTATATTCCAGCCCTGGACGAAATCGGGGTTGTAATATATCCAGAAGCTGTTTGCGTTGCCGTCAATGTGACCGGTGTCGGTTCTGTTCCAAACCGTATTGTGCGTTGCTCCTGTGTTGGTCTGTACGCCGGTGTTGTTGAAGTTTGCGAGTGCGCCTGTAATCGGATTACGGTGCGGTGCGTTGAAGTCGCCGTTTATGAAGTCAAGCTCGAAGATTAAGTTTGAGAGAGGCGTGCCGAGCTCCGGTCTTTCGATGAGTCTTCTGCCGCCCGCGAGAGGTCGGTTATTGGGCTCGGGCAGGGTTCTGATTACGGGATAAGGATGACCGTCGGGGAGACCTGAGCCGTCCTTCCAGTTTGTGAATCTGACGTTCGCGGTGTTTTCAATCCATGTTTTATTGAAGAATTCAGTCGTTAAGCGGTGTTTGTCAACGTCGTCGAAGCCTTCTATAGTATATTCGGAGTTTATGGACGAGTTGTAGTTCATGCCGCCCGTCCAAGTGCCGATTGAATAATTACGTCCTGCGAGATAGAAGCTGTCGACGCTTTCATTACCGCTGCGCGTAATCGGGAAGAGGTGATATTCGCAGTTTGTCACGTTGTAGCAGTCGTAGCCCGGGCAGTCTATGCGCGGCGCGGGCGCGATGTAAAACGCGCGCTGAACGAGCCCCGAGTTAAGTCCGGCAATGCCGCCGCCGCCCGATGATACAGGCGAAGGCTCTGTTGTGCGGTTTACCGACAAGAAATACACGTCAACGATGTCGCCCGCGTTGTTCCCTACGAAGCCGCCGACAGAATTTCCGTAGCCCGCAACGCTCGAGAATTCTACGCCGCTTCTCTGGATTCCTAAGGTATAGCCGGGTACGCTGACCGCGCGGTTTTCACCTGCAATCCCGCCGGTAATGCCGCTACCGTTGATAGTCGACGATATGACCATGCTGTCTTTGATGAATCCTGACGCGTCGTTCAGACCTGTGAGTCCTCCCGCGCTTTCTGCTCCCATGTTAAGGGTTGAATCTTTTAAAATAACTCTGCTGAGTGTGCCATTATTTACGCCTGCGAACGCGCCGCCGCCTTCAGCGGATATAAGAGCGTCATTAAGCGTCAGACCATCTATAGCGCCTTGGTTTTCATTGAACAGACCCGCATTGCTTATGCCGGCTGACATTTTGAGGTTGTTAATCGCCGCAAACTGCGAATTACCCAATTCGTCGCTTACGGATAAAGCGCGGTAGGTACCTTTTAAGACACCGAGAGGTTCAAAGTCATTTATTTTGTTGAAATTTGCCATCATGTCAATATCAACGGTTTGTCTGAAGCTGATATTGTCATTTGTGAAATCGCATCCGGGGTCGCAGTCCAAGCCGCAGGTGCACACCCATGCACCCTGCACTAATGCGTAGCGCACGTTGTTCAGATGTCTTGCCGATGTTATTTCAAAGTTACCCGGAGTAAGCTCGCGGGCAAAAAGAGTATTTGCAACTGTGAGCGAGGTAACGGAAACACCGTCGCCTCTTGTAGCCCGAACGCGGACATTCGTTGCCGGGCGTCCTGTTATAGCAGGGTCGGTTGCTCCGCCGATTTTCGTGCCGTTTTCATTTTCGTCTTCGCCGAAGTAATCAATAACCCAAATGACTCTTGAGAAGCTTGCGCCCTCGCCGGAGCCCGCCGTCATAGTGCCTACTTCTGTGTCGTTTACGGGGCGGTCAGCATCTATGTAAATCCTCTGACTTGCCGAGAGCGCGTCGTAAAAATTCGTTGCAGCACCTAAGGGGGGAGCTTCAAGGATAGCAGGGTCATTAGGAGCGCTTGCACTAAGCAGCTCAAACGTATACCCCGAGGCGTCGGAGCTTTCTATTATAAACTCAGCGTAAAGGACATTTCTCTTGAAGCGCGGGTCAGTCAATCCGTAGGTGGAGGATGCTTCCAGCGCGCCCCCGGGGGCAGCACCGTCAGTTATATTGGCTTTGTCAGTGCTTATTCCGACAACAGGAGGCAGAACCCCTGTTTCAGAAACGCCGTAATATCCCTGTCTGCGAACCATCGCAGTACCTACATACGCGTCGCCGCGCTCGCCTGTGATGTTATTTATATTATCGTCGTCTGCCGCCATGTATGTAAATTCGTCTTGGTTCGCGTTTCCGTAGAAAATCGACAAGACGGCACCCGTCATTATATTATATTCCATGAAAATTGCTTCGCGCAGTATCTCGGAATCAAGAATCAATTCGCTCAGCATTTCAAAAAAGAGGTCTTGTTCAGCTGTTCCGTTACCGAGCACGTAGTCTCTCGGCTTGCTTATGAAGCGGATATTCTCCGCGTTTCCGAGGGTGGCTTCAGCAGCGGGAAACAAGCCGCCGTTAGCGGCGAGCTCAAGGTCTACCCTGTTGACGTCTTCCATTGCGGGAAGAATGTCGTCGGTATATCTGCCGCTCGGGCTCAACTCAAAGTAGTGACCTGACAAGGTCGTTTTTAACACCCTGTCTGTCTGAGCCTTCATAAGATGGTTCTGCATCAGAACAAAGATGTTCCTCGCTATGTTTGCGCGGTTGGTCTGCTGACCGCGGCGGACAAACGACGCAGATACAGGTATCGTAACGGTCGCAAGCACCCCTATAATAGCGATAACAACCACAAGCTCCACCAAGGTGAAGCCGGGTTTATTTCTAAGACTCTGTAAGTGTTTAATAATCATAGTCGATGTCCTCCAAAAACGAGCACATATAGTTGTGTCAGGTGTGCTCACCCACAACAACCATTGTACATACTCACTAATACGTATACCTTTTTTTATTATATATGAGAGCAATCATTTTGTCAATATAAAATTTACCAAAAGAATAAAATTTGTGTAAAATGACGAAGAAAATTGTTTGATTTAAAGGAAGATACAAGCAGTGTAAATCGGAGGGTCGTAAAAATCTTGACAAAGAAAGCAATAGCTGTTATAATACTTGAAGACATCGAAAGAATTAAGGAAAGTATTATGATTAAAGAAACACTTGAAAAAATAGAACAAATCAGCGCAGATACGCTTGCGGCAATTGCCGAGAGTGTGAGCCTTGACGCTGTTAACGACATTCGCGTTAAAATCCTTGGCAAAAAAGGCGAGCTCACGGCTGTCTTAAAGACGATGGGCAAGCTGTCGGCGGAGGAACGCCCTGTTATCGGCGCGAAAGCAAACGAAGTCCGCGAGGCTGTCGAGAGTGCGATTGCCGAGCAGATGTCGCGGCTGAAGTCGCTGAATTATGAAACGCGGCTGAGAGAAGAGGCGATTGACGTAACTCTGCCGGGTAAGCGCGTAAGCTTAGGTAAGCCGCACCCGATGAGCAATGTGCTCAGCGACATGAAAGAAATCTTCCGCGCAATGGGCTACACAGTCGTGACAGGTCCGGAAATCGAGGAAACGCGCTATGTTTTCGATATGCTCAACACCAAAGAGGGGCATCCCGCCCGCGACGAAAGCGATACGTTTTATATTGAGAACGATGTGGTTCTGCGGACGCAGACAAGCTCTGTGCAAATTCGTACAATGCTCGAAAATAAGCCGCCAATCGCGATTATCAGTCCGGGGCGGGTTTTCCGCCGCGACGAGTTCGACGCGACGCACTCGCCTGTTTTCAACCAGTGCGAGGCACTTGTTGTAGATAAAAATATAACCTTTGCGGACTTAAAAGGCACGCTTGAGACTTTTATGAAGCGGCTTTACGGCGATTCTGTGCGGCTGCGCTTCCGTCCGCACCACTTCCCGTATACCGAGCCAAGCGCGGAGGTTGACCTCTCCTGCTTCAAATGCGGCGGTGACGGCTGTTCGATGTGCAAGGGCGAGGGCTGGATAGAAATGCTCGGCGCGGGCGTTGTTCACCCGCAGGTACTGCGCAATTGCGGGATTGACCCTGAGGTTTATTCGGGCTTTGCGTTCGGCGTGGGACTTGACAGGATTACCATGATGCGCTACGAAATCGACGATTTACGGCATATGTATGAGAATGATTTACGGTTTTTGAAACAATTTTAAAAATATTTTAACAACATGAAAAAGAAATACATCAAGGCATATAAGGCTTCCGCGCTTGTTTTCGTGCTCGGCGCGCCCGCAGTCATCGGCGTTTTTATCGGGCTCGGCATGGTGGCGGGGGTGACGGCGCACCTGCTTGCACATTTAATAAAAACGAGCAGAAACCGCATGGTTTACTACATCTGCTCGCTTGCTTTGTCTGTGATTTTTATAATTATCTGCGCGGTTATTTTCGCGAACGAAAATTTTTCAGACAGAGCGGACAGCTTAGAAATGACGTTCAGCGTGTTGCCCTTGCTCGTGATTTCGGGGTTTATGTTTCTCGGCGTCGTGTCGGCGTTCGCCGCGCGGTTCGTGATTTGGCAGCAGGAGCGCGCGTATTATAAACGAGTAGAAACCGGGAAGTCCGGGGTCAATTTAGTGGAAACGGATTTTTAAACCACCCCGAGAACGAACGTTGTTCGTTCCCACCCCTCCACGGAGGGGAATTGGGTACTGCGAAATAAAAATGAATTCCCCTCCGTGGAGGGGTGGCGGCGAAGCCGACGGGGTGGTTTTTATGAAAAAGCAGACATGGAAATGGTTTTGTATAGTCAGTGTAATACTTTTTATAGCAAGTATATATATCACAATATTTACGTTTGCATTTGAAACAGGTATTGGTCTTTATATGGCGAGCATAGCTTTATTTGTAATACCAACGCTTATTTGCCTTGATAGAAAATCAAGAACTAAATATAAAATCACTTATTTAATCCCCGTTGCATTCTTAGCTTTAAGTTACAGGGAGTTAACAGAAGCAGGCTTTATTAGTATAGTTCCTCAAGAAATTTGGTTTCTTTTATGGATTACAAGCATTTTAGTGTTTCCCCTCATATCAATAATTCTTTTTACCGATATAAATAAAGGAGAAAAAAATTGAACCTATCAATGAAATGGCTTCGTGATTACGTTAAAGCCGAAATGAGTATAGCAGATTTCGCGCGTGGCATGACCATGAGCGGCTCGAAGGTTGAGAAGTGGACGGATTTATCCGACCCACTGAAAAACATCGTCTGCGCTAAGGTCACGGCGATTGAACGCCACGCAGACTCGGACAAGCTCTGGGTTGCGCAGGTAGATGTCGGTGACGGCAAAACTGTGCAGATTGTTACAGGCGCGCAGAATGTTACAGCAGGCGCGCGGATTCCCGTGGTGCTTGAGGGCGGCGTGGTTTATAATTTCCATGACGGCACGGTCATGAGCATCAAGCGCGGAAAGCTTCGCGGCGTTGAAAGTCAGGGCATGATGTGCAGCTATAACGAGCTCGGCTTGACGCTCGAAGATTTGCCTTATGCAGATACTGACGGCATTTTGCTTCTTGACAACGACCCCGAAGCAGACAAGCTTGAACTCGGAATGGATATGCTTGAATTCCTTGGAATTAAAGACATCGCCGTTGAGTTTGAAATCACCAACAACCGCCCCGACTGCCTTTCTGTCATCGGGCTTGCGAAGGAAGCAGGTGCGACTTTTAACCTGCCTGTAGACGTGAAAAAGCCTGTTTTTAAGGGCGTTGACGGCGATTTGAACTTAAAAGTCAAGATTGAAAATAAAGAGCTTTGCTCGCGTTATATGGGCGCAGTCGTGAAAAACGTCAAAATCGCGCCGTCGCCGAGATGGCTTGTTGAGCGGCTTCGCGCTTCGGGCGTGCGGGCTATAAATAACTTAGTAGACATAACTAATTTCGTTATGCTCGAATACGGACACCCTATGCACGCGTTCGATAAACGCTACGTTGAGGGCGATTCGATTATAGTCAGAAACGCCGCTGAAAACGAGAAAATCGTGCTTCTTGACGGCGAAGAAAGAATTTTAACTGCGGAGACCTTAGTAATCGCAGACGCGAAAAAACCTATTGCAGTCGCGGGGGTTATGGGCGGCGAGTTCAGCGGAATCATGGACGACACGAAGGAAGTCGTGTTTGAATCTGCCTGCTTTGACGGCGTTTCGGTGCGCAAAACAGCGCAAAGAATCGGGCGCAGAACCGAGTCAAGCGCGCGCTTCGAGAAGGGCATAGACGCCGCTAACGCGGAAAATGCACTGCTTCGCGCGTTGGAGCTTGTTGAAATGCTCGGCTGCGGCGAGGTCATGAAGACTATAATCGATGAGGATTTCAGCAACAAAGAGCCTGTGAAAATAAAATTCGACAGTAAAAATATCAACGCAATTCTCGGCGCGGATATTCCCGAAAGCAAGCAGCTTGAAATCCTTGAAAAGCTTGGTTTTAAGCTTGAAAACGGGTTCATAATCGTGCCGTCAATCAGAATCGACATGGAGCTCGAATGTGACTTAGCTGAGGAAGTCGCGCGAATTTACGGCTACAACGAGATTCCGTCAACTCTGCCGCGCGTTACGTCGCAGATTGCACCTGCGCCGGAACTCGCCTTTGAAGAAAAAGTAAGCAAACTCATGCAAGGGCTCGGCTGTCACGAGCTGATGACGTTCAGCTTTATTTCGCCGAAATCGTATGAAAAGGCAGGAATTGAAAACGCAAACAGCGTAATTATACGCAATCCGCTCGGCGAAGAGACAGGCGTAATGCGGATTTCCATGCTGCCGTCAATGCTTGAGGTTTTAGCGCGGAATTACAACAACCGCAATGCGGCAGGGCGTTTTTATGAAATCGGCACGGTTTATCTGCCTGTAGGGAACGGTTTTAACCGTTCCGGCGCCCCTACGGACGAGAAAAAGATTCTCTGCGCGGGCATTTACGGCGACTCCGAAAGCTTCTTCACGCTTAAAGGCATGGCAGAAGAATTATTTGAAAAGCTCGGGATTAGTGCGAAGTTCATGCCGCAAGGTGCAAACAAATCCTATCACAGCGGACGTTGCGCGGAGATAACTGTTAATAATGAAATCATCGGCGTGCTCGGCGAGCTTCACCCGCTTGTCTTGGATAATTACGATATAAATACGCGGGCTTTCTGTGCGGAAATCGAGCTTGCAAGGCTGTTTGAATACAGCGTTGCAACGCCTAAGTTTAAGCAGCTGCCTAAGTTCCCTGCTATGACGCGGGATTTAAGTCTGCTCTGCGATATTTCCGCTACAGCGGGGGAGGTCGGCGAGATAATCTCCGCAAGTGCGGCGAATTTAGAGCAGTTAACACTATTCGACACCTACACAGGCGCGCAGGTTCCCGAGGGCAAGAAGAGCCTGTCGTATAAGCTTATTTTCCGTAAAAAGGACGCAACGCTCACCGACGAAGAAACCGATAAAGCAGTCGTGAAAATACTTCGCGCACTTGAAAATAAAAACATAACATTACGTTAAAAATGTAGGGGCGCGCATTGCGCGTCCGTCAAAAGAAAGGACTATTCAAAATGCAAAAGACAACAACAAAAATCACCGCAATAATCATAGCGGCAGTCATGATTTTAAGCCTTGGCGCCTGCGCCGACACAAGGCACGCCATGCTCGTGAACGGTGAGGAGCTCCGCGCGGGTGTGTATATTTATTTACAGCTCACCGCCGCGCATGAGGCTTCTGAAAAATTTACGCAGGATAACCCCGACGCTGATATTTTTGAAGAGGGCTTCAACTTCTTTTCGCAAACAGTTGACGGCAAAAGCTTCAGCGACTGGACTAACGACAGAGCACTTGAGCTCATTACCGAAAAGACAGCGGTGAAGCTGATGTTCGACGAGCTCGGCTTTACAATAAGCTCCGACGAGGAGCTCGCTGTACGCCGCAACGTGGAAAATCTTTGGGGAAACACCGACCCGCTCTACAACAATTTCAACCATGACACATGGGGCGATTTTTACGAGAGCATAGGCGTAGGTAAGGAATCGCTTGTTGAGGTTGTAATGTACGGGCTTATGGAGGAGCGGGTGTTCCTCGGCATCTTTGGTGAAGACGGAACAGAGCCCGCCGCGCAGAGCGAAATCAACAGCTTCTTTGAAGAAAACTTCGTGCGTTACCGCGTAATCAGAATGGAAACTATCGGCTTGGACGATATACAGCTTCGCGAAATTGACGCGATGGCGGCTGACTTCGCGGACAGACTTAACGCGGGTGAGACCTATCTTTCACTGCTTTATGAATACGAGGATTACGTAACAGCGCGCGACCATGCTCATGACGAGGATATTTGGGACCGGGACTGGGACGAACAATTGACAATTGAAGGACCTGATTACGATGAAGAAGCTGTTAACGAAGAAGAAGAAACTGATGTAGGGGGCGACGTCCCCGACGACCCGATTGAAGAAACTGAAATTGTAATTGACCCGACTTCCTTCAATGATTTCGACAGGTTAGAGAGAATCGGCGGCTATTCATATCTGCACGATTATGGTCAGGAATTCCTTCTGACTATGGAAATGAACACCGCAGCGGTGCACTTCGACGAAAACGACACTTATGTTTTACAGCTGCTTCCGATTCTTGAGCGGGAGGACTGGATTTTAGAAAACTCCGAGTTCCTGCTTTTTGAAATGTTAGAAGATGAATTTGCAAACAGAGTTTCCGCAAAAGCGAATACAATTCCTGTCGTTCTGAACGAAGCGGCAATCAAACGCTACAAGCCCGAAACAGCCGCGAAAAGACTTTTACAACCTTGGTTATAAAGATGAAAAAAATATTATTAGCTTTATTAATTATTATGATTTTAGCGGCTTCGTGCAGTAACGAAGCCGCTGAGGTTGATGTACAATTAACAATTGAAACCGGCGGCGAACACGATGAACCCTATGTAGGGGACGACGCCCCCGGCGTCCCGTTTAATGAATCAGAACCCGATGTAGGGGACGACGTCCCCGACGTCCCGACCGAACCCGAATACATAACAGTCAGCGCAGTTGCTGTCGGCGATAATTTGATTCACTCGTCCATTTACAGCCAAGCTAACACCCGCGCCGGCGGCGGCGATGATTACGACTTCGCGCCTGCTTATGAGCAGGTGCGCCATTTGGTTGAGGGTTATGACCTCAGCATGATTAACCAGGAAACCTTGGTTAACCGCGTGTATCCGCCCTCGAATTACCCGAACTTCAGCACGCCTGCACAGCTCGGCGACCTCATGCTTGAAATGGGCTTCAACGCCTTTACAATCGCGAATAATCACACGCTTGACCTACATACAGCAGGACTTATCACAAGCCTTGACTACTGGAACGAAAAGCTCGCACAGGGGCACGACATTGCAGTTGTCGGCGCGTATTATGACGCGGCTGACCGTGCAGTTATACGCACGCTTGAAATTAACGGCGTGACGTTTTCTTTCTTGGGCTACGCAGAAAGTCTCAACGGGCTTGACTCGTGGCTTGTCCCGCCTGTAGAGGTCGGCAGATTCGGCAGCGGCGCAGTGATGGAGCTTATGCTCGCGGAAATAGAGGCGGCGAAAGCAATTTCCGATGTCTGCGTGGTTTTCCTGCACTGGGGAACCGAGGACTACGACCAAGTTGAGAATTATCAGCGCGAGGCGGCGCAGCGCATGGTTGACGCGGGCGCAGATATTATTCACGGCACACACCCGCACGTTTTGCGCGATGTTGAGTTTATTGAACGCGAATCAGACGGCACAAACGCCCTTGTTATGTACTCGCTCGGGAATTTTATCTCGTCGCAAATAGTTCCGCAGACGATGATTTGCGGGATTTTCACCTTTGATATAATTGTGAACCGCGAAACGCGCGCGGTTGAAATCGCGGATTTACAAATCACGCCAATCATTACGCATTACGAGCGCGGACATACGAACGTCAGAATCATTCCGCTGACCGAATACACGCCCGAGCTCGCGGCTTCGCACGGAATCGAGTCGCACTCGGCTTTCAGTCATACGTATCATGGCGGATTGTGGAGATATGAGTATATCTACGAAATGCTGAAAAGAACAGTGCGAGAGGAGTTTTTGAATTATGCGCTTGAATATTAAAGCTTTGGCTGTTCTTTTTTCGCTTCTTTTAATTTTCAGTGCCTGCGGAGAAACGGCAGATGTTGAAGCCCCTGTAATTCATGTCCCCGACACGCCCGATTATCCTCCCGCGCCCAACGCAAGACGACCGGCAATCATTGTAAACGACGTGATATATCTTATCATGGTAGAAATTGATATTGAAATTGACGAGTCCGATTATCTCGGAAGAACTACGTCAGTTGTTCACCTTTCAGAAGTTCCGACCGAAAACGGACAATCTAATTATGTTGCGGAAGGCACGCCTTATGCGGAATATGAAGACGGAATAGTGTTATTAATCGCGGGTAAATGGATGCTTTTTGAGGCTTACGGCGGACAAAAACAAGAACAACAGCCCGAAAAAACGCTTCCGCCGCTTGATGAATACCTTTCACCGCTTGAGCTTTTAGGCGGTTATGAAATTACGGACGACGAAATGGTTTTAATAGACTACAGCTTCGCAGACTTTGAATATAACCATGAGGTGTTCAGCGAATACATTTACGGGACTTGGGAAGGAATGAGTCTTAGGTTCAGAGAAGTAATTAATTTTACTGTTAATGACGAGAATGAATATTTTCTTAACAGCGGCAGAATCAGATGGGTAAACGACAGCGTATTCGCGTTCGGCTTTTCAAATTCAACAATATCGGACGGGTTTTACTGGATTGATACAAACGAGCCCGACAAGATGTATTTTTTAGCTTCTCCTCATTGGTATGACGGCGGCTCTGACGAATTCACCAAGCTTTCAGTAGGATACATCGACAGAAAATATAGAACATATACAGGGGAAATGCATCAAGGCGTCGTTTTTATTGAGACTTATACAAGGCAATAAGCTTTGCACAATTTCACACCAACTGCCGCTTCAGCTCGTCCAAAATCTTCCGCTCCCGCCGCGACACCTGCACCTGACTCATGCCGAGAGCTTCTCCTGTTTCGCCTTGCGTTTTATTGCCCCAGTAGCGCAGGATAATCAGCTTTCTGTCCTCTGGGTCAAGCTGACCTAAGGACTGCTTCAAGGCAATCAGCTCGGTAAGCTTCACCTGCGGCGCGACGACAGGCAGGTCGTATTCGTTATTATTGTTATAGTTATCGTCGCCGTCTGCTGACATTGCCGTGAGCGACAACGGCGGCATATTCACCGACAACGCTTCGCTGACCTGCTCGACTGTTATGTCAAGAGCTTCTGCAATGTCTGACAGGCGCGGCTCCTGTCCGTCGCTCTTTTGCGCTAACTGCTCGCGGACTCGCGCGACTTTGAGCGAAAGCTCTTTTAAACCTCTGCTGACCTTAACTGCGCCTCCGTCACGAAAGAGGCGTTTTATTTCGCCCAAAATTACAGGCACGGCGTAAGTCGAAAACTGCAAGCCTCTGCCATGGTCGAAGTTTTTCGCCGCCTTGACAAGTCCGACACAGCCCGCCGAGAACAGCTCCTCATACTCGATTCCGCGCGCACGGAAGCGATTGGCGAGTGAGTGAACAAGCCCCATGTTGCGCTGTGCGAACTCGTCCGTCATGCAGCCGGATTCAATTAAAACCTTATTCATATCTCGACTTTACGCGCTTGGTCATGATTATGCTCGTGCCTTTATCGACTCGCGAGGTGACGCGGAGCTTGTCCATAAAGCTCTCCATCACCGCGAAGCCTAACCCTGCGCGCTCTCCTTCTTCACACGTACTGAACAACGGGAGCATCGCCTGCTTAATGTCAGCAATGCCGAGCCCTTTGTCCTTGATTCGTATGTAAAAGGTGTCGCCTTCTATAATCCTGCCGACGATTTCGATGTCGGCTATTTTATCGGGATAAGCGTGAACTATGCAGTTTGTGACAGCTTCGCTCACTGCCGCCTTGATGTCGTTGATTTCCTCAACAGTGGGGTCAAGCTGTGCCGCGAACGCCGCAACCGCCGCTCGGGCGAAGCCCTCATTACGCGAATGACTGGGAATAATAAGTCTGAAATAATTATTTATAATCATGCTTTATGAACCTCCTTTACGATTGCGAGCATGGGGGCAAGCCCAGCAAGCCTTATGAGCTTTTCAACATAGCCCGAAGCATTTTTGATTATTACTTTTCCGCCGTAGCACTCGGCGATTCGCTTGCGCCCGAGAATAAGCCCGATTCCCGAGCTGTCCATAAAGCTCACCCCGCCGAAGTCTAATGCGAGCAGGCGCGGCGTGTGCTGTTCGATTTGCGCGTCGATTGTGCCGCGCAGGGACATGAGAGTATGATGGTCGATTTCGCCCGAAAGCATAACGGTCAGGCGGTCGCCGCTGTTGATTATCTCCAAAGGTTTACACTCCTTTTTAATATTTCACAAAATATTGCCTGCGGCGGCTCGCCGCAAAAAAAGTCTCTTTGCTATCATTTTAGCAAAGAGACCTTGAAAATATTGTCGTAATGGGGAGGGCGGTTATGTTTAATTTTCTTCATTAGATTCGTTTGCAATAATCATTTGCTCGGCTTGACATTGAACCTCTTTTAAACTAAACAACGCCATTTCAAATACAGTTAACGCGTCCGTAATTTCATTAAAAAGCTTATAATATGCTTTTTCGTAGCTCACAATCTCACCTCCGAATATATAATGTGTACATATTAAGTATAACAAAAATTGTGACATGAGTCAATGCGCAAAGTACATAAAATATACATATATTATGTATATACATTTTGAGTATAATGTATTAAAATAATGTACATGAATTATGTTTAGGGAGGAAGTTTTTTATGACAAAAGAACAATATACTATTCGTGTCGATGAAGATTTAGTAAGAAAAATAAAAATTATAGCAGGGAAAGAAAGACGTTCTGTCAATAATCAATTTGAGTTTTTTATTGCTAAAAGTATCGAACTCTATGAAAAAGAGAATGGTGAAATAAATTTATCGAGTGAGTAAATAATGCTTGCATTTTTTTTCAAGATGTGTTAGAATATATAAGCGACTGGAGAATAAACATGACTTATAAAGAACAATTCATCAAGTTTATGGCGGACTGCGGCGTGCTTACCTTCGGCGACTTCACCCTCAAAAGCGGCAGAAAATCCCCTTATTTCCTCAACGCAGGCAACTACAACACCGGCGCGGCTCTCGCCAAGCTCGGCGAGTTCTACGCGGAGTGCTTCGTGGACAACAAGGTGCAAGCCGAAACGCTGTTCGGACCCGCCTACAAAGGGATTCCTCTTGCTGTTTCAACCGCTGTGACGCTTAAAAATAAATTCGATATTAACGTGAACTACTGCTTCGACCGTAAGGAAGAAAAAGACCACGGCGAGGGCGGCTTGTTCGTCGGGAAGCAGCCCGAAAACGGTGAGAAAATCGCGATTATCGACGATGTTTCGACGTCGGGTAAGGCGATTCGCGAGGTGCTTCCGAAGATGCAAAACGCTGCAAACGTGAACGTGACGAGCTTTCTTATTACTGCCGACCGCATGGAAAAGACGCTTGACGGCGAGCTTTCCGCAGTGCAGGAAATTGAAAAGGAATTTGGAATTAAGGTTTATTCAATTATAAATATAAACGATATTATTTCCGCGTTGGAAAATAAAATCATTGCAGGAATTGAATTTTTACCTGCAATGAAAAGTTATATTGATACTTACGGCGCGAAATATTAAACCACCCCGTCAGGCTTCGCCTGCCACCCCTCCGCAGAGGGGAATAAAACGAGATGTGGCTCAGTTTGGTAGAGCGCTGCGTTCGGGACGCAGAGGCCGCAGGTTCGAATCCTGTCATCTCGAGATGAAAAGACCTATACGAACCCCTACTATTTTATAGGCGGGTTCGCCGTGACGGTACAGCTATAACACAAACGGAAAGAGCGTTAAGGTTTAACCTTGACGCTCTCGTTTTGACATAGTGTTATTCTTCCGGCTTTAAATTTTCCAAAGCATACTCAATACATTGGGCGACAAATTTATTAAAAGACAGCTTCCGCTTCCCCGCTTCTTCAAAGACTTTCTTTACAAGTTCTTCGTCAAGC
>Ga0123356_10000540_pt1 | contig 42139 bp, 36 predicted proteins | sample TergutEmb28metaG_2_FD_92546 | JGI IMG/M metagenome (GOLD analysis project Ga0123356, IMG submission 92546) | Embiratermes neotenicus P3 segment gut microbial communities from Petit-Saut dam, French Guiana - Emb289 P3 | ecosystem: Host-associated > Arthropoda: Insects > Digestive system > Gut ...
CGCGGGCATACCTGTATTTCATCTAAAATAATAAGGGTATCGCCGGGAATAATCTCTGTTTTCGTTTCGATTTCGAGTTCGCGGATTATGCGTTTAGTGTCAAAGTCATTGTTAAATATGGCTTTAGCGGCGGGATTATTGTCAAATGTCACGTAGACGGTATTTTTGTAATATTTGGCTCCAAATTCTTTTATAATCCAGCTTTTACCAACTTGGCGCAAGCCATATAGCATAAGCGGCTTGCGATCCGGAGACTTTTTCCACTCTAACAGTTTAATTAACGCTTTTCTAAGCATATTTTTCCGCCTTTTTATATAATATACCTTAAGAAAAACATAAAATCAAGCAGATTATGTGCAAGGTCGCACATTTTATGGGCAGATTATGTGCAAGACCGCACATTTTATGGCGGACGGAATATCTCTATATTAAGGGGACAATCTCACTAACTTCAATCCTTGTCATCAATATCAGGATTGAGAGACTCATCATCGGAGAAAAAGAGATCGCCAAGGCTCATTGACGAAAGGTGTACGCCGGTGTTTTTACGCGCTAAGGCTTGTTTGTCAAGATCAAGAGCGTCGTCGCCTAAAATTTGCAAAAGTGCGGAGTTAAAAAGTTCCTCAATATTATCACCTGATTCACCGCTCTCTTTGAGTTTGAGCGCGTAACGTATAGTGTTTATTCCATCACGTACAGAATAAGGCAGATCAAGGCCGTGCGCTTTTTGCAGATATGTGACGCATAAGTCAAGAATCTGCTGGCTTGAAAATGGGAGAGAGTAAGATAAAATTTTGAGTTCGTCTTCTCTTGACGGGAAAGGTATTTTTATTCCAGGCTGCAAGCGTGACATAATATAGTCGGGAATTTCAAAAGTTGAGGAGTCTTCATTCATTGTTACCGCGGCTCTGAAATTTTCGTGCGCGGTTACTGTTATTCCCGCTACAATTGATTCTACCATGCGTCTATTGTCAAAAAGTCCGGCGAGCGACGCCCACGACTTTTCCGACATTCTGTTTCCCTCGTCAAGAATAGCAACCCCGCCCTTTATTGCCGCGGTAAGAAGCGGCGACGCGTGATACGCGATTTTACCCTCTTGGGAGAGAACCGGAGTTACAAGCAGGTCTTCTGGACGGGTGTCGGATGTACACTGCATTATGTAAACATCCTGACTGCGTTTGCGTGCTGCCGCTATAGCAAGCGTTGTTTTACCTATGCCAGGATAACCTATGACGCGCGGGGTGAGAGCGAAATCTGCTTTGTCAAGAACCATCCAGCACGCCAGAATTTGGCGCATCGGTTCGCTTTGGCCGATCCATTCAACAGGGGTAGTAACCGGATGAGCTAACATTAACTCTACATTATCAACAATTATTTTGTTCATAATAGAGTTTCTGTTAAAATGCTTTTAAATCAAACAAGGTTGGAGTTTCACGCTCTTCCCAGAGGTATCTTGATTTATCAGCCCACTTTTCTATGCAGTTGGTGTTGAGTGAGGGTTTCGTTTTCATCTCTTCCATGCGCTCATTTATAAGTTTTGAATATGTACTGAGATAAGAGTTAGCGCCTGTAAGATCTCCGAGCCTCATCTTCAACGCGATAATGAGATAGAGGGACTGCATCTCCAAATCTTCAGCCGGACAGTTTGACTTGCGGTACGCTTCCTCAAAAAATTGAAGCGCGTCCGTCAGATTTTCGGTGTCGTCCATTTTCGCGCCCTTTTTTAAGTGAGCGATTTTTAACGAATAAGAACCAAGCTTGAAATAAGAATAAGGCAGATCAGACCACGCTTCAACCTGCGCGCGCGCTATCGCAAGCCTGTAGCTGTCAATAACTATGGTTGTTGTTCTGGGTTTTTTGAAATAGTTATCAAACTTTGTTAGAGGGCTCAAAAGCATTTTACGCTCATCTGTTTTTTCACGAAGCATTGAGAGAATATTGGAAGTAAGCGCGGATTTCTCCTCTCCTTTACCGGTAACAGATGGATAGTTAAAATCTTTTTTGTCGGGAGACGCAAAAAGACACTGCGAACAAACCGTAACCGCGTGGCGGGTGTAATCTGCTGTCTGGTAACCTTTCGCGCCTGTGTACATGGGAACAAGAAACACCGTACGAAGCTCCTGCTGGCTTTTTGCGCGAAGCTCATATCTTACAATTTTATTTAGACCGCAAACCGGACAATTTACAACCGTTTCAAATATCGGATCCTCTCCGTCTTCAACCGAAACTTCCGGTTCCTCCGGGACTTCGCAGGTTCCCTCTTTTATCTCTTTGATGTGCTTGATATTTATAGTAAAGCCAAAGCGGCGGATATACTCATTTACAAGATTCACATCCTTCATCAATATAAGTAATCTTCTCTTTACTTCGGTATCTGTATCAACACTCATAGATGTGAAAATACCCTTCTTTTGAAAATCTTCAATAATACTTCAATAAATAAATATAAATTTTTTCGTCAGCCATGAATATATTTCAGCTAATTTTTTTAAGTTTTTTTATTGGGGCGACGTGAAATATTTCACAAGCAACGCGTTTTGAAAAAGTTTTTTTGTATCTTGATAAAAAATGGTTGCTTTTATGGTGCACAAATGCTATATTCTATTGTGAAAACTTTCACATGGAAAAGGCCGTGATTAAAAAAATTCCGCTTCCCGCAGTGTCAAGACTGTGCGCCATTCACCGGCTGCTTTATGATTTATCGGCTCAGGGAGTGGAATTTGTCTCATCCGCCGTTCTTGGGGAGATGCTTGGTGTGGGGGCGCACAACATCCGCAAAGATGTAAGTTACCTTTTGGAAACAGAGGGCGCGAGCGCAAAAAATGGCTATGAGGTAGAGCGTCTTAAAGAGCAGATCTCACGCGCGCTTGGATTTGATATGGAGTTTAGAGCGTGCATTGTAGGGCTTGGGAAACTTGGACTTGCGATTTTGCGCAATGAGCTCTTTTTTAATGATAAGATGCGCGTTGTGGCAGGTTTTGACTCCAATATAAATCTTGTAGAAACTATAAAAGTTGATATTGACGTTTACCCGTCTGTTGACATTACCGATGTTGTGAAACGTCTTAATATAAAGCTCGCGATTCTCACCGTTCCGCAGCAATTCGCGCAGGAGTGCGCAAATCGGCTTGTACAGGGGGGAATAAAGGGAATCGTAAATTTTACCTCTGTTGTAATAAAAACGGAAACCTTTGTTAAGGTCAGGAATGTTGATTTAACTGGTGAGCTTAGAATTTTATCGGCGCTTGTTTCTTTGGATGAACAGAGTAGTTTAACATAATACATTTTCAATTTACGAGGAGGTTTTACCATGGCAAGAGTATTTAATTTTTCCGCAGGTCCGGCAATGATGCCCGAAGAAGTATTAAAAATTGCGGCAGGCGAAATGCTTGACTATCAGAACACAGGGACGTCTGTAATGGAGATGAGCCACCGCTCAAACGCGTTTATCGCAATCGCAAACGACGCGGAAAAACTTCTGCGCGAGCTTATGGATATTCCCGCAAATTATAAAGTTCTCTTTTTACAGGGAGGAGCCTCTACACAGTTTGCAATGGTTCCGCTCAATCTAATGGGAGAAAACGGAAAAGCGGATTATGTCAACACAGGAATGTGGTCTAAAAAAGCGATAAGCGAAGCGAAAAAATACGGCAAGGTAAATGTTGTCGCAACCTCCGACGACAAAAATTTTAACTACATCCCCGCGCTTAAAAAAGAGATGTTCGACCCGCAGGCGGCGTACGTTCATATTACGCCGAATAACACTATTTTCGGCACTCGTTTCACCTCACTTCCCGATACAGGAAATGTTCCGCTTGTCGCCGATATGTCCTCATGTATTCTTTCAGAAGTGTATGATGTGAACAAATTCGGCATTATCTACGCCGGAGCGCAAAAAAATATCGGTCCCGCCGGAGTAACAATCGTTATTATCCGTGAAGATCTTTTAGGCAAGGAACTTCCGGTTACTCCGACAATGCTTGGATACAAAGTTCACGTTGAAAATGAATCAATGTATAATACTCCGCCATGCTACTCCTTGTATATCGCTAAACTTGTTTTTGAGTGGCTCAAAAATAAGGGCGGAGTAAAAGCGATGCAGAAAATCAACGAGGACAAAGCGGCAATTCTTTATGATTTTCTTGACAACTCAAAACAGTTTAAAGGCACTGTTGAAAAAGAGTTCCGTTCACTTATGAACGTTCCGTTTGTTTTACCGACAGAAGACCTCAACAACGCCTTTATAAAACAGGCGACAGCCGCAGGCTTCATCAACCTGAAAGGCCACCGCTCCGTTGGAGGCATGAGGGCAAGCATCTATAACGCAATGCCTGTTGAGGGTGTGCAAAAGCTCGTTGATTTTATGAAGAATTTTGAGAGTCAGAATAGTTAATTATATCAATGATAATAATAAAATGAAAAAAGGAGAAATAGTTTAAAATGTACAAGATTCAAACGCTTAACAAAATCAGCAATTTCGGGTTAGAGCTTTTCCCGCGTGACAATTATGAAATTGCTTCTGAAATTGTAAATCCTGACGCGGTTGTTGTAAGAAGTCTTAATATGAACGAAATGGATATTCCAAAATCTGTGCAGTCTATAGCGCGCGCGGGAGCAGGGGTAATAATATCCCTGTAGACAAATGTACAGAAAAAGGGATTGTCGTTTTTAACACTCCGGGCGCAAACGCAAACGGCGTCAAAGAGCTTGTGCTTGCGGGTCTTTTTATGTCTTCAAGACGCCTCATACCTGGAATTATGTGGGCTCAAAGTCTTATTGGTAAAGCGGATGAAGTTCCTAAACTTGTAGAAAAAGGTAAGAGCGACTTTGTCGGCCCGGAAATAAAAGGTAAAACAATCGGCGTTATAGGCTTGGGCGCTATTGGCGTTATGGTAGCTAATGACTGCGTTGCGCTTGGTATGAAAGTTATAGGCTACGACCCATTCATATCTGTAGAAGCGGCATGGAAATTGTCAAGCAGTGTAAAACGCGCCAACGGGATTGAAAGCCTGCTTGCTGAATGCGACTACATCTCTCTGCATGTACCGCTCAGCGATAAGACAAAAGGCACTATTAACAAAGAGCGGTTCGCGATAATGAAAAAAGGGGTTAGAATCCTAAATTTTTCACGCGGCGGGCTTGTTAACAATAACGATCTTGTAGAAGCGCTCAACGACGGAACGGTAAGTATCTACGTAACCGATTTCCCCGATGAAAACCTTTTGAAGCAGGAAAAAGTTATAGCGTTTCCTCATCTTGGAGCGTCAACCCCTGAGGCTGAGGACAACTGCGCTATAATGGCTGTAAATCAGACAAAAGATTATCTTGAGCGCGGCAATATAAAAAATTCCGTGAACTTTCCAGATTGTGATCTTGATTTCCGCAGTCAGACACGTGTAGTTATAGCTAATAAAAATGTCCCTAATATGATCAGCCAGATTACAACTCTGCTTGCGGCAGAAAAAATTAACGTGTCTGATATGTTAAATAAAAACAAAGGGGAAGTTGCGTATAACATTATTGACGTTGACGGAGATATTGGAGAGGATACTCTAACCAAAATCCGCGCGATTGACGGTGTTATTATGGCGCGTGTTATTAAGAACAAATCGGAATAACAGTAATTAGGAATAATATCGGCTACATTGGGGGCGGCTTTTTGGCCGCCCTTGTTTTTTGTCTCAAATAGCGCGAAAGCGATCATTTTTCCGAGCGTGTAAATATTTTTATGGCAAAATTCGGATAGATAATATAGAATATATAGGGTACCTCTAAAAACTACCGCGCCCGCATTCCCTACCGGCTGCACTACAGCCGTGAGACCGTTCGGGAGTACAGACACGGTAGTTTTTAGAGGCGCCTTATAGTTAATCTTCCAAAAATCGCAAATTCAAACAGCTTTACCGTTTTATTATAAGCAACCTTCAACAAAAATTTTTGAAAAGGACGGGAAGTACAAATGCAAAACAAAATCACACCTCCATTAATTTACAATCTCTTCCCGCGTCTCTTTAAGACTATTGACGACTGGAGTAAACATCTTGACTCAATAGCCGCGATGAAGTTTAATTCCATATATGTAAACCCGTTCCATGAGGTTGGGGGTTCGGAAAGTTTGTATGCGGTTAAAGATTATTACAAGCTTAACACTCAGTTTCTGCCTAAAGGCGCAAAAGCGGATGACTTTACGCCTCTTAAAAACTTTGTAAACGAGTGCCAAAGCCGTAATATTGTAGTGTACATGGACTTGGTTATAAATCATACCGCAAATGAGTGCGGACTGATTCAAAAATATCCGAAATGGTACAAGCGGGACGGGAATGGACAAATCGTACACCCCTTTGCAATCGACCCCGCTAACCCTTCAAACGTAACAGTGTGGGGAGACCTTTCCGAAATAGAGTTTGAGCATAACAGCGACTTTGAGGGGATGAAAAAATACTGGGACAATATGATCGCTTTCTATCAGGATATGGGAATAAACGGCTTTCGCTGTGACGCGGCGTACAAAGTTCCAAAAATGATGTGGACTCCTCTCATCGAAAACGCGCGCAAACGTAAACCTGGCGCAATATTTATCGCCGAAAGTCTTGGCTGTACTGTTGAACAAACTATAGACCTCAACGGCGCGGGTTTTGACTTTCTGTGCAACTCAAGCAAGTGGTGGAATTTTGAAGGCCCCTGGTGTCTCGAACAACACAGCTGCTTCCGCCATATCGCTCCCTCTATCTCTTTTCCGGAATCGCATGACACAACACGGCTCGCCGCCGATGATCCCGGAACTATTGAAATGCAAAAGAACCGTTACCTGCTCTCGGCTATTTTTTCAAAAGGGCTTCTAATGCCTATCGGATATGAGCACGGCGCGACAAAGCAGGTAAATGTTGTAAACACACGCCCATCTGACATGGCTGCTCCGCGATGGGATTTAAGCGCGTGGATAGCCCATGTAAACGGTGTAAAGCTCGCCTCAAAAACACTTTGCGATGAAGGACAATGGAGCGCTCAAAGCGGTTATGATTGGGATCTTTTATTCCTTGAAAAGAGAAGCGATGACAATTCGGAAAGTGCAGGCGTACTCATAAATAAAGACTGGCACAACAAACGCACTGTGCGCAGAGACGAGATTCCTTCTAATTTCACAAACTTTAAGCGTGTACACAAAGTTTTCGATGAAAAAGCCAAACCTGTCGAAAATGTTGGCGATATCGAACTGGAACAATCAGAAATTGTCTTGTTTACAAATTGATTGACAAATCCACTGATAAATTTTGCGCTGTGCCGCTAAGCAGCCTCGCGGCTCTACGTGCGGCGCAGTGTAAGATTTATCAATGACACAGTATAACAGGAGATTGGAGACGGCAAGATGACTGCATCAAGAATGCGCGGATTAAATTTTGGCGGCTGGCTGAGCCAGATAGACGCGATAGAAGAGAAAGACCCTGAGAAATTTCCAGGCATAGATGTACACATGGAAACTTTTATCGGCAACGGTGATTTTGCAAATGTAAAAAAATGGGGATTTGATCATGTACGTATTCCGGTAGATTCTTATCTGTTTTTTGATGATGATGAAAAACCGATAGAGAGCAGAATCAAGAATCTTGACAGAGCTGTACAGTTGTCAAAAGATAACGGCCTCAAGCTTATGATTGATCTTCACGAATGTCCGGGTCACGATTTTGCCGACAGTACAAAAAGCCCTGTTCAAAAACTTTTCGCCGATGAAACATATATCAACAAAGCGAAAAAAATATGGGCTTATATAGCGGAACGTTACGGCAGCGAAAGTCATGTGCTTTTTGAGTCACTCAATGAGCCTGTGGCGCCGACTGCCGAGATTTGGAACAAGGTGAAAGATCAACTGTGCGGTGAAATTCGCAAATTTGCCCCTAAGTCAACAATAGTAACCGGTTCCAATATGTGGAACTGGCCAAGCACCTTTGGTCAGCTTACGCCGTTTGAAGATGACAATGTCATTTACAGCGTACATTTTTATGAGCCGCTTCTGTTCACTCATCAATTTGCCCCGTGGATGAGTAACGAACCTGAAATACAAATCGCGCGAACCTACCCTTCAGATTATGGGCCGGGTTTCACCCGTAAATACGGTCTTGTGCTGTCAAAAGGCAAATGGGACAGAAACCGGTTCATGGAGGAGATGGAGCCTGTCAACGCGTTCAGAAAAAAGTATAATGCCGCAATAATATGCAATGAGTTCGGCGTATATACTCCGGTAGAACTTAACGCTCAGCTCGCGTGGTATAACGATCTGCTTTCTGTATTAAAAGAGATGGAGATAGGATTTTCATACTGGAATTATAAAAATTTAGATTTCGGGATAATCTCTACAGGAGAAAAACTTCACGAAAAGCTGCCTCAGTATAATAATCCTGAGAGGATAAATAATCCAGTACTTGAGGTGTTGAGAAAGTATTAAGCTAAGGAGAAAAGCTATGGTAAAACATATAGTCTTATTTAAACTTAAAGATCAAAAAGACAGGCAGGCCGCTCTTGATGCTTTGCGCGGTATGAAAGGTAAAATTGAGGGCTTGATTGACTTAGAAGCGGGCGCTGATTTTTTAAGCAGCGAGCGCAGTTACGATATCGCCCTGATTTGTACACTGCAAGACAAAGCGGCACTCGACTTTTATCAAGCGCATCCCGCGCATCAGCCTGTGAAAAAACTGATGCACGCAATACGCGAAGGATCTGTGGCTGTTGATTTTGAATTTTGAACTTTGATGCGCGTTGCGGGGTATTATACTATATTATAGAAGTTGTATTCTTGATAATGCTGTTGACTCTGGAAATTTACAGCAAATAGCTGACAACTGAAAACTAAACTTACTATCATAATAATAATGTCTTAACAAAAAAGACGGAGGGAACGATGGGGCGGGAGCGAGAACGAGGGTGGGTAAGTGGAAATAGACGTTACTCGGTGATCAAAGCGGTTAAGGCTGTTGCAGTGATGTTGTTGATGATGATGCCTGCGGCGGTGACGGCAGAGGTCAGTGCGGGTGTCGAACCACTCGAAACTCTAACAGTTTCACTAACTGTCGGTGACGGCAAGTTAATCCTCGCACCTCAAACTCCCGTACCAAGTTACACTTTCATGTATAAGAGTACATTAGAAGATGACGCCAATAATAAACCGGAAGTTAACAGCACTGCCTCCTCAATAGACTGGATGGCATACGAAGAGGAGACCGATATATCCGGCGCAAACGGCACACCGGTTTTTGTTCAGGTTATACAGATTGAAAATGGTACTAAAATAATCAGGGCTTGGGGTCAGGCTTCGGCGACTCCTGCATTCGTTTCGGTAACCCGCATCACCGACATTGTTATCGCGGTAACAATTGCAGAAGGAACGGATCTGATCTTGGTTGGTACGGTTGAACCGGCAAACGCTACAAACAGGACGATTGTTTGGACAGTGAAAGACGCGGGAGAAACCGGCGCGGAAATCATTGATGACAACAGGCTGAAAACTACAGAGGTTGGAACCGTTGTTTTAACGGCAACAATTGCCAACGGCGCAACGGCGAGCACTGATTACACACAGGATTTCACTATCACTATATCAAGACCTGTTGTAGTTGTGAACGTTGTTTATCCAACCGTCACGGTTACCAGATCGGAAAAGATTCTTTCCGACGGTGAGAGCGTGACTTACGTTCTCAAAGCCAACGCAGAAACTACCGATGACGGTACATTAACCTATCAATGGTTTGTTAACAATAAATACGGCCCCGACGGCGCTTCCGCTATTTTGGGCGCGACAGGTACGGAGTTCTCCACGCCGTATGATAAAAACGGCACTCTCTATTACTATGTGGTAGTAACCAACAAGATAGCTGACAACGGTGACGGCGGGAGAAAGAGCGCGGCGGCGTCAAGCGCTGTCCAGGAGATAATTATTGATATTGACAGAAGGCTTTCGGATATAAGGTTCATATCTCCAAAGTCAAACAAAGCTGACGGCGTTCCCCCGAATGATTCGATTGCGGCAGCGAATACATCATCCTACACCGTGCAAATCACGGTTGTTGATCAGGTTGGCATTCCCTTTACCGGCGCGTCTGCTCAGACTATTAATTTGTCTATAAGAGTAGGCGGCGCGTCAACTTCAAGAATCATGAGAACAGACCCTGCTACAGGTATCGCGCGATTTGACGCGTCGCTTGCGGGCAGTAATGTCGGCAACACGGTTACATTCACAGCGAGAGCGGCGCTCAGCGGCGTAACGGAACCGGTTGTTGATACCGCCAGTTTGAGGATTGTTCAGCAGGTTTCTGTACTTGCGGATAACCGCAGACTTCCTGGTGATTTGAGAGACGGAGCGTTTGAGATGAATCCTCTCACGGTGACTGCCGGTGAATTCATTGCGGGGCCTAACGTTGTGAGCAGGGGTGAAACGGTTAAGATTTTCCGTGTTGGTAAATATGTATCAAGCGCGATGTTTATGGTGTACGATGCTTCAGGTAATTTGGTTAGCAGAATCAAGATGAAAGACAGTGCGGTTGGCAGTCAATCGAAGCGCGTTGTCGGATTTTGGGATCTCAAAGATACCAAAGGCCGCGTCGTTTCCGAAGGAACATATCTGATTAAGGGCACAGCCGTTACATCAGACGGCAAGAGAGAGAAAATTTCATTGATGATAGGAGTGAGATAATTATGTCAATAAGAAAGTTAGCGTCGGCCATAACAATTATGGCCGCAATATCGGCGGTTTCTTTTGCCGCGGCTGAACCTGTAGAGATCAGCACGCCTAAGGAGCTTGATGAGATCAGGAATAATTTAAGCGGCAATTATGTCCTTATGAGAGATATTGCTCTCAACAGTAACGAGCTCTTTAATCCTATCGGTAATTTATCAAACCCGTTTACCGGTACGATTGACGGAAAAGGTTACAGGATAAGCGGCCTCGCAGTCAACAGAATAGATTCCGCAGGGGGCTGGGCGGTTGGATTGTTTGGCGTTATCGGTGAAAAGGGTAAGGTAAGGAATGTTGGTGTTGACGGTAATGTTAATGGTTTTTATGCCGGCGGACTTATCGCTGGTATCAACAACGGTTTGATTGAGGGGTGTTACAGTACGGGAAGCGTTAGCGTTAACCGGACAAAGGAGAGCAGCGCCGGCGGTCTTGCGGGTATTAATACCGGAACGATTTCCAAGAGTTATTCCGCCGCTAACGTTGTTAGGGACAGGAATCAGAATGCCGGCGGTTTGGTTGGCTTTTTGACCGACGGTGTAATATCCAACAGTTTCGCGCGCGGGGATGTAATGGGCGTCAGAAATTCTGGCGGACTTGTCGGTTATGTTTTTGGCGGCAAGATAAATGACTCTTACGCGGCTAACAAGGTAGAAATTGTTAGCAGGGGTTCTGCCGGCGGGCTTATAGGTTCTGATTTTGGGTATACGGCTTCCTGGAGAGTACAGGGGCAAAATACCGGCGGCAATTACGTTGGTAAGGCGAGTGTTGAGGATAGTTTTTGGGATGAGGGCGTATCAGGTTTGAAGACCTCTGCCGGCGGTAAGGGATTATCTACAGCCGATATGAAAAAAATCGACACTTATTTGAAGTGGGATACAAATGATATATGGGAAGTTGGGGCTGACGGGTATCTTCAGTTCATACGTCCAAAAACGATTCTTGTGTATGAGGCCGGCAGTAACGGCTATTTAAGGATTGGCGGCAGAGCTGATTCGGTTAAAACATTCCGTGATACCATCGAATCTAAGATGGCGCTGCATGGCCGGTTAATTGCCGCAGTACCTGACAGCGGTTACCGTTTTGCGGGATGGAGCGGCGGCGGCGGCAGAGGTTTAGTTCGCTTTGATATTGGGGCGGACAATAAGGATTCAACTGTCAGATTCACAGCGTCGTTTGAGAAAATCACAGCGGAGCCGATTGAAATATCTAATATCGATGATCTGAACAAGATCGGCAAAGATTCTGATTTCCCCTTACACGGTAATTATGTATTGACAAATGTTATTGACGGTTACGATTACGGTAATTTCACTCCCATAGGTACCCCCGACGATCCGTTTACAGGTACATTAAGAGGGAAGGGTGAAGAGACTATTATATATGGTTTGAGTATTAAACAGGCAGAAAGAAATAATGTTGGTCTGTTTGGATACACTCTGGGCGCGGTTATAACCGGTGTAGCTCTTCAGGTTGACGCTGCGGGCAGAGATAATGTAGGTACGCTTGTTGGCAGGAGTGAAAGTACAATTATAGACAACTGCGCGGCAATAGGCGGCGGAGCATTGAGCGGCGGCGGTGAGGGAGCCGGCGGTCTGATTGGAAACAGCTCCGCGTCGCTTATTATTCGCAGTTTCTCGTCATCATGGTCAAGCGGCGCGAAGAGCGGCGCGGGCGGTCTTGTCGGCGTATCAACAGCTTCACTTATCACACACAGCTATTCTATTTTTACCGCGAACGCGGAGAGCGCGGTTGGCGGTCTTGTAGGTAAAAACAGTTCCGGCATGGTGCAGTTCTGTTACTCTTCCGGCGGCGTTGAGGGGTCAAGTAACACAGGCGGTTTAATAGGAGAAATTTCAGACGGCGGCCGCGCGTTTCAAAGTTATTCGTTTGGCCAGGTAAGAGGCAGCGGCAGCGATATAGGCGGTTTTGCAGGCGCCGCTGAAGCCGGCGCGGTAACGGCGTGCTACTGGGATATCGAGTCGTCAGGCCGAAACACATCTGCCGCCGGCGGAATCGGCAGATTAACATCGGATATGAAGATCAAATCAACTTACGCGGGCTGGAATTGGGATGTATGGGATATAGACGCCGAAAAAAGTTACCCGTATATAGCAAGTGTAAAGCCCGAAGACTTGCCCGGCTTGAATAAGTTTAGAACGCAAACGTCATCAATTGCGAGATCAAGACCGTTTGCAATGATTAACGGCCGCACCTTAACCATAAACGCACCAAATCCATCTGCAAATCTTCAGGTGAATTTGATTGACATGAGAGGAAAGACAATAGCGCGTTACAACACAAAGGGGAGCGCAAGAATCTCCCTATCCAAAGTCCCGTCCGGCAGATACATAGTAGAGGCAAGGGAAAAGGGCAAAAGAGTGAACATATCAAAGATAATCGTAAGATAGAGGAGATCAATACAAATGAATAAGATAATGTTCTTAATGTCAATGATATCGATGCTCTTATGTATCGTAATCCCCGCGTTTGCACAGGATGCTCAGCAGCAGAAACCGACGGCTGAACAAGCTGCACCGGCAGAGGCACCGGTAGAAGCTCCTGCAAAGGCAGAGGCTCCTGCAAAAGCAGAGGCTCCCGCACAAGCAGAGGCTCCCGCAAAAGCAGAGGCTCCCGCACAGGCAGAAACGACTGAAGCGCCTGCTCCCGCGTCTGAGCCGGTTGCGGCTGCGGAACCTGAATCTGAAACATCAACGGTGTCTGAATCGGAGGTCGCGGCTGTTGAAGCGGAATCTGAAGCGGAATCTGAAGCAGAACCTGAAGTTGCGCCGGAACCTGAGATTGCGGCAGCCGAACCAGAACCTGAGTCAGAACTTGAACTTGAGTCCGAGCCTGTTGTTATCGCCGCTCCTGTTAAGGAAGAGGTAAAACAGGCAAGCGGCAAAATGAAGTTTGGCGCGCGGTTCGCTTACAATAACTCGTCCGCAAGGAATATGACGTTAGAGTTTGAGTACTTAGATGATCTGCATGACAGGCATGTCACAGAGTACGAAAACAACTCCGGCAGAGGTCACGGCTTTGAGATACAGGCGATGGTGATCTGTGATCTTACCGATTGGCTTACTGTTAATATGTCGCCTGGTTTTGTTTTCAGAAATCCGTTTATCGCCAAAGATGTTGCGGACGCGCGCGAGTGGGCGCTTGCTGTTCCTGTGCTTTTGGACATTCAGATGTTTAGGACACAATTGCATCTGCTCGGCGGAGTTCAGCTTGACATTCCTTTCGGTTCAAAGATGAACTGGGAAAAAGGCCCGTCATTAACATTTAAGGACAGGAGCTCAATAGATTTCGGGATAGTGTTAGGTTTTAATATCCATCTGCGTGAAGATTACTTCATTGATTTCAGACAAAATTTTGGCTTAACAAGTTTCGCGGAGTACGATGGAAAGAAAGATTCACGTATGAATCAGCTCAGTATCGGTTTAGGTACGATTATACAAAGCCGTTGATTTATGCGTTGGTAATTGATGTTACAAATTTGAGAGACAGGGCGATACAGCCTTGTCTCTTTTTCTTTTTAACCCAACCGCTGCCTTACCGCTGCTTAATCAGTTTATGAATAATATCATTTGTACTAACCCCCTCCACATCTCCGTGAAAAGAGCGTACTAACCGGTGACGTAAAACAGGGTATGCCGCGCGGTGTATGTCTTTAACATCAGGAGTTGGCCTGCCGTCAAGAAGAGCGAAAGCGCGTGCCGCGAGTACTAAAAATTGTGAGGCGCGCGGGCCTGCTCCCCATGTCAGATATTTGCGGACGTCTTCGGAGCACTCTTTCTCTGCCGGTCTTGTGGCGCGTACAAGAGATACTGCGGCTTCAACGACCGAGTCCGCCGCGGGTACACGCTTTACAAGTTCTCTGAATGTTGAAATCTGTTCTTTTGTAACGACAGGCTTTAATTCTACATTCTGGTAATCCGCGCTGTTACGCGCTATCAAAACTTCTGAATTTTTATCGGGATATCCAATTTCTATAGAGAACATAAATCTGTCCTGCTGAGCTTCTGGGAGCGGATAGGTTCCCTCCTGCTCAACTGGATTTTGAGTCGCCAAAACCCAAAACGGGCCCGGCAGCGAATGAGTAATCCCCGATGACGTTATCTCCTGCTCCTGCATGGCCTGAAGGAGCGCGGATTGCGTTTTGGGAGGCGTACGGTTTATCTCATCCGCCAAAACGATATTGGCAAAAATAGGCCCCTTAATAAACTTAAACTCCCGCCGTCCGCTCGCTCTATCCTCCATTAAAATCTCTGAACCTGTTATGTCAGACGGCATCAAATCCGGCGTAAACTGAATACGGTTAAATTCAAGATCAAGACAACGGCTAAGACTCTGAACAAGCATAGTTTTAGCAAGTCCGGGAACTCCTGTTAAAAGACAATGCCCTCCCGCCAAAAAGCAAGCAAGCAGATCATCAATCACGTCAATTTGTCCAACAATTCGCTTAGCGATTTCTGCCTTGATATTTGCGACTGTTTTACACAGCTCATGCGCAGTTTGTACATCGTTATCGGTATTCATAAGTAAAAATCCTTTTTTTATCCCTCGTTTTTTATTCCCACAGGCTTTTGTGTTATATCTTTAAATTTAATATTTAGACTAAACAAAAAGAAGAGCCCCGCCGCCGTAATAACAATAAAAGGCAGAGCATGATAAACCACAGCCATTGCCATCGCTTTACTAGGGTCTATACCCGTAAGCGTAAGCCCCATTTTCAAAGCGGCGTGAAGAGTGCCCACATATCCAGGCGCAAGCGGAATAGCAGCGCCAAGAGAGGCAAACGATTGACTGAACATACTCTCTAAAATTCCAAATGTGCCCCACTGCGAAGCAAGAACAATAAGCATTGTACTGTAACAAAACGCTACCGCGTATGAGAGGAACGCTACCGCAATCACTTTACGTTTAGAGAATGTCCAGTCAAGATTTGATTCAAGCTGTGTACCGATACTCTGCCCTTTACCGCTGATTTTTGAGGGCAGAATTTTTCCCGCTCTTCCAACAGCCGCTCTAAACCATTGCGGCTTAAGGACGTAAAAAAACATAAACCCTATTGTTAATACGACCAAAGCCGCCATGCCGATAGTAATAAGCATTGCTGCCGGGTGGATGTCATTTTGCAGCTTGGCGGCAAGCGCGGGCGAGAGAAAAACCGGAATAAAAAAGAACGAAGTATAGACTATCATGTCAAGTATTCGTTCAACAATTAAAGACCCTATACTTGTTGCTACAGGAAAGCCGTTTCGCTTCCACAGTAAAACAACGCGCGCGGCTTCGCCAAGGCGCGCAGGCAAGATGTTATTCATCATAAACGAAATAGTTGTAATGTGAAACAGTTCGTTTTTATGAGCGCCGTCTTCGCATTTTGGAAGTATAATTTGCCACCTTACCGCGCGCAGCCACATAACAAAAATTGACAAAACCGCGCAGAGCGCAAGCGCGGAAAAGCTTTTAGTAGAAAGCTCCCGCATAAGGGAGGGGAGTATAGCCTCTTCTCCTTCGCCGGATTTACCAAAAAAGATATAAAGACCCGCGGCGGCCAAAATAAGACCGGCTGCTAACTGCAAGATTTTTGAATATTTCATTTATTTAAACTATTTTTGCATCCTGTTAAAGACAAGCCCCGAATAAAGTTTAGGAAAAAAATTGGTGGACTTTTGCGGCATCCTCTCTCCGCCTTTTACCGTTTCGTTCACTACAGAGATAGACATGGGTCTGATAAAAAATCCGCCGTAAAAATCATCGGCGTGCTTTGTGAGCTGCACTGCGCCTGAGCTTACATCGTTGACATAGTTTACAATATCGTGAAGTACGTGTCCGTCAAGAGGAAGCTGTAAAATGCCGTTTATGATAATTGCGTTTATCTTGGATACGTCAAGATGTTTCCAGCTGCTTGATTGCTGAGGCATTGTGTTTTTGAGAAACTCTTCCCCGCCCGCGTTAAGGCGCAGGCCTGTCAGATCACCGTTAACGCTGTCCCAAAATACAATTTCCGTTTCAGGCTTTTGAGCGAGAGTTTCGCTTATGGTTTCCGCTGATACTCTGCCCAGAGGCTCAAGGTCAAAATAACGGGAAAGCTCGCTTTTCATATCTGTCACAGCTTTGCCCATATCGCTCTTTCGTACTAAACGGTGAAACGGACGGATAACAAGGCCGGGATCTGCCATAGAGACAAGCGTCATCATTACATGGGAGAAATCTTCGCTCTTTTGATCTCTATAGAATCTGAGCGCCGTTTCATATCTGTGGTGACCGTCCGCTATAAGGATATTTCGTGTTTTCATTAAAGATGTTGTCTCAGAGATAAAAGCGTCGTCGGTACAGCGGTAGAGTGTGTGAGCCACGCCGTTTTCATCGGTGAATATTCCTACAAGAGCGGCGCTCTCCATAATTTTGCGTATCATGGTATAAAACTCGCCGTTGTCGTCTGTGGCAAGACCAAAAATCTGTCCCGTGTTGGATTTGGTAGTTTCCATAAGCTCGTAACGATCCTGCTTTGGGCCTGAGAGAGTGTATTCGTGAGGAAATACAACCTGCTCCTCAAAATCGACCAACTTAACAAGTACGCATATACCGGTACGTTCATGCGGTACGGTTTGGCCGTTTTGTTCAGTTGTAAACTGCTGTCTGTAGATATAAACGCTGTCTCTGTCATCCTGAACGATAATACCTTTGTCAATCCACTCCTTAAAAAAACCGGCGGCTCTTACGTGGCGGTCTTTATTCGCGCTGTCGGACGCTTCGCGGCGGTTCTGAGTAATTCTTACGACATTACGCTCATCTTTAGCGTAAAGTGTCTCAACCATCGCGTCGTCAATCATATCGTAAGGCGGCGCGCAGTGTTTTCCAAGCTCTTCCGCTTTGTTAATTGCAAACCGATACCCCTTAAATGCCTTCACATCAGCCATCTCTGTAAGCTCCTGTTTATGAGAAAAGATTCGTTTGTACCGCACATTTACCGCAAAAACTTTTGCGGTGAACAGGACTTAAACCGTGCTCTGTAATCGCCGCTATATGTTTTTTTGTCCCGTAACCCTTGTTGCCGTTAAAATCGTACATTGGATACTGCTCATGCAGCTCATCCATAATGCGGTCGCGGGTGACTTTTGCGATTATTGACGCAGCGGCAATGTTTGCGCTCACGCCGTCTCCGCCCACTACAGTTCGCTGTAACTTTTTGTCTATTCCCGCGATCAATTGATTTCCGTCAACAAGCATCATATCGTAAAGTCCGGCAAGTTTCTCAACCGCAATTCTCATTGCCAGAAAAGTCGCTTGCAGGATATTTATTTCATCAATCTTCTGCGGACTCACTATCCCCACGCCGTAAACGCATCCGCTCATCATTATTTTTTCATAAAGTTCATCCCGGCGTTTTGCATTCAACTTTTTTGAATCGTTTATCCCGTCAATCGGTGACCCTAGATCAAGAATCACAGCTGCCGCCGCTACAGGCCCCGCTAAGGGGCCGCGTCCGGCTTCGTCAACTCCGGCGATTCTGATACCGTTGCTTTCAGAAACGGTGATGTCGTATTCATATAAATCTTTAGTTTTCAGAATCAACCTCAGACAGTATTTTAACTTTTCTTCCATCAACACAAATTTGCCCTAAAGCAATTGCCTGTAACGCCCGCCAATATGTACTGTGTTCAGCTTCAAGCACGCGGGCCGCAAGCGTCTCCGCGTCATCATCATCAAGAACATCTACTGTTTTTTGCATTATGACAGGGCCGTGATCGTACTCCTCGTCAACAAAATGCACCGTAACGCCTGAAACTTTCGCGCCGTACTCAAGCACCGCTTTATGCACATTTATACCATACATTCCTTTACCGCCAAAAGCGGGGAGAAGGCCAGGATGAATATTCACAATTTTATTGCGGTACTCTTTTACAATGCGCGAAGGGAGCTTTTTCATGTAACCGGCTAATACTATAAGTTCCGCTTTTGCCTCTGTCAACGCGTCCATCATCGCCTGCGCATATTTTTCTTCATCGTCAAAATGAGACGGCGCTATGTGCAGGGATGGAATATTGTTTGAACGCGCGCGGTCGAAAGCGGCGGCCTTACTGTTATTTCCCACCATCAAAACAAAATCAACATGCAGATCACCTTTTGCCTTGCGGTCAAGCAAAGCCTGAAAATTACTTCCGCCCCCAGACGCAAATACCGCGCACCGCGTAGACATCGTTTATACCTCTTCCGCTTCTGAAACTGAAACATCTTCCTGTATCTGCGGACGTTCAAGCTTCTGTACATTGCCGTTATACGATAACTGATACTTTATGCCTGCCCAGGTAATTGTATGTGTGAACCATGTTCTCATATAAGCTATTACATGGGTCATGCGCATAAAAGGCTGTAACAGCAGAAACCGCCCCAAAAACGGCATCTTTCCCAAAAAGGGGTAAAGCAGGGCTACAAGAGTATGTCCGGCTATGAAAAACAGCGACACGCCGCCCCCAAGAGTCCAAAACAAGTTAAGGTCTCTTGTAGAAAACGCTCCAAACGCGGCTATCGGGAGCAGGCAAAGAAGCGTGAACGCCGTTAGCACAAGGGAGAGCGTAAAAAACCACAACCCCTTTTGATACGCCTTTAAATACATAATCTGTCTTTCAAACCACGACGTCGCGCCAGCCATCGTTTCTATCAGATCATCGCTGACAGTTACGCATGCGGGCACGACCATTGCCTTGCGTTTGGCCTTGTAAACCACTGCCGATAAGCTCATATCGTCAACCGCCGCGCTTGCCCACTTTTTCGCTACTTCCAAATTTTGAAAATCTTTGCGCCGTATAGCCATTGAACCGCCCCAAAGCCCCACGCCTCCAAAATAGCAGGCCGCGCAAAAACAGGTGTATATGAAAATATTAATATAAGAATGGCACATCTCGCCAATTGAACCAGTTGTAGATATAAGCCATCTAAAGCCGGTTGTAACAGTTATTTTACTGTTTTGCAGAGGGAGAACAATCTCACGCAGCCACTCTTTTGCCGGCTTTATATCGGAATCCGCGAATACAAACACTTCTGAGGAGCTTTTGACCTCCTGCAGAGCGGCAAGAAGGTTATAATTTTTCTGAGCGCACTGTGAGGCGAGTCCCGCAATTGTAAATTTTACGCGCTTGTCTTCAGAGAGTATTTTACGAATTTCAGGTACTGCGGCGTCGTTTTCGCTCTCTGTAACGTATATAACTTCATAATTTGGGTAATCAAGCTGTAAAAATCCGCGCAGGTTGTTCCCGAAATTTTTTGGAATACCTTTACACGGTACAATAATGCTGCATAAGGGAGCGTAAGAAGCGTCATATTTTAACCGGATACCGCGATAAATGATTTTTTGATAAATAATAGTAAACAGTGTCGCCGCGAAATCTCCTATTACAACAAACGCGCCTGCAAAAAAGAGAATATTTAACGCTATATGTGATCCAAATATACTTTCCTGCACTCAAACACCTCTTTCAAAATTTTTTAACAGTGATACGGAGTGATCCCAAACACATCTCCTTCCTCCCGAGATTACTTCCGACCCTGTAATATTGAGGCGCCTGCCAATCTTACACCGCACCGTCCGACAACTGCACGACAGGCGTGAGGCCGCCGGACGGCACAGCGCAAGATTGGCAGGCCATTTAATGTATCGAACAATAAAAATACGTCATTTCCATTAGAAGTGGGGAAAAAAGCGTTCTGGGGTCTTAAACAGTTTTTAAGCATTTCACTCTCAATGGGTAAAAAACTTGAATTCCTTCAAAAACAGGATTGTACAGGAGTGTTTTTATATTATATTGGAATCAACCATGTAGGGTGAAAAAAGATAATTTATTGGAAAAATTATCGTGAATAAAGCCAATAAAACAATAGGTGTTCACGGAAAAATCAAAAAACCATGAATTAGTCAGTGAAATACTATGATTGATCTGCCGAAAAAAAACAAGATTAGTACGTTAAAACTGGAATCTCAAAAAACAGTCAAAACAGGGCTGTATGATCTTAACAATTTGACTGGTAGTGAATGGACTTTGCACGGGAAAAGTGTACAAACGTTTAATAGTCCAATTACTGAAAAACGGAAAAAACATGGTGCCGCTTATCCTTTGTCATTAGCCAAACATTTTATAGAGATTTACTCAAAGGAGGGAGATACCGTTTTAGACCCATTTGCAGGGGTAGGTACAACATTAGATGCTGCAAATTTATTAAAAAGAAATTCATTAGGCATTGAATTAAATCCTGAATTTATAAAACTGTTTAAAAAAGGAATTGATGTTAAAGACGGTATACAAAATTATGATTACCAAAGAACTGTTTTTCAAGGTTCAGCATTGAATATTGGAGAATTTATACCTAAAAACGTTGTGGATTTCATATTAACTTCGCCGCCTTATTCTAATTTACTTAATAAAATACGAGAAAATTTCGCCGACAAAGATTATAAAAACAATCCTTACAAAAATCAAAGTAGAAAGCTGGCAAAACCTTATTCTATTTCGGAAGAAGATTTAGGTAATCTTTCTTATGAGGATTATTTAATCGAAATGAAAAAATTATTTTTTTATTTATTGGGTACCGCTAAGCAAGGTGCTTATAATGTTTGGATTGTGAGGGACTATAGAGATTTGAGTAACAGTTTGCCATATATAAATTTGCACGGTGATTTAATGAGAATTGCAACAGAAACAGGCTGGGTTATGTGGGATTTAATCATTTGGGATCAATCCAACCAGAGAAAATTAGTTAGATTGGGGGGTAACAAATCAAGACGATATTATTTTAATATAGGTCATTCATTTATTTTAGTTTTTAGAAAGAATTTGAAGGGAGAGAAATTCTGATAATTAGTAATTTACACAAAAGTACAACATATTTTACACATGGATTCCATCCATATCCTGCAAAATATACTCCGCAGCTTGTGAATAGGTATCTTTCTTCCTTTTGTAAACAAGGATACACTATACTTGATCCCTTTTGCGGCAGTGGAACTGCGGTGGTAGAGGGGGCTATAAATGGAATAAATGCTGTTGGAATTGACTTAAATCCAATTGCTTATATCATTTCAAAAGCCAAATCCAATAACTACAAAAAGAACGATATTCAACTTGTTGATAAAATAATTAAACAAATACGAACATTAAACGAAAAAACTTCTGTAAATATTGAAATTCCTGATTTCCCAAACAGAAATCATTGGTTTCAAGATAATGTTTGTTTGGAATTAGCTGTTTTAAAAACAAAAATAAATCTAGTAGAAAACAGCAACGTGAAAGATTTACTATTATGCGCTTTTTCAAAAATTGTTGTTCGAGTTTCAAATCAAGATAGTGAAGTTAGATATACAGCAAAAAATAAAAATCACCCAGATGGAATAGTTTATAGTTTGTTTATTGAAACACTTTTAGATTATATTGAGGTGCTAAAATCAAACGAACATTCTATTTTAGCTAAAACGGAGATTTTGAATGGTGATACCTTGTTGGAACTAAAACATTTTACAGATAATCATTTTGATTTTGTAATGACTTCCCCGCCTTATATTAATACTTTTGATTATTATTTGTATCATAAATTAAGAATGTTTTGGTTAGATTATGACCACCGACCTGTTAGGCAGAAAGAAATTGGTAATCACCATCGTATTGACACCAAAGATTTTGATACGGCAAAGAAAGAGTACGTAGACTCGATGTCAAATATTATAAACGAACTGTCGCGCGTATCTAAGCCAAAATCAAATTTTGTTATGATAATTGGTGATGGAATTGTTGACGGAATTACAATTGATATGAGTCAGGTAATTTCTGAAATTTGTCAAAATTCAAATTATAAAATTCAAAATATCGAAAGTGTCAACTTGTCGGAGACGACGCGCTCGTTCAATAGAAAATTTTCTAATGCTCCTAAAAAAGAGCATAATATTATTCTAACAAATTATAAATAAGTTAAAGATATGCTATACACTGAAAATTTAGAAGAGATCATTTTTAACAGACATCAAATGTTCGCTTCCGATGAATTGATAGTTTTATCGGGATATGTCGGGCCCAAACCAATTGAAAGATTGAAATCATTACCAATTCCATCTAAAGTTGTTTATGGTATGTACGGAGCAGAAGGCATAAAGCGGCCTTTACACAATTCTTTGATTAATCTGCAAAAATCTATTGATAGACTAAATATTTTTTATTCAAATTTACCTGTCCATTCTAAATGTTATGCCTGGCGGAATAATGGACAAATTGTTCACGCTTTAGTTGGTTCCGCCAATTTTTCAACGAATGGTTTAACGACCCCGTATCGTGAAATACTTGCAGAAACAACTGTTGACACTTTTAATCCATTAAATGAGTATATCAAAAAAGTATTAAACAACTCCATTTCGTGCTTGGAAGTAGGGATGAGTAAAATTTCAACTACAGTATTAGACACAGTTTGTTTTCTGTCATTGCTGGGGAGGAATGGAGAAGTGCAAAATACAGCAGGATTAAATTGGGGGCAGAACCCAAAAAATCATACAAATAAAAACGATTCTTACATAAAAATACGGGTACAAGACGTTAAAGATTTTCCCGAATTATTTCCACCCAAGCAAATTAATCCATTAAAATTTGACGGTAGAGGCAGGCTTCATCGTCATAATGATAATATTGAGATTATATGGGATGATGGGGTATGTATGGACGGCTTATTTTTTGGGAACCAAACTATTGACGATAGGATGTATCCTAAACAAGTCAGTTCATTTCCTCATTCTGCGGAAATGGGGAAATATTTACGGCGAAGATTAAATGTGCCCGAAGAACAACCTGTGCGAAAATTTCATTTGGACAGATACGGTAGAAATACAATAGGTATTTCATTAATTAGTGAAGGGGTTTACAGGTTTGATTTTTCTGTGAACTCAAAAGCTGTGACTATCTAAAAGAAAAACTCACGCGAGATATTCTTTGAGATACTGCCCTGTAACAGAAGCGCTGTTCGCGGCAATTTTTTCCGGTGTTCCCTGCGCTACAACAGTTCCGCCCTTATCGCCGCCTTCAGGGCCTATGTCAATTATGTAGTCGGCGCATTTTATTACGTCAAGATTGTGTTCTATTACAATGACAGAGTTCCCTTTGTCTACAAGATCATGTATAACGCTCATCAGCATGAGTATATCCTCAAAATGGAGCCCTGTTGTTGGTTCGTCAAGGATGTAGAGCGTTTTTCCAGTTGCGCGTTTGGCAAGTTCGGAGGCAAGCTTAATGCGCTGAGCTTCGCCGCCTGAGAGGGTATTTGCGCTCTGTCCGAGTCTTATATATCCTAACCCCACCTGAGAGAGTACCTGTAACTTTTGCTTGATTGCGCTGAGATTGTCAAAGAAAATAAGCGCTTCGTCAACGCTCATATTTAATACGTCTGATATTGACCGTCCTTTGTAGAGGACTTCAAGAGTTTCGCGGTTGTAGCGTTTGCCGCCGCAGTTTTCGCATTGAACATAAACATCCGGCAAAAAGTGCATCTCTATGCGCAGTACGCCGTCGCCTTCGCACGTTTCGCACCTGCCTCCTTTAGTGTTAAAGCTGAAGCGTCCCGGAGAGTACCCTCTTATTTTACTTTCGGGAAGCATGGCGAATAGATTTCTTATAGCGTCAAAAGTTTTTGTATAAGTAGCTGGGTTAGATCTTGGGGTTCTGCCGATAGGTGATTGATCTATGTCAATTACCTTATCAAGGTTGAAGAGCCCCTCTATATTTTTATGCGGCAGAATAGTAACTTTTGAATTGTGCAATTTTTTCATTAACGCCGGGTAAAGAGTCTGGCTTACAAGAGAGCTTTTTCCTGAACCTGATACTCCCGTAACGCAAACAAGCATTCCAAGCGGGAAACTTACATCGATATTTTTTAGATTGTGTCCTGCCGCGCCCTTAACTTTTACCGACAGCCCGTTTCCTTTTCTTCTTTTTACCGGAAGCGGGATAGAACGCTTACCGCTTAAATAAAGACCAGTCAATGAGACTTTTGACTTTGTGACTTGAACAGGCGTTCCGCACGCAACCAATTCACCGCCGTGTGACCCGGCGCCCGGGCCGATATCAATCAGGTAATCAGCCGCCATAATTGTCTCTTTGTCGTGCTCAATTACAACAACCGTATTGTCAAGGTCTCTAAGCGCTGTAAGGGTCGCAAGAAGCCGTGTATTGTCTCGCGGGTGTAAACCGATACTCGGCTCATCCAAAATATAAAGCACGCCGGTGAGCTTTGAACCGATCTGAGTCGCAAGGCGGATTCGCTGAGACTCCCCGCCGCTTAGCGTTGCCGCCGTACGATCAAGACTCAAATACGTAAGTCCTACATCGCTCAAAAATCCAAGCCTCTGCAAAATCTCCCTTATTACCGGTTTTGATATCTCTATCGCGTGTCCGGTTGGGTTGTAGTTTTTGAAAAAATGAAGAGCGTTTTCTATTGAGAGAGCTGAAACATCCGCAATACTCTTTCCGTCAACCAATATCGCCAGAACCTGTTTTTTGTATCGCGTTCCTTTACACGCGGGACAATCTTTGCGTGTCATGAAAGTTTCTATCCATTTGCGGATATCTTCAGACGCGCTGTCTCTGTGACGGCGCAGCAGATTGGGAATAACTCCCTCAAACGCTTTGTTGAAACGGGCTTGAAGCTTGCCGTCTTTTCCATAGAATTCCAGGTCAAGTTTTTCGCCGTCATTTCCGTGTAATAAAATCTCTTTATGTTTTGCGGAGAGTGATTTGTACGGTACATCCATCGGTATCTTATATTTTTTACATACTGTGTTCAGCATGTTGTTGTTCCATCCGCCGTCTATATACGCGCCGTTCCAGGGCACTATCGCTCCGCCGCTCAAATTGACAGATGGGTCAGGCACAACAAGATCAAGATCTATTTCCATAAGAAACCCAAGACCGTGACACTCTTCACACGCCCCAAGCGGGCTGTTGAATGAAAACATGGCGGGGCTTGGTTCATCATAACTTATGCCGCATACGGGGCAGGCGAGACGGGTTGAAAAAAGCAGCTCCTCTTTACCTGTGACATCAATAATAATCGTCTCTTCACTGCTCACTTTAAGCGCGGTTTCAAGCGATTCGGCAAGGCGCGAACCAATTTTTGACGAACTTATCAACCTGTCAATCACCACCTCTATAGTATGCTTCTTTTTAGGATCAATCGGAATCTCTTCATCAATCGCGTAAATTACTCCGTCAACCCGAACTCTAACATAGCCGCTTTTTTGCAGCTTTGAAAGAAGCTCCTTATGAACCCCTTTTCTATTATTAACTACAGGCGCAAGGATTTGGAATTTTGTCCCTTCGTCAAGCTTTAAAATTTGATCCGTTATCTGCTGTATGCTCTGACGCGCGATAATTCTTCCGCAGCTGTAGCAGGTTGGCGTACCCGCTCTCGCGTAAAGCAGGCGCAGATAATCGTGTATCTCTGTTATTGTTCCAACTGTAGAACGCGGGTTATGATTTGTGGTCTTTTGTTCAATTGAAATAGCGGGCGAAAGTCCTTCTATCTGGTCAACGTCAGGCTTTTCCATAAGTCCAAGGAACTGCCTCGCGTAAGCGGAGAGTGATTCTACATAACGCCGTTGACTTTCTGAATACAGAGTATCAAAAGCGAGAGATGATTTCCCGCTGCCGCTGAGTCCGGTAATTACTGTAAGTGAATTGCGCGGTATGGTTACATTGATGTTTTTAAGATTGTGAACCCGCGCCCCTTTTATTACAATGTTGCGCATCGGTTAATCCAAGCTCTCCTCATCTGTATTCTGCGCGGCCTCATCACCGCTGTTGTAAACATGAAAAGCGTTGTTTACCGCTTCTGTTACTTTCGCCCTGTTAAAGGGTTTGAAGAGGCAGGGGTAGCGGATTGTTTTGTAAATTTTCACAAGCGTATGTTTGGGGTTGTAGCCAAAACCGGTCATAAGCGCTATCTGGCATCCGTAATTTTTCTCTTTTATTTTACTGATGAACTCATAACCGTCCATATCGGGCATGGCAATATCCGTAAGTACCAGAAAGTATGGCCTACTGTCTAATTCTTGAAAAGCCTGCTGAGTGGTATCGACAGTTGTCACCTCCCAGTCAAGCGACTCAAGGTATATTCTCAAAAACTCAAGAACGTCTACCTCGTCGTCAACAACAAGAATACGTTTATTTTTTTCTGCTGATGAGCTCATAAGTTTTATCTATCAATTCCTGTTTACCAAATGGTTTTGAAATATAAGCATCGGCGTTCATTATATGAAGACCTACCATGTGATCAAACGACTCTCCCTTACCTGTAATAATCGCTATGGGCACATTGTCAAAAGAGCTGTCATCTCTAAGAATTCTGAAAACCGCCCATCCGTCAAGCTTCGGCATACACAAATCTAAAAGTATAGCGTCCGGCCTGTACTCTTTAGCCGCTTCGTAAGCCGCTTCCGAATCAAAAACAGTATTAACCTCAAACATATCCGTTTCGAGTACGAGCTTTACAAGCGCGGCGCTGTCGGTATCATCTTCAATAAGCAGAATTTTCTTTTTCATACTTAATTAAATACCCTATTTTTTTGAGAACTCGGCAAAGAGCCATTTCCAGTACCGCAGCACTACAAAAAAAGCGATACCCGCCGCCGCGCACCTGAGCGTATATGTTATTACCGAAACAGCTCCAAAACTTAACGATTGCGGAATAGTCTCAAGACCCGACGCCGCTATAATCGCCCCCGATGTAGCGAAAAGAATTACATAGTACGGTTTTAACGCAAGCGCCTCGCCAAGCCGCTTGCTAAGATACGCAAAAACAAGCATCATAACGATTGCCGACATGTCAAAAAAGAATAGAGACTGCTCGTAAATCACACTTTACCTCGTTTTTCTCATTGACACATACAAACCGCTTATGCTTAAAGCGCTGCTCATACTGCAGCCCAAAAGAGACGTCGCTCTCAAAATACCTACATAATCTCCGCCGTCCCGTATTAAAAGAGTACCAATAAACACCCCGCCGAGAAGAAGCGATAAAAGAAAACCAAGAAACGGCGCGTGATGATTTAATTTTTTCTTGTAAAAAGCTGAAATCAAAAACGCCACAACATTCAATCCCATACAGAAAGAGACGTATCCGGCTACAAGAAACAGTTCTGCGGCTGTAGGGAGTTCCACAATGCCGCTCATTTCTTACCGAATACATTTACAAATGCATCCTGAGGGGTTGAATGTGTTATTCCGCTCATTATCCCTTCTTTGCCGCTGAACTTTGACGCCACCTCTATCCCCTTCGCGGTAACCTTAAAGCAGCGGATATCTTTTTGATGATCACTGCCCCGCATTTTAAGAAAACAGACCGCTTTCTCAATGGCGCTGTCTATTTCGACATACCGCAAAAGTACGTAAGTGTCAACAATAAAGGGTATTTTACTTGTAATTTGAGAGACAGAGCCAAGAAGAGAGTCGTTCTCTCTAAGTAAAATACTTGTCACCCCTTCTCTTTTCAAAGCGTTAATAAAGCGCCGTTCAAGGTTTCTCAATTCATTAGGATTCGCGGCGATCGATTCAAAGTGCGTCATGGAGTCAATAACCACCCGCTTTATACCCATCTCCTCTACAATTGAGATAAATTCCCCGTCCGGTTTGTCAAATTCGCCAAGAGTTGTAGCGGGATCAGAAAAAATGATTTTCAGCTTGCCCTCTTTTTCAAGCTTTTTAAAATCCCATCCAAACTGCATTGCGTCATGATAGTATTGCTGGGGAAATTCTTCAAAAGTGATAATTAGGCCGGGCTCATCAAACATGGTGATGCCGTTATAAATAAATTGCATCCCCATAGTAGTTTTACCGGTGCCTGGAGCGCCCTCCAAAAGATTAGCCGAAGAGGGAAGAAATCCGCCGCATATCATTTTGTCTAACGATTTTATTCCAAACGCAACTCTTTTTTCACTCATAACACAACCACTTTTTAATGTTTAAGAAAACAGATGCACAATTGCCGCTTTTTGAACATGAAGCCGGTTCTCAGCCTCCTCAAAAGCAACTGAATTTGAAGAGTCAAGCACCTCGCTTGTAATCTCCTCTCCCCGCAGCGCGGGCAGACAGTGCGAAACTAAAACGTCTTTAGATGCGGCAGCAATAAGCGCGCTGTTGACCTGATAATCCGCAAATATGGCTTTGCGCTCCTGCGCCTCACTCTCCTGCCCCATACTCGCCCAAACATCGGTATAAAAAACCTCCGCCTTTGCGGCGGCTTTATACAGATCATTCGTTACAGAGATACTGCCGCCGCTTTGAGCGCATATCTCCTTACAACGTTCAATCATCTCTTTTTTAGGCTCGTATCCTTTTGGTCCCGCAAATGTAAAGTTATGACCTAATTTGGCGCAAATTACCATAATGGAATTACATACATTATTGCCGTCACCCACAAAAACCACATTCTGCTTAACATCTCCGCGCGCTTCCGTTACAGTAAGGCCAAAAGCAAGCGCCTGGCATGGGTGGTGCGTATCTGTAAGCGCGTTTATAACAGGAATTGAGCTTGAGCGCGCAAGCCGCTCTATTTTATCGTGCCCAAAAGTGCGGTAAACGATTAAGTGCACAACTCTCTCAAGATTTCGCGCGACATCCTCAATACTCTCCCGCGTGCCAATGCCTACAGCCTCAGAAGCAAGATTTATAACATGTCCGCCAAGCTCATGTATTGCCGTTTCAAACGTAATACGGGTGCGAAGCGACGGCTTTTCAAAAATAAGCACGCCGGTTTTCTTATCAAGAAGCTTGCTGTATTCATTACTATAACGCTTGGCCTTAATCTCAGCCGCAAGCTTGATTATCTCTCTGATCTGCTCCGTAGAGTAATCAAACAGCGTCAATAAATCTTTTTTTTGCGTACTCATTACTAGCTAACCTGATTTTAATAGAATTTTTAAATAATTTTGCATATTATATATTTGATATTAACTATTTTACCATTAAGGAGCAAAAGAGGTCAACCTTTTTTTGTTACGGTGAAATATATCACAGTGTGATAGAACCAGTAATGATATTATATTTTAGAAAAAAGGCTATTATAGATGAACATATTATCACAAATAAAAAATGTCACGCTGCTCCTGTTTGTGTTGTGTCCGTTGATTTTTGCCCAAAGTTATCCCAATCATTTTCTACAACATTGGGGGGGGCGGGGTTGCATAAATTCTAAACGCGTATAGAACGTGTTCGAGGTAAAGTCAACTCCGCTATATGTAATAAAAGTACCGTTCCTATGTCCCAAATAAAAGTTTAATTGGTTCGGAATTTGCGTGAGCATTATCAGGTAACCAATAAGTAGATTTTTGTAGTTGACTTTTATAAAAAAATTGAATATATTATTAAATAATAGTGGAAACTGTACCATGCCTCGTTTCGGACGTTCAAGTGAGGGATTTTGCATTCACAAGCATGGCAAGGTTTCCGCTGTTGTTTTTTCCTGACCGCATACTTTTAACACGAAGATCCAAATGCCCCTTTGATATATTTGCAACGACTGTAGTACAGCCATTTAGTGTCTTTACAAAAAGCAAAGCAGGTTTTTCCATGTTTTTAGAATCATACGATATATTGTCATATTCCTGAATGATTTTTGGAATGTTTACAAAATCGTCAACAGTAATAACCCTTTGCCCGCGCAGTTCTTCTGTTTTCATGTTTCCATGTTTTTTTAGAGTATGTCTGACATCATCAGCCCAAAGAGTACAATTATAATCTTCGACATCAATACCAGTATCTATTTTAATGCGTTGAGAGAGTTCTTTAGATACTGCCCCCAAATACATTTTTTTACCTAAGTTTTTTTTCAATATGGCGTCTTGGACAAAGGAACGTAGCTGAGTTTCATTTTCATAAATTACAATACTTTTACTCTTCGCCCAGTTTTGGCGCTGGTGGTCAGAGTAACTTTTGAGTCTGTACGTTGTACTAATCGTTAGGTTTTTAATCAAGCCGTCCGCCATATAAACTTTTAAACCTCCTCGCGGGTCTCTTATCCTATGATCTTAGATTCTATCGCCATTAAATGTATGAGTCTCATGTACCGATTTGGGTTTGAGATATCTATAACAGTCCAGCAATACTTTTGTTTTTGGAAATGAAATTGAGAAATAAGAAATGAAAAAAATGAGAGGCGTAACCTGATAAATAAAATAAGTGAATTTTATATTCTTCGCAACAGGTTTGTTAGTTTTATTGAGAATTGAATTTGAAATTCGGGACGAAGATGCGTTTTGGGGTTGCGGAATTGGTGAAAAGTTGAGGAGGGTAAGGGAGGCAGCCGTTTATATAACACAATCATCCTTCATACAATCATTAAACTAAAAAACTTGACTCACACAAAGGCATATTTGTATATTATTATGCTTGATAAACCATTATCCGTATTTTTACATGTATTTCCATATCTTGGAATTGCGGGAAAAATGCGAAAATGAAAGAAGATCACCTTAAAAAGGATCACTGTTAAAATGGCGAGAAAAAAGATTATAGCCGGTAACTGGAAGATGAATACAACTGTTGAGGAAGCGGTAGCGCTTGCGAAAGATGTTGCGGCGGTTGTTGGTTCTGTGAGCGATGTAGATGTTGCGGTTTGTCCACCTTATGTTAATCTCGCGGCGGTAGCTGAGGCGATTAAGGGTTCTAATGTAAAACTTGGCGCTCAGGATGTACACTGGGAAGCTAAGGGCGCGTTCACCGGAAAAGTAAGCTGCGCGATGCTTAAGAGCGTTGGCGTTACTTATGTAATTATCGGCCACAGCGAACAGCGCCAGTATTTTGGTGAAACTAATGAGACTGTAAATAAAAAGACAAAAGCGACTCTCGCCGCCGGTCTTCTCCCTATCGTTTGCGTTGGAGAAACTCTTGATGAAAGAAACGGCGGTAAGATGGACGCAGTGATTGACGCTCAGGTACGCGGCGGGTTTGAAGGTATCAGCGCCGCCGACGCCGCAAAGTGCGTTGTTGCTTACGAGCCTGTATGGGCTATCGGCACTGGCGTAACAGCGACTTCCGCTCAGGCTAACGAAGCGCATATCTTTATCAGAAAAATTTTGACAGAGCTTTTTGGAAAAGAAACCGCGGATACAATACGTATACAGTACGGCGGCAGTATGAAGCCCGATAACGCCAAAGAACTTCTCGCAATGAGTGACGTTGACGGCGGTCTCATAGGCGGCGCGGCTCTTAAAGCGTCTGACTTTGCGGGAATTGTTCAGCCTAAGTAAAGTTTTTAGTAGTTAGTTTTTGGTTTTTAGACTAAAAACTACAAACTAAAAACGGGTTTATTGTTTTAACTTAAAAAATTGGTGGCAGCATGATTTTTGGTCTTTTGCTTGTGATTTTTCTGTTAGTATGTGTCTTTTTGTGTCTTCTTGTATTGATTCAATCCGACAAAGGCGGCGGCTTGTCCGGTACACTTGGCGGCTTGAGTGGCGCAAGCAACTTTTTGGGGACTCAGGACACTGCTAATGTCCTTACAAAGGGCACATACATCTTTGGCGGTGTTTTTTTGCTGCTTTGCGTACTTATGACATTCTTCGCGCCCGGCGGTCAAAACGCTATGCACAAGTCAGGTATGCAGAAGCGCGCTGAGAGAGCCGGAATTGTGGTTCCGGCAACAACTCCGGGAATTACTTTTGGAGACGCGGCTGAAGAGGGCACTGCGATTCTTCCTGGTTTTACTGAGGAAGAGAGCGCTGCCGCTATTGAAAATGCAGCTCAGAGCGAAGAGTAAGCAAGGAGTACAGACAAGGCATGCCTTGTCCTATACGATTACGATATAAAAAGCGGTTGTGGTGAAATTGGTAGACACGCTACTTTGAGGGGGTAGTGGGCGTATGCCTGTGGCGGTTCGAGTCCGCCCAACCGCATTTATCAAATTAAAAAAAGGGCCGTCTCAAAATGAGGCGGCTTTTTTGTTATGAAAATGTTTTCGAGTTTAACTTTGATGAAGAAGAAGCATGTAATATATTCTATGGTATATATCCAAAACGGATGTTAAATGTGCGCGGTTTAACTGCTGGAGGTATATCAATGATACGCAAAACATTGGCGGCGTTGGTTATTGTTTGGTGTGCAGCTGGGGCGGCCTCTGCCTTACCTACGGTCAAAATCACTACGGCGGATGGCAACGACCCGCCGGCGGGTACGCTTGTACCTGGCAGCGCTGCCAACAACAGTCCGGCCTTTAACTTCGACTATATTGAAATGAGCAAGTTTGAGATAACCGGCGCGGGCAATCCAAATTTTAACATAACCAGAAATACACCGCGGGACTCCGTAAGAATGCGCGGGAATTCTACGGCGAATGTCGATATGCCCAAAAAGCCGTACAGGATAAAATTCGGCGATAGGGTCGGTCTCTTTGGGAAAGAGCCGGCGAGGAGTTGGGTGCTCCTTGCCAACCACATGGACAGGACGTTCGCAATGACCGCCCTCGCGCTGAGGCTTGGGGAGATAGTCGGGCTTGAATTTACGAATACATCCCAGTTTGTAAATGTGGAAATATGCGGTCCAAGCGGTACATGTACTTACAAAGGTATCTATCAGCTTACTGAACAGGTGCAGGTGAATCCGGGGCGGGTCGATATAAGTAAAAGGGACGGCTTTCTTGTTGAGTTTAATTTTCATAACCCTAAAGATGACGCAATTTATTTTACAACCGGGTCTAACCGTTATGGCTTAAGCGTGTTTATCAAGTCGCCGGAGATTGATGATATAGACTATAAGGGCAGCAGTATTTCGCTGTATCCTGAATTGGCCTTTGTTCGAGATGAATTGAACTCAATACTCGATACCATAGCAAATAACGCAAGATTTCAAGCCGGCGCGCATCGCAAAATGATCGACATTACAAGCTATGCTAAGTACGTATTTATCCAACAGTTTATCGCTAACTTTGAGTGGTCTCAGCTTGGGTATCTCGGTTCAAACTTTGCCTATAAGAGTGCCGGCGGCAAGTTAAAGGCCGGACCGATTTGGGATTTTGATTTGTCAACGGGAACTTTGGGTTTTGGCAGCCCTACAACGTATACATTTCTTTCAACATCAAGTTCAACGCTTAATGTAGACCCTACCGCGAACAGCGCTCAACAACGTGAGGCGCGGTTTGCCTTTTACAGAAGACTCTTTGAAGACGAGGTATTCCGCGCAAGGTATCGAATCGTGTGGGAAGAAAACAAATCCCAAATACAGGCGCTCGCTGCGGCCGGCGGATTTATAGACTCCATAGCCGGTATTTTGAGAGATCATATTGCGGCTAACCACGAACCGTACAGAAATTTTACCGCGCCCCCTCCCAACAGTCCCGGTTGTTTCGTCGGCTGCGGCATAGTTGGTTCCGGCGTTTCCAGTGTAACTCTCTATGATCAAGAGATCACAAGATTGAAAACTTGGTGGAACAACCGCGTCTCACATTGGGACACTCAAATTTCCAACAGCACCAACCGTACGCGCTTTGACGCCAGTAAGAACATCCCTGACGAACCCACTACCTCTGTTACTGCCGCGCGCGCGAAAACGATTAGCGGCGGTCACGTAACAGTTGCGGGAAACAGTATCAAGTTGAATGCGGCCGACAAGGCGAGCGTCTCTGTTTTCAGTCTAGACGGAAGAGTGCTGCGCAAGGTTAGTCTGCCCGCCGGCAATCACACCCTGCGCCTCGGCGATATGCCCAAGGGCGTATATATGATGCGCGTGGCAATGGACGGTCAGATCAGAACGCTGAGGGTTCCCGTGAAATAAATTAATGGATAAAAAAAATATAAAAGACGAAAAATCACCCTATTCCGAAACATCCCGCGAAACTGTTCGCTTGAAAAATCTCTCCCTCCCGCAAATTGAAGAATTTGTTTTAGGATTAGGCGGAAAGAAATTTCACGGCCGTCAGATTTACAAATGGATCTATCAAAAGCGCCTCAGCGACTTTGATGATATGACCAATATGGCCAAACCATTCAGAGCGGAACTTCAAAGATGCGCAAGGATTGACAAACTTGAACCGCGCTGTGTGATTGAGTCGCGTTTTGGGGACGCTGTAAAATTCGGTTTTAAGCTTTGCGAATCGGAACATATCGCCGAGAGCGTGTTATTGATAGATGATAACCGCAGAACCGCTTGCGTCTCAAGTCAACTTGGGTGCGCTCTTGGATGTTCATTTTGTGAAACCGGAAAACTTGGCTTTATCCGCAACTTAACTCAGGAAGAAATTATCGGTCAATTGATAGGTATCAACGATTATCTCATCAGTAAAGGCGATAAATTAATCACAAATGTTGTTTTTATGGGGATGGGCGAAGCGCTCAGTAATTTTAATAATTTTTTATCATCATTATCAATTATTATGGCTGAGGATGGATTTAACATCGGAGCGCGCAGAATAACAGTTTCTACAGCCGGAGTTGTTCCATCCATTGAAAAACTGATGAAAGAAGATTTGACAATCGGCTTAGCGATATCTCTCAACGCGTGGAACAATGATCTGCGGAATAGTTACATGCCGATAAACCGTAAATATCCTATTGAACAGCTTGTTGAAATCGCTAAGAAATACCATAACAAAACAGGCCGCAGAGTCACTTTTGAATATGTTCTCATTAATGGTATTACTGACACCTCTGACGCTGTAACGGCGCTCCACAAACTTCTTGGCGGATTTCCATGCAAGATAAATCTCATTCCTGTCAACCCTGCCGGTAGTAAAGAATATGATTCGCCGGATGAGCGTCAAGTCGTTCGTTTCTCTGAAGAACTCCACCGCCGCGGTCTCGCCGCGACAATCCGGCGCAGCCGCGGGCAGGATATAAGCGGGGCTTGCGGTCAGCTTACGGGCGGCGGCTTGGAATAGTACAAATTTCAATCCAAAACAATTTACAACTATCTTGCGCACCAAAACGCAGTTTGAACAATTTACACTTGTTTTACAGCAATCATAACCGAAAACTGGAAAAAATAATTGAGCGCGTGTTATTTTTATTAATTCCATTGTAATAAATATTTTGTTTGCACAGTCTAATATTCTCAATCTCCATCATAATTTGATTTTAACCGTCTGCGAAAGACGTAAAATACTAATATAATAAACATACAGGATTTTTAAAAAGATGAAAAGAAAGCACAAGATAAGACTCACAATATTCGCAGTGATTGCCATAGCCGCTATTACCGCCGCGCGGATGTGGGCTGCGGCCGATTCAAAAACAGCTGCCGCCGGAGGGGCGGGCGGAGGAGGACGGGGCGCGCCGGTGCCGGTTGAGGTTGCTGAGATGAGCGTGCGCCCAATGGTGGATATTAGGGAGTTTGCGGGGACAGTTAAAGCTTCTTACACTTATGTTGTGTCGGCCAAGGTAGGCGGCCGGCTTATCAGTATAAATAAGCGTATTGGCGATACCGTTAAGGCTAATGAAATAATTGGCAGAATTGAAGACATTCAATACCGTAACGCTCGTGATGAGGCGCAGACTTTAGTCAGAGTGAGCCGCGCGGCTCTTGAGGAAGCAAAGGCTCAGCTGACGCATATTGAGCGGGAACTTGAGCGGTCGCGCGGGCTTGTGGAAAAAGGGATTGTTTCCCGCGCTGAACTTGATGGGCTTAACACTCAGTATGAGACTCAAAAGTCGCGCCATGAGCTTGCCAAAGCGCAATTGGAACAGCGTCAGGTTGCTCTTTCGCAGGCAAAAACAAATTTTGAATACACACAGGTAAGAATTGCTGAAGGGGGACTTATCGCTCAGCGTCATGTTGACGGAGGAACATTGCTCTCTGTCGGCAGTCCGATTGTCACAATTGTGGGGCTTGATACTGTCTTTGTGGAATTGGCCGTTTCCGAAAGAGATTACCAAAGTATAACACAGGGGAAAACAGCAACTGTAACTACAGACGCTATACCCGGAAAAACATTTGACGCGGTAGTGCATAGAGTCGCTCCGTTTTTTCAGACTGCGTCAAGAACCGCCGTTGCCGAAATCGCGCTTCGCAATGATTCGCGTCTGTTAAAGCCTGGAATGTTTGCGCGTATAAATATCAAACTTAATGAAGACGACGCCGCGCGTGTGGTTCCCGCCGCCGCTCTTGTTGAGAGAGAGGGAAAATACTCTGTGTTTGTTGTAGGCGACAGCGCTAAAGTAAGGAGTGTTCCGGTTGAGGTGGGGATTAATGACGGAACTTACGCACAAATTTTGTCTCCGGCAGATTTGAATGGACAAGTCGTCACATTAGGTCAGCATTTACTCCGAAACGGGTCTGCGGTAAATATTGTGGGGGATAGAAAATCTTCCGCGCCGCAGCAGGGTCAGGGTGAGAGGAAGAGCAGATGAGCGAACATTTACCGAATGAACTAGCGGGTAAAGATTCGGGATTTATTTCGTTTCCGGTACGCCGGCCTATCATGACCACCGTTATCTTTTTGATAGTGGTGATAATCGGCTTGTTTTCGCTTACACGTCTTCCTATTGATTTGATGCCCGAAATCACTATGCCCACGGTAACGGTCGTTACTACTTACGAAAACGCGGGGCCGTTGGAAGTAGAGGAACTTGTCACAAGGCCGATTGAGTCCGCGCTCTCCGCTTTGCAGGGTATCGAAGAGATTACATCGACGTCAACAGAAGGCCGCAGTACCGTCCGTGTGACATTCCCCTGGGGAACCGATCAGGAAGCCGCTATCAACGATATGCGGGACAGGCTTGACCGCATACTTGGACGTCTGCCGGATGAAGTTCAGCGCCCTATGATCCGCAAGTTCGATATCTCCGCCATGCCGATTCTTCTGCTTGGCGTTATGGGCGGTGACAAAGATTTGGCGATGATACAGCAGCTCCTTGAAGATCAGGTGCAGTACAGGCTTGAACGTGTGCCAGGCGTGGCCACAGTTGACATCCGCGGCGGACGCAAACGCCAGATTCAGGTCGCTCTGCGCGCCGCAAGCATGGAAGCGTACGGTATGTCAACCGACATGGTCGTTGCCGCGCTGCGTCGGGAGAACAGGAACATTCCGGCCGGGTCTGTAGTTGCCGGTAACCGCGACGTAATGGTGCGTACGCTCGCCGAGTATTCCAATGTAAACGATGTAAGCAGTACCGTTATAACCGTAAAAGACGGGGTACCGATACGCATATCCGATATTGCGGATGTATCCGACGGACTTGAGGAACAAACCTCTTTAGAGCGCATCAACGGTCAGCAGGGAATTCGGCTTGCGATAGCAAAGCAGACCGGTACCAACACCGTCGCGGTGGCTCAGGCCGTACAGCGCGAGGTACGGCGGATTAATCAGGATATCGACGGGCTTGAGATCATCACCTTGATTGACAACGCGGTATATGTCGAACGGGCGATGATGTCAGTTACACAGGCGCTGCTTCTTGGCGGAATTATAGCGATTTTTGTGATTTTGCTCTTTCTCAGAAACGTTACCTCCACAGTGATAATAGGTCTTGCGGTTCCAATATCTGTTATAGCCACTTTCGCTCTTGTCTACTTCTGCGGATTTTCGCTCAATATGATGACTTTCGGCGGACTTGCGTTAGGGATAGGAATGCTTCTTGACAACTCCATTGTCGTTCTTGACAATATCTATCATAAACGCGAAAACGGAGTTAACCCTTACGACGCCGCTGTTAAGGGTACAAAAGAGGTCTGCTCCGCCATTATCGCAAGTACTGTCACCACGCTTGTCGTGTTTATACCAGTCATATTCATGCGCGGAATGTCGGGTATCATGTACCAGTCTCTCGCTTATGTTGTGGCTTTCTCACTTGTCTGTTCACTCATGGTTGCTATGACTCTGGTGCCTATGCTTTCATCCCGCTATCTCCATCCCAAAAAAGAAAAACGTGAGGGTAAAGGGATATTTGGCAAAGCTTTTGACGTATCCGAAAAATGTTACTTAGTGATTGAGCGCAGATACAGTAAAATCATCCGCTGGTCGCTGAGCAACCGACTTACTGTGGTAATGTTTATTTTTCTCCTTTTTGTTTCTTCACTGTTCATGCTGCCTTTAGTCGGTGTTGACCTGATGCCGGCGGCTGACGAGAGCGACGTCGTAATCAACGTGGAGATGGAAGTTGGAACGAAGCTCGACCGTCTTGATGAGACTGTTCTTAAGATTGAAGAGATCGTGAGAAGTGAAGTTCCTGAAATGAGAAATATGCTGTCTAACATTGCGTCAAGTCCTGGCTTTCAGGCTGTTGGCGGCAACACCGCGCGTGTCCGCACGTGGCTTGTCCCGCCCAATCAGCGCAGCAGGTCATCTGTACAGGTGGCAAACGATCTGCGCGAAAAATTGAGAGGCATTCCGGGTGCGACGATTCGTGTACGCGAGGGTCAGGGTCTGTTTATAATGAGAATGGGGACGAACACAGATCAGGCGGTAGGCATAGAGATTCGCGGGTATGATCTTAAAATAGGGCAGGATCTCGCCAACCAAATCAGCACTGCTGTGTCTGACGTTCCTGGTGTAACTGACGTGCGCATAAGCCGCGAGGCGGGGCAACCGGAATTTCGTGTTAAGATTGACAGAAACAAGGCGGCTGAGCTTGGACTCTCCGCAACACAAATCGGGTCAACTGTACAAACCGCTATGGGCGGTACCGCGGCAACTAAGGTGCGTGTAGAAGGCAAGGAGTACGATGTAATAGTAAGATTAGCTGAAGAAGACCGCCGCGGGCTTGACAATATCAATAACCTCTCCGTTATTAACAATTCTGGACAGCCTATCGCCCTCCAAAGCGCCGCGCGGCTTCAGTCTGGTGAGGGGCCTGTAAGAGTGGAACGCCGTGACCGCGAGCGCGTTGTTACCGTAAGCGTAAACTATGTAGACAGAGATATGGGCAGCGTTGTCGAAGATTTGAGAGCCGCGCTCAAGGAGATATTGGTTCCTCAGGAGTTCGCGGTACTAATACGCGGCGACTGGGAAGAGCAGCAGAAAGCGCAGCGTGAAATGATAATGGCCATTGCGATGGCGATCATACTGATATTCCTTGTAATGGCCGGTCAGTTTGAATCTTTTAAGGATCCGTTCATCGTTATCTTCTCTATTCCCGTATCACTAATCGGTGTGGTAACTATAATGATGGCAACAGGAACGCCGTTTACCATTCAGGCATTTATAGGACTTCTTATATTAGTTGGTATATCCATCAACAACGCTATTGTGTTAGTTGACTTAGTGAACAGGCTGCGCCGCGAACAGAAGATGGAGCTTTTTGAGGCGTTACAAACCGCGGGCGAACGCCGCCTGAGGCCGATATTAATGACCTCATTTTCAACAGTATTAGGACTATTGCCTATGGCGATAGGCTTGGGCGAAGGCAGCGAAGCGCAAGTTCCGATGGCGCGGGTTGTTATAGGCGGGCTTGTAACGTCAACATTAATAACATTGGTATTGATACCCGTGATATACTCACTTGTAGAACAGAAAACCGGTAAAAAGAGAAAGGTATCACAAGCGGAAGCATGAAGATATTTAATATCAATAATATTGTAATAAAATCCTTAGCAGTCCTGTGTGTCATTGGTTTTTGTTTTAACGCTTTTGGGAGCGGCACGCCTCCAAAAAGTACATTAAATTTATCTCTAAAAGACGCGTTAACAAGAGCTATGAGAGATAATCCTCTCGTGAAAATTGAGAGAATAAACACAGAGGTTGCTTCTTCGTTTGCGGGTGATCAGCGTTATGTCTATGAACCGCGTGTAAGACTTTCCTATCAAACGACTGAACGCAGCAGCGGCCCATATTTTCAAGATTCCCACGAAGCGCTACTCTCCGTATCTGGAACATCACCAATCGGAACAAATGTTGAAGTCTGGACAGGAGCCTCGCCGCTTTCGCCCGCGTCAAGACTCAGCGCTAATACTCCGCCCGGCTCCACACATCAGAACACCGTTGGTATTACGGTCACGCAATCTTTACTTCAGGGATTAAGTCCTTCGGCTAATTTAGCTCCCTTGCGCAAAGCGCGCATTGATGTAAGCATTCGCGAAGAGGAGTTAGCCGCCTATGCTCAAAGGCTTTTGGGAGATACGGAACGCGCGTACTGGGATCTTCTTTTGAGCGAAGAACAGATGAAAATATACGAATACTCGCTTGAACTCGCTCAGCGTCTTTTATATGAATCCGAAGAGCGGCTTAAAATCGGAAGTATAGCGCCTATTGACCTTGTTGCGATAAGAGCGGAAGTAGCTTCGCGGGAGCGGCAGCTGTTTGACGCCGCAACCTCTTATCAGCAAAAAACATTGTACCTTGTCTATCTTATGAACGCCCCGGAGCTATGGAGCGCGGCACTCAGCCTTACAGACAGCGCTTCCGAAACGCTTGGCAATGAGGACTCTGTTGACGAACATCTTGAAGCGGCAAAAAAATTCAGGCCGGATTTGCGTCTCGCGTCAATGCAGGCGCAAAAAGGGGAGCTTGAGCTGATACAGACAAAAAATGGACTTTTGCCGAAACTTGATTTTTTTATCTCTTTACAGGGAAACTCTTACGCGGAAAATTTTACAAACGCGTTTACGCCTGATAATCCGTCATCTGCGGTCGCCGCCGGCCTTACCTTACAGTTTCCGCTTACAAACGGCACTTCACGCGAACGGCACCGCCGCGCGGTTTTTTCCACAGAACAGCAGAAATTATCTGTAGAAAATTTCTCACGCCTGCTTGAATACGAAATACGAAGCGCCCACATGGAAGTCGTAAGAGCGCACAGACAGATAGAAACCGCCCAAACGGTAAGCGCCCTCCAACTGCAAAAGTTAGAAGCCGAGCAGGAAAAAATGGCCGCGGGGAAATCAACCGGATACGCCGTTCTGCAAATTCAGCGCGATCTTGTATCCGCAAATCTTGACGAAGCGCAAGCGCGCACAGCCTACATAAACGCGCTTCTCGCGCTTTACACCCGCGACGGAACGCTTCTCGCGCGGCGCGGGGTCAGCGCGATGCAGTGAGATGGAAGTATTGTTATACTTACAATTATAATGCTAAAATTCAGCACTCCCAGGATAGCGCGGAAATGGAATAACTTCTCTTATATTCTGTAAACCTGTAACAAAAAGAAGAAGCCTTTCAAACCCTAAACCAAACCCCGCGTGCGGAGCGCCTCCGTATTTGCGTAAGTCAAGATACCACCAGTAATTTTTTTCATCAAGACCGCACTCTTTTATTCGTGATACGAGTACATCCAAACGGTCTTCACGTTCCGAGCCGCCTATGAGTTCACCAATTCCCGGTACTAAAAGATCCATCGCTCTCACGGTTTTATTATCATCATTTAACCGCATGTAAAAGGCTTTGATAGTTTTGGGATAATTATAAACAATAACAGGCCGTTTAAAAATCTGTTCCGTAAGATAACGCTCATGCTCAGACTGAATATCC